>Ga0213861_10002028_pt1 | contig 17680 bp, 27 predicted proteins | sample PICome_4_FD_160110 | JGI IMG/M metagenome (GOLD analysis project Ga0213861, IMG submission 160110) | Coastal seawater microbial communities near Pivers Island, North Carolina, United States - PICO131 | ecosystem: Environmental > Aquatic > Marine > Coastal | place: USA: North Carolina... | reverse complement strand
TGAGTCATAACTCCATCATTTTTAATACTCTCATATAGTTCATGTATTTTAAATGCATAAAACATATTAGTGCTACTATTAGCATTTGAGTAATCTGAGCTTAATTCGTCTTGCCAACCAGGAGTACTAACCATCCTTTGTACTGTTGGAATAATATTACGTTCTTTTACGTAATCTGAAATATCACTAACTTTACACTCAACTAGCAATAGTTCGCCCCAGGGCATATCAAAATTAAAGAATGTATCAATCTTCACTGTATTCTGCTTTCCACCATTCTGATTTTGAACTAAGATATTTTTCTTTCATGCCAGGCTCTTGTATTATTTCTTCTGCTAACTGTTGAGTACGCCACATTCCATTATTTACGTCTGCATATAAAGGCAGACTACGGAAGAAATCTTCCCATTCAGGAAATACATCAACAAAATATTGGTTACGTGATTTATCAAGCCATATTGTTTCTGACTTGTATCGTGCTAACCTTTTCATTCGTTGTTTTAAATCTTTATTATTTTTTACTTTACTTTTCTCACAAAAACTGAGTATTTGATCTACTTGCTTTGGTGCTATATTTCTTTTACCCAAGTAAAACTTTTCTATGCGTTCTATTTGTTCGTTTGGCAAATCATTAATACCTGTACCATCTGGGCCTGTGCTAAAGAACACATTAACTTGCAAGTCTTGATATCTTTCAAACATATCCCACCAAGCGAATGCATTGTTCCAATTCATTGTTGAATGAAACTTCATACTTCTATTTTCAGGTCTTTCTAGAGTCCAGTCTTTAACAGCCCAAATATTCTTATCTAATTTTTCCCAATCATCTAATCCGCCAGATCTTAAATAATCATGTATCTTTCCTATACCATCTAAACTTACTGACCAGTTAACAAACTTCATCTTTGCTAATAGATCTAGTATACGTTTTTTCTTATATTCAAGACGACTTGTATTGCTAATAATGCCAACATTGATTTCATGATTTCTACCCTGTGCTTCTAATTTTTCTAGCATTAGGTATGTACTATCCATAGCAGTTGGTTCACCACCAGCCATATGAATATCAACAATGTGGCTCAAGTCTATTTCATTCCAATCAATTCCACTCTCACTAACACCTGTTTTCATATTAAGTCCATCTACCATTCTGGATCCAGCATATGATTCAGTCTTAGGGTTCCATGCTTGTTCTCTAAATTCTTTAATCCAGGAGTTAGAGCTATTGATGTTACAGAATCTACATCTGTAATTGCATATATTATTATCTCTAAATTCCAAGTATGATATTTTAAAATCGTCTATACTACCATCTGAATTAGTATTTGCGACAGCTTCTTCAAGTGCAGTTGCACATTTTTCACTGTGATTTTGTCCATCTCTGACATAACGGTCCAGAGTTATTAGTCTATCACTTTCAACACCCCTATCTTCTCTCTGCCAACAATCACCACAACTACTGGGCCTAACACCATTTATCATGTTAGTTCGCATCATATTAAACTGTGGGGTGTTCATCATTTTCTGAACATCATTATCTTCACGCACTTTAGAAGGTGCTTCATATTTCATACTTACACAACATGGATAAACTTCACCACGTGGGCTCGGATAGAAACTTACCCAAGGATGAGGACAAAATGCTTTTTCGTCATATATATGATTTTTAAAATCGTCAAATTTCTTAGACATCTATTCTATTAGGAACCTTAAATTATTTGGCAAGACACTCAGATCATGATTGCCTTCCTTAACACTATTTATTGAAACAAGTTTTGAATTCCTATTATTTTGCATATTAGCAAATAGTTCAATCATACGAGCTAGGCTTACAGGGTCATTACTCCACTCTAAGTCTGCTATTGCTCTATGTATTATACTAGTTCGTTTACGACTATAATTAACAGCCCAGGCATCCATATTCCATATTGTGCCAGAAGGGGGGTTGTCTTCTATGGCATGAGCTCCAAATACAACAAAACGTGCGGATGGATCTGTCCATATTTCAGTAAAAACTTTTTGTTTTAGTTTATCATGCTCAGGATATATTCCATCCATGCTTACTACTATTACTCTTACGTAATATTCAAAACAGTTGTCTAGATACCATTTGGCACGTTCAGCATCTGGAAACACAACAATCACACTGTGGCGATTCTGTTCCATAACCATATCAATATCTTTAACGTTTAGATTAGCCTTCACGCTCGCATACTCTCTTTCTTAAATCACTAGTACTAAACCTATGGTCACGTTTGTTGAAGTGTAGATCAATGTCACGTCTTTTACATATGTCTTTACCTGTAAAGTCTTTTTCTTTGTATTCTTCACCTAGTATACGCACATCAATATGATACATTTCTAGTATATCTTCTAAGTCTTTTTCAGTACCATATGGAATGATCTCATCAACATATCCTACTGCTTTTAATTGTGTATAACGTTCTACAATGGTTTGAATAGGTGCATTCTTTTCTGTTCTATCTAAACTAGGATCAACCTGCAATCCACAAATTAAATACTCGCATTGTTCTTTTGCTTCTCTTAACATTTGAACATGTCCTGCATGTAATAGATCAAATGTGCTACATGTAAATCCTACTATCAATGTGATCTCCTTCCATCAAAAACGCAAACAAAATAAATGCCGTGTGGACCAGCATGTACACGATGGAATACGCCATCTTCAATTAGCACCACATCATTTTCTTTGACATTTATTGTTTTATCATCTAATTCCATTCTACCACTGCCAGACACGAAATAATATACTTCTTCCTGTCCTTTATGTGAATGTCCACTAGTAGACATTTTTGGCTTTAAGTCTGTACTACTTAATACTAAATTATTTAAACTTGTGTTGTCTTTAACAACGTATCTTTCATCTTCTTTGGCAATTTTGCCACCAACATTTCCAATTTTAACTTTCATTAGTCCTCCGAATTATAACCCACTGTCTCTCTTACAATATCATTATGATTGAACTCTGCCCAATATAATTCATATGCAGTACCAGACTCAACACACTCAAATTGGTGATATAGTCCTGGTTTAACTTTGGTGTATTCACCAGCCTTTAGTAGAGTTTCATCTACTAGCTCGTAATCTTTTTGCCAGATACGGATAATCATTGAACCCTTTTGTACATAAAATCCGTTCCATTTATAATCGTGTTTATGTTTAGAACATACACCGCCCTTTTGCATTTCAATCTTGTGAAATTCAAGAGCATTATTTGCTTCAATAAGTTGTGTCGTTCCCCATACTTTACCTGCTCGCATTCCATAACCTCGCATCTTCTGGTGTGTTTATTTCTCTTACTCTATGTGGCACTTTTAGAATACCTATATCGTATCCAGCCTTTAACCAACGTAACTGCTCAAGTCCTTCGTTAAGTTCTTCCCTAGTTACTTCTAAATCATTATACTTTTCTAAAATATGACGTTTAAATCCGTATATACCTAAATGATGATGACCATATGAAAAGCCTCTACCAAACCACAATGCTTTATCTGCACTAGTAATTACTTTTACTTTGTTTTCATCATGTCTTTCATCTATCTCTAGCTCTGCCCATAATGTTGTAATTTGATAATGTTTCAAGTGCCATTTAGTCTTCTCAATCATATCAAGATCAACATCTGGCATATCCCCCTGTACGTTTATAAATTCAGTATAGGGTGACAATTTTGGATCCCCCATTGCCTGACAACAACGTGCGGTTCCGTTTTCAGCATCACGTGTCCATATTACATATTCATATGGAACTGCATCAGCTACTTTGTGACTATCAGTAAGTACAAATGTTGGTAAGCCTGATGCAACACATGCCCTGTAAACTCTACTAACCATTGGCATATTACCTAATGCAGTAAGTGGCTTTCCTGGAAATCTTTTACTTTCGTACCTAACTGGTATAAGAATAGCGGTAGATGCCATCTATTGTCCTTTCAAAATCATCTAAATGTAACATATTAGCACCATCGCTTGGTGCATTATCTGGATCAGCATGTACTTCTATAAAAAAATTACTAATCCCAATAGCGGACCCAGCACGGCATAAAGCAGGCACATACTTACGATTACCACCAGAGGCGGTCCCTCCACCTGGTAATTGGCATGAGTGCGTAACATCATATATAAATCTGCTACCAAAATTATTAAGGAGATCGTACATGCCAGTGAAATCATTAATAAGACGTCCGTACCCAAAACTAGTACCCCTTTCTGTTATCCATACTTCTCGAGCACCTTCTGTTTTTGGTATTATTTGCTGGACATCTTCAGGTGCCATAAACTGTCCTTTTTTAATGTTTATTATCTTATCTGTAGAACAAGCCGCCTGAATTAAATCTGTTTGTCTACATAAAAATGCAGGAATCTGTAATACGTCAACAGCATCATTAAACTCACGTTCTATTCTTTTTACTTGTACATAATCATGTACATCAGTAAGTGTTTTAATACCTACGTTCATGTATTTTATTTTTTGTTTAATAGTAGCAAAGTCTGTTAATGTTTGTTCCATACCAACACCACGTTCACTGTTTATACTTGTGCGATTTGCTTTGTCAAAACTTGCTTTGAATATATATTCCATACCGTATTTTTCGCAAACAAAAGCACATTGTTCTGCAATTTCTAAACTTTTTTCTAAAGTTTCATGTTGGCATGGCCCAGCAATAATTCTAATCAATTAAGTTGCTCCATTTTTCAAGTTTTTTCTTTTTAACTATTGCTCTATCTTCTAGTTCTTTCCAGCCTATATCAGTATGTTCTACTATTAAGTCTAGCATACAATATACATCACCTGCTTCTTCAATTAACTTTTGTTTCCACTCATCATTTATTTTTGCTTTACGTAAAATTTTACTTGTGACTTGTGTAAGCTCACCACATTCCTCTGCGGTAATTACCATTAGTTGCTGAATCTTGTCTAGTTTTTTCATAGTTTATATTCAAAGTTTTGGCATTCTTCACCACGTTTTAGTAGCTTTGCTCCATTACGTGTATGAAAACGTTCTGCCATATGTGTTAGTGGACTTAGTGTAACAAAGTGATTAATGCCTCTTTCTTCTTTTAGGTGTTTAGCAGTGTCAAGTACCATTTGTCTACCGGCACCTTTTTTATAACTCCATACTGTATAAAATACAGCATATTCACCATCAGGAGTACTAAGCTCATCAAGCTCTTGCTCTGTTAACGGGATATCTTTGCAGTATGCAACACATACTACAGCCTGAATATCACCTTCTTCTTCTAGTCCGAATACTTGTCGACCTTCTGTTGCTCTCCAAGCTAGTGGTAGATGCGGGCGAACAGGATCATCTTTGCAATAGCCAAGTTTCCAGTCTGCTTCATCCATTCTTATTAACAATGTCTCCTCCATTATTGTGTTAAACCTCTCGGCCCTCCATAATTCCAAGCAGTTGTATCAAACCATTTCCATTGCCTGCTTGCGACAAGGTATGGTCGTCTGTTATGAAAATTAACACCTTTAAGTTTGACGTCACAATTCATAATTAAATTGTACCACTTGAAGTTAGCAAGCGGATGTTTCCATTCTAGTATAACATCTTGTGAGTAATTATGCAACCGATAACTTTCATGATCTTGTTGATGTAACATAATTGCACATTTTAGCATTTGTGATTCATCATAATTTTCACTAAAATATTGCCAATGTGATTCGTAATGTTCTATAAGTTCTTTATATGCTGTTTCATAGAATTCATAAAATCTATGATCTTTTGTATAGTCAGTATGTATAAGTGGACTTGCAACACTTTCATTACGTGCTTCAAGTGTACTAAGCCATATGTTTGTAAGTTGCTCTATGGTGATATTTGGCATCTGTAAGATAGGATTAATCTTTTTACTACCACTCTCGCTTACGCCCATTTCACCACTGATACCAGTAGTTGCCTTTAAGTATAAAAGACATTCACGTTTAGGACTGTAACTGCTATCGTGCCAATATGCGTGTTCGTTCCATGCTTGTTCATTTACTTGCCATGATTTATCCCAAGGATCAATATAGTTTACCTTAATACCTATATTTTTTGCAAACTCTTTACAGCTCGTTGTATCAGGATTATCTTTGCCTCTTGTAATATGTACGTATTGTAATTTTTTACCTAAATGATGTGCAACATTTGCAATAGTAGTTGAATCTCTACCACCACTTAAAAATAACACATCACCATCTTCACAAGCATCTACACTTTCAAGTAAGATGTCTTGCCACGTTGCCATTGATGGACCATCACTATTCTCAATACTCCACCTATAACGTACTTGTGTACCTCTATCCAAACAATGATCTGGTTGTATACGTTTTATTGTCTGACATGGAGTTCTAGTACCTACTGTCATTTGTCCATATAACAAATCACGCATTGCATAGAATACATCATCTTTTTGTATATCAGTTACTTGGCTCCAAAGACTATATACTTCACTTCCATCTTCTTTGTACCATAATGGATAAGTGTTTAAATGGTCAGTTTGTGCAAACCACCAATCATCTTGGCCTTGCCATACAATAGCAAAGTTTCCACGTAATTGCGGAATATCATGATCAGCAAATATACTTGAAAGTTTGTCAGGGTCAACACCGCAATCGCCAGCAATATATAATATGCCGTTATGCAATTCATATTTTATAAAATTTTTATTTGTGTGGAAAATCATCTTGTAACTTCTTTATAAACCATTCCTTCTCAGAATAATATCTTTCTTCAATCCAGTTGTGCCTAGGGTCAACATTTTTTAATCTATCTACTCTATAATAAAACGACATCCAAATCCATTTTCCACTTTCCATTTTCTTAGGAGTAAATGAAAATAGGCGTACTGGTCCATAATGATGTGCTAATCTTATGGGCCATTTAGTTACCTTAGCTTTTATTTTCATTTTTTCAATGTAACTCTACAGCGTCCCCAAAGAGCATCACTCTTTATGGCGTCATTGTAAATTTTTTGTTTGTCATCATCTGATATGTAATCACCAAGTTCATAATACATATCTAATCTTTGATTTTCACAGTAATCTTCATCTGCGTGATATAAGTCTAACAAGTATCCAAATTCTCTCCAAAAATCGGGGTTTGCAAATACTTTAAATTCTTCTTCAGTAAGGAAATTATTAAGGGTTAGGAAGAACGTACCATTGGGTGATAAACAATCCATTACATGGTTGACTCTTCTTTTAATATCATCTACTTTACCGAAATGTAAACTGTTTATAGCAAACGCATCATCTACTCTACAATCTCTAATATCACTATCTTCTAAATGTGCGTATTGGTCAGCTTCCCATGATTTATCTATTCCATATATAGAAAGATGGTCATAGTATTCTTTTATAATATTTTGCCCACAACCAATATCCCATATACGTGATTCAAACGCTCTTTTATTCATAAATTCTTGAAACTGTGTGACAACGCTAAGTCCATTCCAACGCTTCTGACTACCTAAATCAAAATGCTCTCTAACATATATTTGCCAACTATGTTTATAGGATTTAATCATATGTTTTGTCGCCAGGCCATAGTGCCATTTTTGTACCTGGTTTACGTTTAGGAATTTTACTATCAGCACTTGAAACACAAGCACCTGTGGTACATTTTACAGGCCCGTCAAATAAACTAAATCCTGTTTCAATATTTCCAAGTGGTTGGTCGTGACAGCTATAGGATCGTTTAATACTACCATCAGGCTCACGAATAATAATACTCCGATAACCGCTACTGCACTCCCAACCATTAAAATTGTTAAAATTAAACGCATTAAATCTCTCCGCTTGATCCATGTACCAAGGATTACCCTTGCTATCACGAAACTCAATTTGCATATGCCAGGGTACATCAGCACTCTGTTTTCTAAATGCATCTTCCTTATCAATAAGGAAGTTAGGTTTAGGTCTTTCAACTAACTTTGTTTGATTTGCTTTAGCTTCTGTATAAGCACGTTGTGGCATGCCATTATACAGTTTCTGTTTCATTTCTTCCGTGTATCCCTCAACCACCTTGCTCGCAGTAGGATCGGATTGTGGTTTGAGTGTAACGTTGATTCCTTGCTCGTGAAAGAAGAGAGCATTTTCCCAATCCCGTTCAAACCATTCAGGTACCATAACTTGATTAATTGTAATTTGTACATCATGCTCCTGACAGAAGATTAATTTGTCTGCAAATTCCTGCATCTTCTCTTTAGTATTTACATGTTCTGTGTGTAAACTTGCTGTTATACTTGCTCTATGAAACTTGCTTGCATAGTCAACATATGTTGAAAACCATTTCATATTACGTGAACAGTTACTTGTCATGTGTACACTTGTATAATTTGTATTGTGTGCATCATCACTTAGGTGCTTCATAATATCTAAATATCCAGGATGAAATGTAGGCTCCCCTCCTGACAGGGAGAAGTGGAAGGAGTTGAATCCTCGTTCTCGTGCTTGTCTTTTTATTTCGTCGACGGTTTTGAGACATAATTCTGTAGGACGGTGGTCTTTACGATCGGAACGGGCATAAGGCCAACAGTAGGAGCATCTGTAGTTACAGAATCTACCAAGTAACCACGAAACAGTAAACATATCACGGTAAAGCATAGTACGCTGACCAACACGGACCAAGTCCTCATAAGGTGTATTTGTGAAATCATATTCACTCCATTTTAAATCAGCTTCGCCTGACATCTGTTTCTCCTTCATCTTTTGCTAACCTATATATAAATTCAAATTTCTCTGCATGTGTTTTCTCTTTGAAATAATAACATCTTGTATTCATATGCCAATAATCAGTAACATCTTGTGCCCACCAATTATCTCCAAACTCACCCAGTTCATCTGCTAGATATGTATCTACCCATTTAGGGTGTTGTAGTCCTTCAAAATTTATGAACACTCTATAATCCATCGATTGTGGTATTGAAGTCCTCAAAACGCTTTGACTTCTCTCCATGTTCATTATTTTTAATGCAATCATTTAACCAGTTAATACTGTTATCTACATGTAATAGATCAAATTTTGTTGCACCGAAATCACGTAGTTTTTCCTTTGTTATTTTGAGTCTATTTACTGACTCTTGCAATAATTTAGGTTCAATAATATTGGCATGATGAAAATCAGGATATTGTAACCTACTTGTATGCCAACGTATTCCTAACTCCATTATAATAGCTTCTGCCGTTTTGTCAAGTGTTAAGGCGTTATGTGCTGAAATACATGACGTTCCTTTTATCATTGCTATGTTGCTTAATTCACGTTTTACTGTTTCAAGATTTTGTTTTAATATTTCCCAATCAGCACCTCGTCTAATAATATGGTTTGTTTCACTATCGCCATCAATACTGACTGTAAGTTTTATATCTTTAAACTTTTTCCACATTCCAATTATATCAAATTTTTTGTTTAGTATAAGAGTGCTTAAATTAGTGCTATACTTTAGTGTAACTTTTTCTGGGTGCTTAATACTGTCCAAAATATTAAAGTGTATTGGATCTAGTAAAGGTTCACCACCAGCAAACTCAATTTCTTCTACGTTTTCCATTAAATGCAATAGGTGGTCTACAAAACTTTCATTTGTTTGGTAAACATTACTCATGTTTTTACCACCTACAATTTCACGTGTTTTCTGTATGTAGTTTTGTGTGTCCTCGTCATAGTATTTTTCTACTTTTTCCCAATCCTGCCACCATAAACTACTGTCTTTTGGCCAACACATTCTACACTTAAAGTTACATAAGTTTGTAAGTTTAAGCTCTAGCAATGGCACATTAAACGGTATTTTACCAGTGTCCATGTATGTTTTTACATTTTCTACATAGCTTTCACGTGGTTCATATCCATAGTCAATTAGTCTATTATGACGTAAACTAAGGATATTTTTATCCTCCATTTTCCAGCAATTTTTACACTGTGCAACACGCTTGCCTTGCAATAGGTCATCACGTATTTCATTCATATAATCTGAAGTCCAGTATTCTTTTAAATCAAACCCAGGATCCTGTACATGTGGGTTATCTTTACTTGTGCCACCTTTTGGAGGTTGTCCACGACAGCATAATTTTATTTCACCGTGTGGCATTGTACTAATATGTACGAATGGTAGTAAACAGAATGAATCAGGATTTATTTCATGTCCTACCTTTTCGCTGAAGTCAGCTAGGTTATCATATGCTTGCTTTTTTAATTCGTCGTATGCCATTAACTGAAGTCCATTCTCCATGGATACATTGTATATCCTGCTGGCTTTAGAATAAATTCTTCAAACAATATAATAAGTATAATACCAAACACATACTTTACCCATGTAGGCCAAGTGGCTTGCCATCTTGTAAATGGTTTCAATACCCACATCCAAAAACTTGCTATTTTACCCCAGAACCAATCACCGATATTAAACGGTGGTGTCTTCCATAGTACTACAGGAATCAGCAACCACCATACCCATACTGGATAATTATCATCTGCCGCATCAAAATAAATTGCAAGTGCAATCATTGCTAGTAGATATACTCCAATGTATTTTTTAAGATGTTCCATTTTTTCCTACCCTTAATTTATTAACATGTTCCGGCAATGCTTTACTAATCTGTACATCAGCCGCACAAACACAATCTGGCTTATTGCATATAATAGTGCTATCAGGCATGTTAAAAGTGCCTTCGTAAATATTACCTATCTTGCCACCTACTTTACAGATAGCACGATATACATCACCAGTATTACTGATGCTAATTTGTTGTACACCTGCCCAGCACTCCCAACCTTCAAACCGGTTAAGTTCCTGGGCAGTAATGTTGTTCACATTGTCCTCTCGTTCTGTTCCGTCTGCCATGTGAACGATGATATTTTTAAAATTGTTGGCGCTCATGTGTTTTCCTTAATCCAGTCTAATTCTTCTTTACTGTAATAAGGATTCTCTCTTTCAAATCCTGCTATTTCACTGAACTTAGGATGATACCCTTTCATACCGTCCTCAAAGGGTCTATGCCACCCTGTACGTTGTTCATTTACTCTAGGGCGTATCTTACGTATAGTATATGTAATGTTATTTGCCCTTAATTCATCGATAATCTCTATACACTCTTTTAGCTTTCCTGGTAAAAACATGATGTGTACATGCATACCTTTATATTCACCATTTGCTTTGTATTCTTCAATCATGTCGTTTATTGCAACAATGTTATTAATAACTTTTTCATGATATGCAAATTCAAAATGGTAGCTAATTACAACATAGTGCAAATAGGGCAATGCTTTTTTATAAATCTTAATTGGAGGACTTCCGTTTGTTGTTACACTACAACGATACACGCCATTATCCTTTGCATATTTTAGCATGTCAACAAACTTAGGATTAACAAAAGGTTCACCACCAGTAAATGCTAATTTAATCTTCTTATCACTGCCACGTCTTATCTCATCAACTGTGTTTGTAAATACTTCCCAAGGCATATGCCCACTAGTATCATCATGTAATTCATTACCACAATAACTACAGTTGTAGTTACAACGCTTACCCAAGTTCCATTCAACACGCAGTAGTTCATCTTTGGGTGCGTGATTATCTTCTATGCCTACTATCTCAGTCAAAGTATTTCTCAAATTCTGGACAATGATCTAATATATTGTCATTTCTTAGTTTATCAAGATCTATTGTAAAATCAATAAATGTATTCCATTTATCTTGATCAAATTTACGATTGTGTAAACTTTTAGATAAGTTCTTAAAGTCGTCTATACCCTGTAACTGATTCAAAGCAATATCACGCATTTCATCAGGTACATTTAGAGGACTTAAATAATCTGGTTGATTACATATTGTAGTAAAGGCACTGTTTGCATCTACTCTCTCATATTTATCTTGCCATTCATGTAGTAATTTATACAGCTCTAAGAGGTTCAACAAGTTATAATTTTGTAGAGTGACATTAAAGTTAATCTTAACGTTTTCTAGCTCATTATACTTTCTCATATTTTCTTCAATTTGGGCAATATCATATTTGCCGCCACGTATGTAACTATATCGTGTTCCTGTACCTTCAATACTGAATACTAGGCTTACATTTTTAAATTGACTTAATAATTTTAAAATACGTGGATTCTGTACCGTGCCATTTGTAGTATATAACAAATGTACATCAGTCATACCTTCATCAATCATCCACTGTAGGAAATCATCATGATGTTTAGCAAGCATTGGTTCGCCACCTTTGAAGTCTATCCTCTTAATAGTCCTAATGTGCGGTAATATATTCTGAATATCTTCCACTGAAACATTACGTATACTTTGTGGCTTTTTATTCTTTTGATATCTCCGGTCCTTCTCGGCTAAGGCAACCTCTTCCTCAAACCAACTATTGCTTGCCCACGATCCACACATACGACATTTTAGGTTGCACACGTTTGATAGGTTTATATCTGCCTGTACGATTTGTGGATTGTCTACTATTAGGTCTGTTGTAGGTTCAGTAATGTATTTTCCAAACTTCTCATCAAACCATGTTCTTCTGCTATGCCCTACTTGCTCTTCTCTCTCCCAACAGCTATTACAGTCTTTTGGTTTTTCACCATTTAAAAATGCCTGACGTAAATCTTGCATACGTGGACTATTCCAGTTTTCCATAATTGTTGGATATTCAGTATTAGGCGGTCTTCCCTTGTTTGTAAATTGACAACAAGGTTTAATATCGCCATTTGCACTTAAACAAATTGCATGCCAGGGCATTTTACATATCATTTGTGTTTACGCCACTCACTGTAAAGTCTTGCTCCGTATCTGATTTTGCCCTTGAAGTCATTATCCCAACCTAGCTCAATTACATCAAATCCAAATTGTTCTGCAAACTCATTGACGTGATCGTGACTCCATTCAAAAAAGTCAATCCATTGTGCTTTGCCATCTGGATCATCATGTGTTATTCCTGGATTAAAACGAAAAAACATTGTTCCGCCTGGTTTACAAAGCCTACATGCGTTTTCCATTTGCTTTGAAATTACATCATGACTTCCAAAATTAATACTACCCATTACAGATACAACATCATATAGATGATTTGAAACAAATGTTTCTGCATCACCAACAATATCAGCATTTGTGTTAAACGGATCTACACCTGTTACTTTATCTGGCCAAAACCTCTTATATTGATTATTACCACAACCAATATCAAGCCAGTTTTCCCATTCTCGTTCATTCATTTTATCAACAAGTGCTTTACCTGTTTTTTTAAACTCCCAATTATTATCTGGCTTCCAATAACTTCCACCTTCTTTGAAATCACCAAAGTAGTTACCTACTACTTTCTCGTCAATAGTGTCAACTATATCTCTGATGTCTACATCATCTATCCCATAAGTTTCTTCTATATACTTGCGTAAATCCTTATGTATTTTTCTGTTCATATTTTGTTTCCTTATATTTGTGATATTGGTTAATCTTACTCCAGTCTATATAAGGAGTAATTAAGTGATAAAGCTCTGGCCATAGATAAACAAATTTTTCATCACGTAAATGATCTTGATACATCATTGTTTTGTAGAACAAAGTGATGTTATGTCTTTTGTTTGGTAAAGGATCTTGTAGCATATAACTTATACCTTGTTTTACCCAACTACATTTAGTATCTTTTGCTCTGTCTGCTATAATCTCTTTAATTGGTTTTGGTAATATTCTACAATCATTCCATCCACCAGTTACAAAGTGATTCATTCTTTTATCTACTGGGTGACCTAACCTGTGGAATTCATCAGATATTTCCTGTAAATTCCATATGTTAAACATACTAATGGTAGGATCAATTTTAGCTCTAACTTTCCAAACTTCTGAATGATCATCCCAGCTATTTTCTTGTAATTCTTTAAACTTAATTAAGTTCTCTTTTACCTGATCCCAATGGGCTAACTTACGTTGGTATTCAAACTTTTCTTCAATATCATCAACACTAAGAAGGAATAAAACACGTAAGAATTTACTCCATAAATCTATATTTTCCTGTGTGGGGAAATATGTTCCATTTGTGTTATATCTAATATATATTTGACTTGTATCTATATCAGGGTTATCAACTAATGCTTGTAATAATTGGAAATGTTCAGGAACCATAAACGGTTCACCACCCATAAAATGAATCATTTGAATTCCTTCCATAGATTTAACATCAGCCCAAATATCAGGCTCATCAATCCATTCACATGATTGTGTATATTTGAATTCCTTACTGTCTTTAAATTTAGTTTCTACAAACCCTTCATTCTCTGAGCTTAAATATTGTGCAGATGCCCAATAGTCTTTTGTCCATTGACTGCTATTATGCACACCGCATATTCTACATTTTAAATTACATCTATTACCTGGCTTTACTTCAAGCCATTTTAGTGTACGTGTAGGTTTTGCACCATTCATGACTTTTTCAGTATATTCTATCATATCGTCATTAGTACTAAATTTCAATCTTGCATTAAACCTATTTGATGGATCTTTCCAGCATACGTCACAGTTCTTATGTTGCTCGTTACGATCAAATGAGTCAATAAATTCTTTTCTTATAGGATGATTTAATGCATCATCTATTGTTCCACCTGCAACAGTATAGTCAAAAGGTTCACCCATACAACAAGGGCGAACACTTCCATTTGATTCAATAGCCATATGAGCGTAAGGCATTGCACAGAAGTTATTTCCAGGTTTAGCAAGCCAATCCTGTACCTCATTGCGTCTTTGCTCTTTTTCATGCTCATTTAATTTAAAGAATCTAGTAGTCATTTTGTATATCACCAGTTGCTTTTTTACATTCTCTACGACATGTGGTTGGCGTATTATGTTGTTCGTTTGTTAATACTTGTTCAAGTTTTTTCCAAGTTGGTGATTCATATATTGCATGAACTCCATTCTTTATATCTAAATCCGTCTGCCAATCCAAGTTATTTTTTTCTGCCCATTCTGTTAGGTGCTCAAAGTGTCCAAAACTCGCATAATAGTTACATGGCTTTAAATATCCAGTCGCAGACAATACAATGGGAGTTGGCGTACCCCATTTCTTACGTTCAAAACAACGTGGCTGTATCTCACTATTCAACAAATATCTCCGGTGTATCATGTTGATATTGTTCTTCATCTCTAAACGAAGCATGAACTTCAAAGTTCATACCATAATCATCTGCTATCATTCTAGCTTCTTCCTGTTGATGCCTTGTATATGGAAAATCCAACCATCTCCATGTTAATTTGGGTGGAGTAGGATGCTTTGACATAACATCAAGTCCTGTTATAATTGTTTGCCACTTAGCATTTATCCTATATACACTATTAGTATCTTCTAATCCATCAATAGCAAAACAAAAATTATTTCTATGTTCGTTCTTAAACTCTATATCATAGGATTGTTCCCACCACTTTCTACTCCTAGAGCTTCCGTTAGTGTGAATCATCCAATGCTTATTTTCCTCTTGTAAAACTTGAACTACTTCCCAAAACTTTGGATGGTATATAGCATCACCATAACAGCCAATCAAGTGGTAAGATTTAAACTCAGAATTTTTGATAATATTACTAATTATATCAAAATCTACGTGTCCTTTATCCCACAGATCCTTGTGTTTTGCAGTGTTTACTCTAGAACATCCTGGGCAAGCCAGTGTGCAAACTGAAGTGATTTCAAGTTCTAACGAATCTAGCGCCATAACTTTCATACTAATATTTATCTTTAGTGTTTATTGTTCCATACAGAATAAAGTCATTTAACTTCTGTGGGAAGAATGCCTGGCTCGCCAGATAGTAAATTAAAACATACAATAGAATTAATATGAAGAATAGAAGTGGGTTTTGATTTGCTGGCGACATATCCATATACTAACTTTCGATAAATACATTTGTACAACAGTACATAACGTTATTTACTAAGGAGAAATACTATGGCGGCTAATCCAGGTCCAAATATGTATCTACTTTACAATGGTAGCACTGAAATTTCAGGGCTATCGTCGATGATGACCAGTTCATTCTATACAAAGATTGAAAATCTTGTAGAAGATGCCGGTAACACAAATGGAGGCACTGTTTCAGTGGCGCAATCTCCAGGCGGGCGTTGGTATGCAAAAGTTGCGTTTGCTGACCAGGAGGCTAAAAATGCTTTCAAAGCATGGTCAGGTTCAAACAAAACATCTGAAATCTCTGCAATTCAAAGTGAAAAGGAAGAACTTCCTGGATCATTTACTGAATGGGAAGATTATATTGCAACCATCTAAAGTAATACTCTAACTAAAAGAACCCGGTTAATCCGGGTTCTTTGCTGATGTAAAGGCTTTAACCTGCTCTACTAGAGGATGATCTTTTACCTTAGTCATTTTATCTAATATATTTTCTTTCTCCTTTAGAAATACTTTAGCAAAACTTGGATCATTTGCTAATATATCCTCACTGTTATCAAGTAAGTCAGCTAACTTAATTATCTGTGCTTGCTCACTTACCTTACCCAATCTATCAGCATCTATGCCCTTACGTGTAGCTCTATTACCATCTTCTGGCTTGCTTACATCAGTAAGTTCTACAACAAGGTCACATACTTCAGGACCAAACTCAGCAAATATGAAGGTCTCCTCAATTTGAGTATCTTCCAAAATATCATGCAGATATGCGGCCGCAATCATTTCTTCAGTACCACCAAATTTTGCAACAGTGCGAGCAACACGCTCAGGATGAACAATATAATGTTCACCACTGTACTTTCTTTTCTGCCCAATAGCAGTGTGTGCCGCCAAAGCGAACACACGAGCTTTTTCTTGTAACGTCATTTTATACTCCTAAGAGTGAAGTGGAAAATTCTGTAATATAGAAGCCAACAATGGGTCTTCTTTATCGCCAAAAACATATGCACATGTATCAAGTGGTATATAATGTACTATATCACCGTCTACAATAGGGTATGTAGGGTCATGTATAATGTCACATGGAAACTTATCTACGCCACAACTTTCAGCAACTTCAACTGCGGTTCTCATTTGAACTTCAGTAACAGCAAGTACCAACACAGTACCAAAACCTTGTGGTGTTGAGCAATGCCATTCTTTAAACAGTTTTGCATCTACATTGTATGCGGGTTCTGCATTAGATACAAATGCATTACTAGCATGACTAGCTTGAGCCATTGCTTTACCTGGATTCAATGAATCCAGGTCATTTCGCATCAATATGTAAAGTACTGGTGTCATTTGCGACTCCTTAGTTCAAGTAATGTGGACCAGTCCAAGCAACACTAAAATCTTCAAAAATGTTACCACGAGCGGCATTTGTTGCTGGTGCATTCCAACCAGCGGCTTTAAGGATATCACCTTTTTTAAACTTAGGACCATCTTCTTTAACAATAAAGCCCCAAACACCTTGATCACGTATAATCTTAATGTACTTCTTACCTTCTTTGATAGTAAAACTATCTTCAAAGTTAGCAAGGCACTTACCAAAGTAACTATCTGGCTCTGGTGTACCACGTCCACCTGCACTAGCAAACCTAGTATAGTCTTCTTTACACTTTTGGATCAATGTTTGAATTTCGTTTTGCATATTTAACTCCTGTTTTTTTAGCTTATATATACATAATACAGTAAGATGTCTTACTTGTCAAGTAAAAAATGCACTTTTTTTAAGTTTTTTTCAGGTTTTTTTAAAGATGCGG
>Ga0213861_10002027_pt1 | contig 17680 bp, 20 predicted proteins | sample PICome_4_FD_160110 | JGI IMG/M metagenome (GOLD analysis project Ga0213861, IMG submission 160110) | Coastal seawater microbial communities near Pivers Island, North Carolina, United States - PICO131 | ecosystem: Environmental > Aquatic > Marine > Coastal | place: USA: North Carolina... | reverse complement strand
GCCTCGGCGGCCCTGACTCAGGTGCCGATACCTACCGAGAGATGATGCTCACCAACGCCGGTCTCATCGCGCAGGGCCTGAGTTAGCTAAACCTGCAAGACTACGTGCATGGAGTGGTGGAGTGCCCCGTTTGAGCTCGCTTTTCAACAGCGCGCTCTCTTAGGCGGCATTCTTGCCGCGTTGATGGCTTCCACTGTCGGAACCTGGCTGGTGTTGCGGGGCATGAGCTTCTTTGGTGATGCTTTCGTCCACGGTGTGATTCCTGGCGTTGCTGCTGCCGTAGTGCTCGATATCAACCCTCTGCTGGGAGCTGCTGTGGCTGCGGCAGTCATGGTTGCCGCGATTGAGCTCGTTCAACGCAAGACGATTCTGGGTGAGGACACTTCTATCGGCCTCTTGTTTGTGGGAATGTTGGCACTGGGTGTGGTGATCATTTCCCAACTCGATTCCTATGCCGGAAGTTTGACCAGCATTCTCTTTGGTGATGCTCTGGGTGTCAGTAATGCCGATATCGTCTCGCAACTCGTTGTTCTTGCCGCCGTGCTGGTGATTTCCCTCGTGTTGTATCGACCCTTAGTGGCACTGAGCTTGAATCGAGATAAAGCTGAGTTACTGGGTATGCGACCAGGTTTGGCTCACGCAGCCCTACTGGTCCTGATTGCGCTTGCCGTGATCGGCAGCTACCAATCGGTGGGAACGTTGTTGGTCTTTGGCTTACTGGTGGGCCCCCCTGCCACTGCAAGTCTTCTCTCCCGCACTATTTCGCGCATGATGCTCATTGCTGCAGGTGTGGGTGTTTTCTCTGTGTGGATTGGCTTGACGCTGAGTTACTACCTGGGAACCGCAGCCTCGGCAACGATGGCCCTGGTTCCGATCGTGTTGTTTTTCCTAGTGCTCACCACTCAACAGGTGATCTCAGGCCTGAGAGCCAAGGTTGTCTCATGACCACTGTGGTGAAGGGCTCGGGTGTGGTGGTGATGCGCGATGGGGTCACCGCGCTCCAGGCATCTGATTTCACGATTCCTACCGCAAAAATCACCGCCATTATTGGCCCGAATGGCAGCGGCAAATCGACGCTGCTCCATGCCATGACGGGACTATTAGATATTGACGCTGGCACGCTTTCGGTACTGGGAAAGACACCTCAGGCCGCGCGCACCAAGGTGGCTTATGTGTTGCAACACATGAACGTCCACCCCGGTATCCCCATGACGGTGCGCGAAGTAGTGATGATGGGCCGCTACCCAGGCCTAGGGTTCCTGCGCCGCCCTAGCGCGCACGATCGCGCCAGTGTCAACGAAGCCATGGCATTACTCTCCATTGATAATCTCGCGCAGCGGCAGGTATTTAAACTCTCTGGCGGTCAGCGCCAGCGGGTGTTTGTGGCCCAAGCATTGGCCCAGGAACACAGCGTGTTACTGATGGATGAACCGCTGACGGGGCTCGATATCCACTCAGCGCAAACTATCGACGACATCATCCACGATGAACCCGCTAAAGGCTGCTCAGTAGTGTTCACCACCCACGACCTGGAGGAAGCCAGGGCTGCCGATCATGTCATTTTGGTCAGCGGGCGTGTGATTGCCGACGGCCCCCCGGAAACTGTTCTCACCCCGGAGAATCTTGCCACCGCCTATGGTTTGGGTCGTTTACACCCCGAGAACATGGACCCATCAGGTCCGCTCGATGATGCGTATGAAACCGACCACCACCATGACCTCGAGGGATAGAGCAGTGAAACGTAATACGAAACAGCGCGAAGAAGTATGGGAAGCACTAGAGGCTGCTCCAGGGTTCGTGAGTGCACAGAATCTTCATCAAACCTTGCGCGAGGCAGGCTCCAGCATTGGACTAGCTACCGTTTATCGCAGCCTTAACGCACTTTCTGAGGAGGGGAATGCAGACTCCCTCTCCCTGGAGGGCGAGAATCTGTATCGGGCATGTTCCCCGGGCCACCATCACCATGTGATTTGCCGGGAATGTGGCACCACGAAAGAGATTGAGGCTAGTGCGGTGGAATCGTGGGCTGCGTCCGTGGCAGCCGAGCACGGATATGCGCAGCCCCAGCACATTGTGGACATTTTTGGCCTGTGCCCTGAGTGCCAATCAGGGGTTGCTCCCACGGGCTCGAACGCGTAAGGTTAGTCCTTGGTTAAGCGGAATTCCGCTTTTCTCTGTGCGCACGGTGGCGTCTCAACGTATCGAAGAACACCATTGTTCGCGTGCCGACAAGTGACCTTGGGTAGGGCAATAGCCCTACGGTAGCCATAACAGGAGGAAACATGGCAGCAGTCTGCCAAGTGACCGGAGCCACACCTGGTTTCGGACATGCAATTTCGCACTCGCACCGCCGCACGAAGCGCCGGTTCGATCCCAATATCCAGAAGAAGACCTATTACGTGCCTTCCTTGAAGCGCAACGTAACCCTGACCCTGTCGGCCAAGGGCATCAAGACTATTGATGCTCGTGGCATTGAGTCTGTCGTGAGTGAGCTTCTTGCTCGTGGGGAGAAAATCTAATGGCAAAAGCACAGGACGTGAGGCCCATCATCAAGATGCGCTCCACCGCTGGCACGGGATACACCTACGTAACCCGCAAGAACCGTCGTAACGACCCAGACCGTTTGGTACTCAAGAAGTATGACCCCGTAGTGCGCAAGCACGTTGAATTCCGCGAGGAGCGCTAAAGCATGGCAAAGAAAAGCAAGATTGCGCGCAATGAACAGCGCAAAGTAATCGTCGCACGGTACGCCGAGAAGCGATTGGATCTCAAGAAGGCCCTGGTTGACCCCAATGGCACCGATGAATCGCGTGAAGCAGCGCGCGTGGGGCTCCAGAAGCTTCCTCGTAACGCTTCGCCTGTGCGCGTGCGTGGCCGCGACTCTATCGATGGCCGCCCTCGTGGTTTCCTGAGCAAATACGGTGTTTCTCGTGTCCGTTTCCGCGAAATGGCACACCGGGGCGAATTACCGGGCATAACCAAGTCCAGCTGGTAGCTTTTTCTTGGCTCGGAAGCGATTTTGGGCCGAGCCGGAATACCTATCCAAGTCCGAGGAGGACACAAATATGAATCGCTCAGAACTTGTTGCCGCAGTAGCGGAACACACTGGCCACAGCCAGGCAGCAGTAAACGGCGTTGTTGACGCTATTTTCACCGTGGTGTCCAAAGAAGTTGCCGCTGGCAACAAGGTCACCATTCCAGGTTGGGTCTCCTTCGACCGCACTCACCGTGCAGCTCGTCAGGGCCGTAACCCCCAGACCGGTGCAACGATCCAGATCGCTGCGTCCAAGAGCGTCAAGGTTTCTGCTGGTAGCAAGCTGAAGGCTGCTGTCAAGTAGTAACAGACACACTCGAGATGAGGGATGGCCACTGATGGCCATCCCTCATTCGTTTAACGGCGTCTGGCTGTGACCCAGGGTCTCTCGCCTAGGCTTTCGGTGTGAACACCCGCTTGCTCCCCGCACTGACGAGCGTTGTCTTTCTGTTGCTCATCGGGCTCAGTGCTGCGTTACTGGTAGGCCTTGCCACCGGTGGTGGAGCCCAACCCCTGTTGTTAGCTGATCCCGGCGCGATAGCACGCTATGGGCTTCCTAGTGCCACGGCCCTGGTTCATCTGGGTGCCGCGTTGTCGATCGGGAGCCTGATGATGGCGGCATTGGTCATCAGCTCAAAAGATGCGGCCTTTAACTCGTCGTTGGTCGTGGCGGCTATTGGGGCAGGCCTGACTACTGTGGCGTCCGTGTTTTCTGCCTTCTTCACGTTTGCGATTATTTATGTCGAACCGGTGAGCTTCGATCAACGCTTTGGCGAGGTGCTTTGGCTGTATCTCGGGGGCACGGAAGTGGGCCGAGCCTGGTTAGTCACTATCGCGCTTTCTGCCCTGGTGACGGTGTTGGTGGTGATGGTCCGCAGTTTCGTCGGCGTCTTTGTCGCGGGATTGCTCGCGGTGGCCTCCTTGTGGCCACTGGCTGAGCAGGGACATGCTGCGGGCACGGCGAATCACGAAGCAGCGGTCAGCGCTTCTTTTACCCACAGCGTGTTTGCTGCCATGTGGATTGGTGGGCTTGCCATGGTGGCCGTTATCGCCTGGAGCCACAAACCCCCGGCACGTAAGTTCCACACCGTGCTTTCTCGCTATTCCACGATTGCCTTAGTCAGTTTTCTTGTCGTAGCCGCCTCGGGTGTCACTAATGCGTGGTTGCGGGTCGGAGAGGCCTCGGCGATGTTCTCGGCCTACGGTGCCTTGGTAGCGGCCAAGGTGGTGGCGCTTCTGCTCTTGGGGGGTGCGGGTGCTCTGTATCGCACCCGCCTTTTGGCCTCCTTATCCTCGGGTGGTCGCGGCAGCACCGCTGTCACCATGAGGGTGGTGGCTGCTGAGTTAGCGTTGATGGGAGTCGCCTCAGGTTTGGCCAGTGCATTGGCCCGGACGGCAACGCCTGTTCCCGAGATCCCTGCCACTGAACTTGCTGTGGCAACACCGTCTGAAATTTTGACCGGGGAGCTGCTACCACCGGAATTTGAATGGTCGATGGTGATTACCACCTGGCAGTTAGACCTGTTGTGGGCGCTGATCGTGATTTTTGCCATCGTGTATTACCTATGGGGACACCTTCGTCTGGCCAAGCGGGGGGATTCCTGGCCAGCGGGGCGCACTATTGCCTGGGTCAGTGGAATGGTGGTGTTGGGAATCACTACCAACGCAGGCCTTGGCGTGTATGGGACCTACCTTTTTAGTGTTCATATGGTGGCCCACATGATTTTGAGCATGGCGATTCCGCTCCTGTTGGTCTTAGGCGCCCCCGTTACTCTGGCGTCTCGAGCTATTGCTGGCAGAAAAGACGGCTCACGTGGGCCTAGAGAATGGATTCTTGCCGCCGTTCACTCTCGCTACCTCGGGTTTCTGGGGCATCCTTTGGTGGCTGCAGTTATTTTTGGTTTATCTCTCATCGTGTTTTATTACTCGCCACTGTTTTCCTGGGCCCTGGAGGACCATCTGGGTCACCAATGGATGATTCTCCATTTCCTGGCTTCCGGGTACCTTTTCGCACAGTCCCTGGTGGGCATTGACCCTACTCCGCACAATCCCCCGTATCCCCTGCGCCTGATTATTGTGCTCGCCACCATGGGGTTCCACGCCTTCTTTGGTCTTAGCTTGATCTATGGAACTGGGTTGTTGGTTCCCGAATGGTACGGAGCAATGGGCCGCGAGTGGGGACCCAACCCCCTGTTGGACCAGCAAAACGGAGGAGAAATTGCGTGGGGTTTGGGAGAGTTCCCCACGTTGGCTCTCGCCATACTGGTGGCCTGGAGTTGGTCACGCAGTGATGAGAGAGCTAATAAACGCCGGGACCGACGAGTTGATGCGGTGGGCGATACCGAGCTGGATGCCTATAACGAGATGTTGCGTGCACGAGCTGGTGTGCCAGATCGCCCTAGAAAAGGTTGAGCACCGGTTCGTCCACGGTGGTGCCCCGCACGATCCCATAGACATCGAAATCCAGGGTTTCCACGGCCGTGGAGAGGGTTCCATCAAACAGGGATTGAACCTCAATCGTCACTTCTGCGACCCCACCCTGTGCACTCATTGACCACGCGGCACGATCTGCACCCAGGGTGAGCTCTACGAGGGGATAGTCAAGAATGTTCCATTGGGGTGTGCCGATAACGCGGTCATCGATGTTCACACCAAACGGACAACCCACGGGTTGCAGGACGGCTTGGGCCACGCAGTCATTCAAGAAGCTCTCCACCGCATCCACGGTGGTGTCAATCAGCGCAAGGCTGGGCCTGATCTGAAGCCGAAGCGAGGTGGTGTCGCCTATGTCGCTGAGCACACTGCGCTGAGGCGTTGCCTCCACCCAGGGGGTTACCCAGGTTGATTCATAGACACCGGGGACCAACACTTTTTCTGTGGGAGGCACCCCCATGGCCAACGTGTTGAGTTCGACCTCATTGACATTCACTCGGTGATCCCCGATTACCGCAAAGCGCAGTGACGACAACGGCGTTTGCGTAAAGCGCCAGGTATCAAAAAACCACAAGACCGGTTCGTCTTCTTCGACGATGAACACTGTGGTGTGGCTGGCGTTATCGAGTTGGTAGCTGGCTTCGACTACGAGCTCACCGGAGGAAAGAGAGCGAGTACCCAGAATTGTCGGTTCGGACAGCTTCGCGGTGTCCACCGGGAGTACTCGGGGAGCTCTGGCCAAACCAGCTTTGGTGGCAGCGATGGCGTAATCACCGGACTCCATAGCGCGCAGATAGGACAACACGTGACCACCCGCGGAAAAGACGGTGAGGTTGAGAACAAGGACAGTCACGAGCCACGCCGCGACCACTCCGAGGGCAAGAAGCCCAAACCTCCGAACAATCGGCCACATAGATGCCATCCTAGGTTGGTTGCCTGTATTGGACAGGGTCATTATCGTGCGGGGAAAGGAAGCCGGCTATGGGTGATGTTGCGCTGAGTTCCCAGCAATCAGAGGTGCTGGAGCGCATCGAGAACTCGTCAGACCACGTTTTTATTACCGGTAGGGCTGGCACGGGAAAAACCACTCTTCTGCAGGCTTTTGTCGAAAACACCGCCAAGGTTGTTGCCGTGTCTGCCCCCACGGGCGTGGCGGCTCTCGCCGTCGGCGGCCAAACCATTCATTCCCTCTTGCGCTTGCCTTTGGGCATAATCGGCTCGAGGGAGCTTGGTTTCATCCCCAAAGAGTCCTTGGCGGTGCTTGCCCACTTGGACGCTCTCGTGATTGATGAAGTCTCCATGGTGTCAGCCGATGTCCTTGACGCGCTGGATCGGCGACTGAGACAGGCCAAGCGACGCCGGAACACCGCCTTTGGCGGAGTCCAGCTAGTCATGTTTGGTGATCCCTACCAGTTAGCCCCTGTGATGTCGAGAGCCGATTGGGCGGTGCTAAACGAATCTAGACGACGAGCAAAGCCATCCTTACCGCCCTATCGCTCCCCCTGGTTTTTCGATGCGGACGTTTGGATAAACACCGAAATGACCATCCATGAGCTCCAAACCATCCATCGCCAGGCAGATTCAGAATTTCGCGCTGTGTTGAACGCGCTTCGTGAGGGACGTATGGAAGCAGAAATGGGTCGAATGCTCAATGAACACGGCATGCGCGAACCTGACGACCCCGAATTAATCACCCTGGCAACGACCAACCAGACCGTCACGCGCATCAATAAGGCGGCCATAGAGGGGCTGCCGGGTAAAGCCAAAATCGCGCATGCCGATATTAAGGGCGATTTCGGTTCCACGGCTGCTTTTCCGGCAGATAAGGAACTCGTGCTTAAACCAGGGGCGAAAGTAATGTTCCTGCGCAATGACACCCAGGGAACCGATGGGCCGCGCTTTGTTAATGGCACCCTCGGCACTGTCGTCAAAATTACCGACTCGGTCTTGGTTGATGTTGAGGGGGAAAGTATCCTGGTGGAGCCTGTCACCTGGGAGAAAGTTAGCCACCGATACTCTGAATTCACAAAATTGCAAACCCTCGAAAAGGTGGGGGAATTCACCCAGTTCCCGTTGCGCTTGGCATGGGCGGTCACTATCCATAAGGCCCAGGGTAAAACTCTCGATGCGGCCGTCATTGACTTGGGCTCCCGGGCCTTTGCTCCGGGCCAAACCTATGTGGCCTTTAGTCGGCTCACCAGCCTGGAGGGGCTCTATCTCAAGCGACCGCTTACCCCTGCCGACATCATCGTGGACGAACATGTGGTGCGGTTTATGAACGAAGATCGAGTAAGCAATCGACTGATCTAACGCTGTGGTTTCCCGGGCTCCCATAGCCGAATCGACAGGTGCTCAGCGAGGGTTCACCATGCGAACGAAAAGCCTGGAGTGCTCAGCAAGATAGCGTCGTTGGCTAAGTCCAGGATTACCAGTTCAGTTGTGTTCCGAATCACGTCATCACTGAGGGCCGGATAACCTAACGGCGTCGCAACCGGATTGATTTCGACAGCCAGATATTGGCCATTGGGAGAGAGCTGTAGATCCCCGATGCTCTCCGGTGTACTGAGACTTCCGAGTAAATGGCGATGGCGGCCTTCCGCGTCCCCCTCTGTCACCAGGGAAAAATCAGGTTCGCCAACAAAGCCTGGGAGAAGCACTCTTTGATAACTGAGTCCCTGCGGAGAGAGTGTGGTCAACTGGTGGAAAACTGAAGAACCATCCAGCTGCCCTGCCGGAATTCGAGTTTCTACTCCGGTCGACAGATTCAGAGCGATAGTTCCCAAAGAATCCACGAAAATGACGCTGGTCCCAGAGGAATCGAATCCCCACAGTTCTGCTGCTGACCCGAGGGGGATGACTGTTTGGGTGAGTGCTTCAAAGACAACCAAAGTTGAATCTCGAAGCCAGGCAACAATGTTTCCGCTCTCCGAGGAGACGGCTACCTTCCTGACCCCCAAAGAATTGCCGCCTGGGCCCAAAACAACTTCGGGTTCCCGAGAGCCGAGGGTGTCTACCAGAGCCAAAATACCTTTTTCCTGTCTGCCCTCTGCTTTCCTGTCCACCTCAATAATCAAAGACGTGCCCCGCGAAGCACGAGCGAGGCTGGTAACGATGATCTCAGGACCCAGGGCCATTCGATCTACCGCGCCTGAATTCGGCTCCACCAACTCGAGTATGCTCTCGCCCGCCCAGATTCGGTGAACGCCAAAGACAGCCCCAACGGCGGCGAAACTAGTTATTCCGGGAGCCCGATAAATTACCTCCGGTTGTGAACCATCGAGAACTACTCGTACCAGTTCTGTCTCCGCACCTGCGGCTCTGAGATACAGCAATTCTTCAAAAGGAGTGCGGAAGCTGGCGGACCAGTTTCCGCTGGCGCCAAGGCTGGCCGCTTCAACCCCATTTACTTCGACCTCATAGTTCGTGCCCGCCAGCAGCGGCTCATCAAGGATTAGGCGAAGGACCAGATCTTTCTGTGTCACCGAAAAAGAAACTTCAGGGGTAATGCGAATAGAGGCTAGCGGACTGGTTGCCAGGGCTCGATCGCTGCGAAGCGTGATTTCTCCAGCAGTGCGGATGGAACTTTGTTCGTCAAGCGACATCGATCTTAATTTAGGTCCCTCGGTTAGAGTCAAGAGGCCAGCAATGAAAGCCACTGCACCCAGGAGGGCAATAGTGGACCAGAGGCCCCTCCGAAAGGGCCTGGCCCCTGCAGCTGTTCCGTGGTCAGAAAAGGTAGGGATCACGAGGGACCTCCTCTGGACTTATCTCCACCGGAATTAACACCAGGGGAAGCGTTTGTATGCCTTCGGGTGGCGGCGCAAAGCCCCCCTCGATCCGAAGCCATGAATTAACCGAAATAGATTCTTGCCATTGTGGATGGTAGACAGGGATGCTCACGGGTTGAGCGTCTACTGCGCAACACGTGATCAAGAACCGAGTGAGATTGAAAACATCATCAGATGTGTCACTGGGCGTGACCATACCGATAGTGTCCACCCGCTTTCCGTGATAGTAAGCGGGTTTCTGGTTCTGCATTAACAGCATGGCCCAGTCTCTAACCGTCAGGGTTGCAAATAACTCGAGGCTTACCTGGTCATCAAACGTTTCAACTGGGCTCACCACCGCGAGATCATTGGACGAACGATTCTCGGCAGTCGCGCTACTGAGGGTTGCCGGGGGAAGGATGATTAGGACCAGCAGTAGTGCGGCGGTGATTGAGGCAGAAGCACCGTCAGCTAAGCGCTTGCGGCGCTTACGCACTGGGCCATCATGGTTGTGATGGCGTGGTTCCCTCGTTACGGCAGCGATGACAACCAAAACCACAGCAAGACAGGCCATAGCCAGGGTAAAAAGATTGTAACGAGGGTGAATGTAGAGGCTAAGTTTGCCCTCGACGCCAAGCCACAAAGTCACCACGGCCAAGATGCTTAACGCGAGGACCCCCCGCGAAGCTATTACTTTAGCCCACATAGTTCATTACCATCCCCAAGGACAAGGAAGCTAGACCGACGACCCCTGCAATCACACCGACGGTTCGCCCAGCATAGGTCGTGCGTAGTAGAGACAACATCTTGATGTCGACCAAGGGGCCAAAAACTAAGAACGCAACTAAAGAACCGGGCAAGAACGTTTGCGCGAAGGGCAGGATGAAAAAGGCGTCAACGTTCGCGCACACTGAAATAACAAAGGCCAGAAACAACATGGCCAAGACACTTATGATGGGGTCCGTACCGAGTGTTATTAGCGCCTCTCTAGAAACTCCGACCTGAATGAATCCGGCAACTAGGGAACCCACTATTAGCGCTGGCATCAAGGTCGCGGACTCGGTGTAGAACATGTGGCCCACCTGCACCAGTTTGGTCTGATCTTTAGGGTCGCCTGGTGGGCGACATTCTCGGGCGAATTTTCGTGTCAAGAGCAACTCCGGCTGAGGGTGCAAGGAGAGTAGCCAGCCCACTAAATTTGCAATCGCATAGCCCGCTAACAGCCTCGCCACCAAAATTCCGTCGTCGAAACCGAAAGCTTGGTGGGTGGTGATGATGGTGACAGGGTTGACAATTGGAGCCGCGAGCAGGAAGGCGACTGAGTCGCCCACGCTGTAACCGCGACCCATCAAGCCACGGGCGAGTGGCACATTCCCGCACTCACATACGGGTAAAAACATTCCAAAAAGAGAGATAACCGCCCGCCGCCTAAAAGGGTTCCTGGGTAACCAGCGAACTAACCATGAATCTGGAACAAATACTTGAACCACTATTGATAGGCCGATTCCCAAGATAACGAAGGGCAATGATTCCACCAACAAGCCAATGCTAAGTGTCAGCGCATCTTGCACCGGACTTTGCAGTGGCTCGAGGGTTTGGTCAGTCCATACTCGTGCAATCAACACCCCTGCCAGACCCACCAGGACTAGCACGGGGCGCCACAGTTTCATATGTAGAGGTTACCCGGGGGTAGCCGGCCACGAGGGGGTGTTTCAGCTCTACGAATACTTCTTCTTGGGTCAGCTTGCGACCATACGATGGAGCGAGTGACGGGAATCGAACCCGCGCCATCAGCTTGGGAAGCTGAAGTTCTACCATTGAACTACACTCGCGAGACCCCGCTGGCAGGGTGCTTCAGTGTTGATTGCCCAGTCTACTAGTCTGGTGATGTGCTGCTGTCAGATGGCGATATCCGCAAAGAGCTTGAGTCTGGTCGTGTTGGACTGGAACCGTTGGATTTATCGATGGTGCAGCCCTCCAGCATCGACGTTCGTTTAGAACGGTTTTTCCGACTCTTTGATAACCACAAGTATCAACACATTGACCCGTCTCTGGACCAGCCAGATCTCACCAGGCTGGTGGAGGTCGAAGCACACGAGCCTTTTGTTTTGCACCCAGGCGAGTTTGTTTTAGGCGCCACCTATGAAGTGGTGACGCTGCCCGATGACGTTGCTGCTCGCCTCGAAGGTAAGAGCTCCTTGGGTCGTCTTGGTCTGCTCACGCATTCGACCGCAGGGTTTATCGACCCTGGCTTTTCAGGCCACGTCACCCTGGAGCTTTCCAACGTGGCCACCCTGCCCATTACGTTGTGGCCGGGGATGAAGATTGGCCAATTGTGCTTCTTCCGGCTCTCTTCACCGGCAGAGCACCCGTATGGATCGCAGAAGTACGGCAGCAGATATCAGGGCCAACGAGGGCCGACTGCGTCGCGTTCCTTCCAGAATTTTCACAAAACGGACGTTTCTCAGCCGTAGTCGCCTACCCACTGGTCCATTTGGTCGACTAACCAGGGGCTAAAGATAAACGGTGTAGTCCCCACTGATTGCGCTAAGTCCTGGGGATCGACCCATTCCCACTCGCATACTTCCTCGGCAACGGGCTGGGGATCAGTGCGCGTGTGGGCGACAAACACCGGACATACTTCGTTTTCCACGATGCCTGAGGCATCGACAGCTCGGTAGCGAAAATCGGGAAGCGCTTGCGTGATATCCGATAGCTCCAAACCCAATTCTTCCCGGGCGCGACGGCGGATCGCCGCTTCCATCGATTCACCCGGACCTGGATGTCCGCAGGCAGAGTTGGTCCAGACTCCGGGCCACGTCTTTTTCCCCAGAGCACGACGGGTAATAAGTACCTTGCCTTCGGGGTTGAAAATGTGACACGAAAAGGCCAAATGAAGGGGGGTGTCGGTGGTGTGGACGGTGGCTTTGTCTGCGGTGCCTATTTCATCACCTTGGTCATCTAGCAAGATGACAAGCTCGGAGGTTTTCATCGTGTTCTCGCGCTACTCTGCAAGGGTGAAATTGTGGACGAACCACCAACAGGCGGTCGTCGCTAGCCTAGCCAACCAGGCGGGGAAAACTCTCGGGAAAGGGCATCGTGGCACTCGAGCTTGATACCCGAATAGATCTCTACACCAGTGTTGCGGAGGAGACCTCTGCCGCTGTCATCCAACGCTATTCCACCTCCTTTGGGCTTGCCTCGAGGTTGCTCGATTCCCCCATGCGCACCCACATCGCCAATTTCTATGCCCTGGTTCGCTTAGCTGATGAGGTAGTCGACGGCGTAGCCACGGAAGCGGGAGTTTCCCTCACAGAAGCCGGCCGCCTTCTCGATGCGTTGGAAGCTGAGACCAAGCGAGCGATGAAGACCGGATACAGCACGAATTTGATTGTTCATGCCTTCGCTCATTCCGCCCGAGCCGTCGGCGTGGGCGAAGACTTGGTCACCCCGTTTTTTCATTCCATGCGGATGGATCTCACCGAAACCACCCACACCCCCGAGTCTTTTGCTGAGTATGTTTATGGATCTGCCGAGGTGGTGGGCTTGATGTGTCTGCAGGCTTTTCTCGAGGGCACAGAAGTATCCCGTGAGGATAAAGCCACCATGGTGGCGGGAGCCAGAGCACTGGGAGCCGCTTTTCAGAAGGTCAATTTTTTGCGCGACCTCGGCGCTGATGTCCAGGCGTTGGGCAGGAGCTATTTTCCCGGGGTGAGCGTTGCCTCCCTTGATGAACAGACGAAACACCGCTTGCTCGATGACATCGATGTTGATCTAGCTCAATCGGCCGCGGCACTTCCTTTGCTTCCGCCGGGTCCGAGAAGAGCCGTATCTCTTGCGCATGCGTTGTTTGCGGCGTTAGGTGAGCGCATTCGCTCCACCCCGGCACAGGTTTTACAAACCCAGCGCATCAGTGTTTCGGGTTTCTCCAAGGCTCTGCTGGCCCTGCGAGTTCTTGTTGGTTATGTCCCCCGCGCTCCGCGAAGCGCTCGAAAGGAAATCCATGTCTAAGTCTGTTGTGGTCATTGGTGGCGGAATTGGCGGGATGGCCACGGCCGGCTTGTTAGCCAAGGATGGATACCAGGTGACCCTGGTGGAAGCGCATGCCCGACTTGGTGGTCGTGCGGGGTTGTGGGAAAAGGATGGATTCCGCTTCGATACCGGCCCTTCGTGGTATTTGATGCCCGAGGTTTTTGATCACTGGTATCGCTTGATGGGCACCACCGCCGAAGAACACCTGACGCTGACAAAGCTGGACCCTGGTTACCGGGTGTATTTCGAGCCTGAGGGGAATGCGTCGTCAGAATTCGTGGATGTCCGAGCGAACCGAGAAGACAACTTGGCTTTGCTAGAAGAAATGGAACCAGGTTCGAGAGCTTCTATGGAGAAGTATCTCGATTCGGCCGAGGAAACCTACACCATCGCCAAGGACTACTTTCTCTACACGTCATTCCAAGACTTACGGCCCTTGTTGGTGCCCGCTGTTCTCAAACGCATGGGAACCCTCGTTCGTTTATTGACCACGCCCATCATGACGTTTGCCAAGAAATACACCCGCAGCCCCCGTATCCAGCAGCTCTTGGGATATCCGGCCGTGTTCCTTGGCTCTAGTCCTTACATTGCACCCAGCATGTTCCACCTGATGTCGCATCTAGATATGCAAGATGGTGTGTTGTATGCCGAGGGTGGATTTACTCGGGTGATGGATTCGATGCGCGAGATTATCGAAGACCATGGAGTTACGGTGCTCACTAACTCCCGCGTGAGTGCCATCACCACCCAGAAATCGGGCGGCAAAGCTAGTGCTACAGGCATTACCTTCCTTGATGCCCATGGCGATAGTCACAACCTGGTCGCCGACATTGTCGTGTCCACGGCAGACCTGCACCACAGTGAGACCACCCTGTTGCCGCGAGAGCTACAGACGTATCCACAAAGCTGGTGGGATAAGAAGATTGCTGGGCCCAGCGCGGTGTTGATGTATTTGGGTATTAAGGGTGACGTTCCCGAGTTGTTGCACCACAGCTTGTTCTTCACAAAAGACTGGGATGACAATTTCACCCGGATTTTTTCTACCCCTCCCACTGTGCCGAACCCTGCGTCCATTTATGTCTGCAAACCCAGCGCGACTGACTTCTCGGTAGCGCCTAAGGGCCACACCAATATTTTTGTGTTGATGCCGATGCCTGCAGATATTTCCTTAGGCCACGGAGGCGTTGATGGTTCTGGCGATGCCATGGTCGAGGAAATCGCCAATCGCGGTATCGAACAAATTGCGAAATGGAGCGGGTCCTCTGACTTCGCTGATCGCATTGTGTTGCGTCGAACTGTGGGACCGGCTGACTTTGCCCAGGACTTGGGTGCGTGGAAGGGAACAGCACTTGGCCCGGCCCACACCCTGACTCAAAGCGCTCTCTTCCGGGCGGGTAACTACTCAAAGAAGGTTGAGGGGCTTTACTACGCCGGTTCCTCCACGATTCCCGGCATTGGGTTGCCGATGTGTTTGATTAGCGCTGAAGTGTTGCTCAAGAGACTGCGGGGAGATGTGTCCACCGGGCCCCTTCCTGAGCCTTTGATGCCGGTGAACTAGGGATTTCTTGTGTCTGTTGTGTATCTGGCGGCCCTCGTAGTGTCTCTGACGGGATTAGGCCTGCTGGATTACCGACACCGCCTTGCTGTGTGTAATGGCGCAGTAGTCAAGACGCTGGTGATTGTGGGCGCCTCGGTGGCCTTTTTCCTTATCTGGGATGTATTCGGCATAGCCTCCGGTGTGTTTTTTCGCGGCGGGGGCCCGTGGATGACCGGAATTCTGCTCGCTCCGGAGCTTCCTCTTGAAGAAGTCTTCTTCCTTGCGGTGTTGAGCTATTCGACACTCCTGTCCTACCTCTGGGCCGCTAAGTTCCTCGCGAAGCGGAGGTCATCGTGACGTACCTGCTTCTCAACATTCCCTTTGTGGCTATCGCCTTGGCCGTGCTGGCTATCGCGGTGATGCGAGGGAGAGCTCCGCAAGTGCGCCCCTGGCTTATCGCAGCGGCGGTCATGCTTGCCCTGACGGCCATATTTGATAACGCCATCATTAGCTCTGGGCTTGTGGCGTATGACGATGAATTAATTAGTGGAATCCGCCTGGGAGTTGCGCCGGTGGAAGATTTTGCCTACACGGTGGCGGCGTTGCTGATAATCCCAGCACTGTGGCATTTGTGGGGCACTCGCGGCGAGGCTTCGCCATGAAAACTCTGGGCACACTGGTCTTGAGCTCACGTCCCTTGAGCTGGATTAATACGGCTTTTCCTTTTGGCCTTGCGTATTACGTCCTCACCGAACGTGTTGATCAGGTGCTGGTGGTGGGCTTTGTGTTTTTCCTCATCCCCTACAACTTGTTGATGTATGGCATCAATGACGTCTTCGATTACGAATCGGATCTTCGAAACCCACGAAAGGGTGGGGTGGAGGGTGCCCTCCTTCCACCGGCGTTGCATCGAGTCACCCTGATCACCAGCGCTCTGGTTCCGCTGCCTTTCCTGGTGCTCCTGGTGAGGTGGGGTTCTTTTAGTGCGAGCGCGGTGTTAGCGCTCAGTTTGTTTTTTGTCATCGCCTATTCAGCGAAGGGTGTGCGATTCAAAGAAATTCCTTTTCTGGATTCGATGACCTCTAGTGCGCACTTTGTGATGCCCGCGGTCTACGCCATAGTCTTCGTGGGCGAAGGCGTGAGCAGCCTGGAACTTCTTCTCCTGACCTCCTTCTTCTTCTGGGGGATGGCATCACACGCGTTTGGCGCAGTACAAGACGTCGTTGCTGATCGGCAGGCGGGGGTGGGGTCCATTGCCACGGTGGTCGGAGCCAAAGGCACCGTGCGTTTTGCTGCGGTGCTTTATGTTCTGGCTGGTGGGGCGTTGCTGGTGACCCCGTGGCCGCTTCCCCTAATCGCCCCCGTTGCCCTGCTCTATCTCGCCACCATTTCACCCTGGTGGAATGTCTCGGATGAGGCAGCGGAAGAGGCTAATCGTGGCTGGAAGTGGTTCCTGCTGCTTAATTTCGTCGCCGGAGCAGTGGTGGTCTTAGTGCTCTTTGAATGGTGGCAGGTTAACTCGTAGTCAGACGCGGTGGCGCCTTGACGAAGAGCAACATAATGCCGCCGGCAAGCAGAACCAGCGCAATACCGAGAAGCCCATAGATGGTTTGGTTCGCAGCAAGTGCGATTAGTACACCCCAGAGCAGAGAAGCCATCCATCCCGCAGCACGACCAGTGGTGGCGTAGAGGCCAAAGACTTCCCCTTCTCGACCCGCGGGAGTGACTCGGGCAAGAAAAGAACGCGATGCTGCTTGGGCTGGACCCGTGAAGAGGGCTAATACAAGACCTGCCGCCCAGAACATGGGGGTTCCCAAATCGACTAAGAAAAAGACTGCGAGAGTGCAGGCGACAAGCCCAAAGACCGATACCAGGATGACGTTCTTGGGCCCAAAGCGGTCATCTAAGCGTCCCGCGAAAATGGTCGATATACCGGCAACGATGTTGAGTGCGATGCCGAAGATCACGAGGTCGGTGAAGGTGAAGCCAAAGACGATGCTCGCAATGACTGCACCAAAGACGAAGACTGCTGAGAGGCCGTCGCGATAGACGGCACTAGCCAGAAGGAACCAGAACGTGGATCGATTTTCTTTCCATAACCTGACGATGCTGCGCCACAGCTCCACGTAGCTGCGGAAAAAACCTACTGTGGGCGCAGCGCTGAGCTTGGGGGGCTCGGGGACGTAGAGGAAGAGGGGGATGACGAAAATCAAGGTCCAGATCGACGATGCCAGGGCAATAATTTGGAAGGTGGAGGCAACGGTGCCATCGAGTACGCCACCCAGGATCAACCCCACCACTAGGGCAAGCGCGATGATGCCCCCGAGGTATCCAAAGCCCCAACCCAAACCCGATACTTTGCCCACAGTCTTTGGGGTGGAAACAGAAATGAGCAGAGCGTTGTAATTCACGCCCGCAATTTCGCCAAAGACGCTTCCCACGGCGATGAAGGCGACTCCGATCCAGAACCACTCAACTCCGGGCTGCACAAACGCCATACCTAGTTGAGCCGCAATGAGCAAACCGGTGAAGAGGAAGAGCTGGGACTTTTGCCGACCGGTTCGGTCAGCGCGCTGGCCGAGTACCGGAGCCAGGAGGGCAATGAGCAATCCCGCGATGGTGATTCCGTATCCCAGGTTGCTCGCCAGCTGACCCAGAGCGGCCTCTTCGCCGGCAGTCCCGACGGCGGCGGGATCGACAAAGAAAGTGCTGGTCAGGTAGCTCGGCACCCACACAAACGTGATGAGGACTGTGTTGAACGGCTGGGTGGCCCAATCCCATAACGCCCACGACCACACCCGTCGTTTCGGGATAGTGGCCCCATCATTGGCAGTGAGACCGACCAACGGGAGAGCGTCAGTGTCAGTAAAGCGGCTG
>Ga0213861_10002026_pt1 | contig 17680 bp, 16 predicted proteins | sample PICome_4_FD_160110 | JGI IMG/M metagenome (GOLD analysis project Ga0213861, IMG submission 160110) | Coastal seawater microbial communities near Pivers Island, North Carolina, United States - PICO131 | ecosystem: Environmental > Aquatic > Marine > Coastal | place: USA: North Carolina... | reverse complement strand
ATCCCGACAGCTCTGTTCTGTTGGGAATTCTGTCACAAATTCAAGTATAGTCATTGTTTTTTTATTACAAATTAATGACAGCACTCCGTAATCTATTTACGTTCTGGTATTATTGCGACGAATCAATATTTTAATTATCATTACAGATTAAAAAAGAAAATTATGAAAACTATAAAAAAATTATTATTGCTAACATTAGTGCTTTCTATATTTAGTTGTACTAACAAAGAATCAGATGCATGTACTGAACTAAAAAATTCAAAAATGTTATTATCCGACAATATGGAAAATTATAGATCTGCTTGGGAAATGTCTTTTCTTGAAAGAGATATTAATGTATTAGATGAATACCTTCATGAGAATGTTACCCATCTGAATGAAGATGGAGTTGTTAACGCTACAGGTCCAGAAGAATTTAAAAATGATTATGCAGGATATATTACAGATTTTCCAGACTCTGAATTTTTAATTGTCAATTTATTTGGTGATGGTGATCAACTTATTAAGCACTGGAATTTTAAAGGGACTCATGCTGAAAGTGGCAAGAAAGTTAATGTTTATGGTGCAACCCTTGTTAAAATGAAAGATGGCAAGATATTTCAAGAACAAGACTATTGGGATGCTCGTAAATTTTACAAACAATTATCTGAGTAATTTACCTTTAAAAAAAAGCAAGGGAGGCGATAGTACCATTTTTCTGTAATTTCTTCGTTATACTGAAGAATTAGATCACGCAAAGCGATAATGCATCTCCCGAGCGGTTCTTATGGTTTAAATAAAATTCGTCTAATGCGTTCATTATTGTTGTAGCTAGGTTATTCTATGGCTAAAAAATATCAATTTTTCCGTCTTTAGGATTCATAGCTTCTTTTGCGTAAACTTCAAAATCTGCCGTGTAAGTTCGGTCAATTGTGCTTTTCCAGATCTTATTCCAAGTAGTAAACACGACTCCACTTGTTAAATCTCCGGCTGCTTTAAAAACGCTATAGTTACTCGGTAAAATATCAATTGCTTTCATTCATGTTGGTAGAGGTGATTCAGTTGGAACAGCGTAACCAATCAGGCAGGTATAAGGTTCCGTGTGATCACCTTCATATTCGCAATACACGCAGTAAATGTCTTCAGATAGCTTAGTGGCTAGCTGATTTCCAGGATTTTCAGCCATAAATCTTCTCCAAAGAGCGGGTATAGCTTGTTCCGCTTTTTGTGGTGCATTGATCGTTTTTACCGCAATACCTGCTATACGTATTTTGTCTAATTTTTTTGTTTCCATAATCTTGTTTGTTTAGAACAAAAATATAATGGAGCTCTGAGAGCAGTGTGTCAATAGATTTAAATGGATGAATTTTATGGGCACAAAAAAAGAGGCGATTCAAATGAACCGCCTCTTTAATAATTATAGTATCATTTACTACTGAGCTGGTTTCTACTCCGGCTTTGGTAATAAAACTTTACGTGATAATTTGAATTTTTTCGTTTTTGGATCTTGTCCAATCACTTTAAACTTCAATACATCACCTTCTTTACATACGTCTTCAACTTTTTCTACACGTTTGTGATCTAATTCCGAAATGTGGATTAATCCATCAGTTCCAGGAAGAATTTCAACGAAACATCCGTAAGCTTGAATTGATTTAACCTTTCCTTCATATTCAGCTCCAACATCAACAGTAGGAGGGAAGGCGATTAATTTAATACGCTTCAGCGCAGCTGCCATATCATCAGCGTTGTTTGCAACGATCTGAACACTTCCTTCACCTTTTTCATTTTCGTCAATGGTAATGGTTGTATTCGTTTCTTTTTGCATCTCTTGGATGATTTTTCCACCAGGTCCGATAATTGCTCCGATACAATCGTTAGGAACGATTAATCCTTCAATTCTCGGTGCACTTGGTTTCAATTCAGCATTTGGTTTGTCTAATGTTTTTAAGATTTCTCCTAAAATATGTAAACGACCCGCTCTTGCTTGCTCTAAAGCTTCAGTTAATACTTCATAGGGTAAACCATCTACTTTAATGTCCATTTGACAAGCAGTGATTCCATCAGCTGTACCAGTTACTTTAAAGTCCATATCTCCTAAGTGATCTTCATCTCCTAAAATATCAGACAATACACAGTATTTTCCTTCTTGGTCAGTAATTAATCCCATTGCAATACCAGAAACTGGTTTCTTCAATTGAATCCCACCGTCCATCAAGGCTAACGTTCCAGCACAAACAGTTGCCATTGAAGACGAACCGTTTGATTCAAGAATGTCAGATACTAAACGAATAGTATAAGGATTGTCATCAGGAAGCATGTTTTTCAATGCTCTTAATGCCAAGTTACCATGTCCAATCTCTCTACGAGATACTCCTCTAATTGGTCGAGCTTCACCTGTTGAAAATGGAGGGAAGTTATAGTGCAATAAGAATTTCTCGAATCGCTTGTCAGCCATGGTGTCAATCATTTGCTCATCCAATTTACCACCTAGGGTAAGTGAAGTCAATGATTGTGTTTCACCACGAGTGAACACTGCAGAACCGTGAGCAGAAGGTAAATAATCAACTTCTGACCAAATTGGTCTAATTTCATCCATTTCTCTGCCATCTAAACGAATTCGTTCATCTAACATTACACGTCTAACTGCTTGTTTCTTCGTCTTATTAAAGTAAGTTGAAATAAATGGAGATTCCGCATCTAACGTCTCTTCATCTAAACTGTCAACGTACTCGTTATAGATTTCTCTAAACAACTCCGATCTTTTCGCTTTATCGGCTGTTCCTAAACGAGCAACGGCCATACATTTATCATACGTTGCCGCATGTATCTTAGCTTTGATATCCTCGTCATGTGTTTCGTGAGAATACTCACGTTTTTCAGCAGAAACACCAGCATCAGCTGCCAATTCTAATTGAAAAGCACATTGTTGTTTAATTGCAACGTGAGCCACTTTGATGATTTCAACAAGCTCTGCTTCTGAAATTTCTAATGTTTCACCTTCAACCATTACAATGTTATCAGCAGTACCTGCAATGATAACATCTACGTCTGATTGATCGAATTCTTCAAATGTTGGATTCACAATCCAGTTTCCATCAACACGTCCAACTCTTACCTCAGACATTGGTCCTGCAAATGGTAAATCAGAAACTGCGATTGCGGCCGAAGCAGCAAATCCAGCTAATGAATCTGGCATGTTTACACCATCAAATGAAATCAATTGCATCATTAACTGTGTGTCAGCGTGATAATCACTAGGGAAAAGCGGTCTTAACGCTCTATCCACTAATCGCATTACAAGAATCTCATCATCAGACGGTCTTGCTTCACGCTTTAAATATCCACCTGGGATTTTACCTCCAGCTGAGAATTTTTCTCTGTAGTCTACTGTAAGTGGTAAAAAATCCACTCCGGGTTTAGCATCATGGTTTGACACTACTGTAGAAAGAATCATTGTTCCTCCACATTTTACAACAACTGATCCATCAGCTTGTTTGGCAAGTTTTCCTGTTTCAACAGAAATCTCTCTCCCATTACCAACATCAATTGTTTTTGTTATTACATTCATATTTATTTGTTTTGTGAAACGGTGCTTCTTCTTGTCCCGTTTTTCGGGATTCCGCTTCGTTTGTTTTAGTTATAGTCTTTAGTTTTCTAGTTGTTAGTCCTTAGTCTATAGTCATTAGCACTATTTCTTGGAGTTAGTATGAACTAGAATCAATTTTTTCATCTTTTATCTTTTGTCTTATGAGAGGACATTGATGCTCTCGAAATGCCCGATTTCAATAAACAAAAAAGGCAATCGAAACCTAAATTTCAATTGCCCCTTTATATCTTTATTTTAAGAACTGTATTATCTTCTTAATTTTAATTCTTTAACGATTGCTCTATAGCGCTCGATATCAGTTTTCTTTAAATAGTCTAGTAAACTTCTTCTTTTACCTACTAATAACTGCAACGATCTTTGAGTTCCATAATCCTTACGATTATTTTTAAGATGTTCTGTTAAGTGAGCAATTCTGTAAGTGAACAAAGCGATTTGTCCTTCTGAACTTCCGGTATCTTTTTCATTAGATCCGTGCTTTTTAAATATTTCTTCTTTTTTTTCTGCTGATAAATACATGCCAAAATTATTTTAAATGAATATTATGTATATCGGGCGCAAAGATAGTACTAATTTTCTATCTACGCATTTTTTATTTAAAATTATTGAGAATGTGAATTACGCCTCTACTTGTTCAATTTTAAGCATTCGTAATACTTGCGCCAATTGAGTTTTCAAATTCTTACGATCAACGATTAAATCCAAGAAACCGTGCTCTAATAAAAACTCTGCCCGCTGAAAACCTTCTGGAAGATCTCTTCCAGTTGTTTCTTTTACAATTCTCGGTCCCGCAAATCCAATCAATGCATTAGGTTCTGCCATATTGATATCGCCTAACATTGCAAACGAAGCCGTAACTCCGCCTGTTGTAGGATCAGTCAATAATGAGATGAAAGGTAGTTTTGCCGCAGATAGTTGGTTGAGTTTGGCAGATGTTTTAGCCATTTGCATTAATGAAAGTCCTGCTTCCATCATTCGCGCTCCGCCAGATTTTGAAATAATCAATAAAGGGGCGTTTAAATCAATCGCTTTGTCCACCGCGCGCGCAATTTTTTCACCAACAACTGATCCCATTGATCCACCAATAAATTTAAAATCCATTGCTGCAATCACTAATGCAGCGCCATCAATTTTACCGTGCGCAACACGGATGGCATCTTTAAGACCAGTTTTTTCCTGCATGGTCTTAATCCGATCAACATATTTTTTAGTGTCCTCGAAACCTAGTGGATCGCCTGAAGTAATTCCTCTTGCAAATTCAGTTCCCTTTTTACTGTCAAATAAAAGCTCAAAATAATCTCTCGCACTCGCGCGTTCGTGATGATTACAATTATTGCAAGTATATACGTTTTCCTTATGGTCTTCTGTTGTTATAACGGCCTTACATTTCGGACATTTATACCATAAACCTTCTGGAGTTTCTTTCTTATCTGCTGTGGAAGTAGATATTCCTTCCTTTTTTCTAGTAAACCATCCCATAATAATGAATAACTTTCGTTAGGCAAATGTGTTTGAGTTAAATTTAGGCAATTGTAATTGAATCGTCAAGATAAACATCTTGAATCGCATTCAATAATTTAATTCCCACAGACATTTCTTTTTGGAAAGCCTTTCTTCCAGAAATTAATCCATGTCCAGCAGCACGTTTATTAATGACGGCTGTTTTAATCGCTGATGCTAAATCAGAAGCTTCATCTCCCAAGGAAGAACCACCTGAATTGATTAAGCCATTGCGCCCCATGTAGCAGTTTGCAACCATGTATCTACATAAATCAATCGGATTATCTGTAGTTAATTCTGAATATACTTTATTGTGTGTTTTACCAAAGTTAATTGCTGGATATCCTGCATTTAACTCAGGTAATTTTTGTTTAATAATATCTGCTTGAATCGTTACACCTAAATGCGTTGCTTGTGAAGAAATATCTGTTGCTGTGTGATAATCTAAGCCGTCTACTTTAAAGGCCGAGTTTCTTAAATAACACCATAAGACAGTTGCCATTCCTAATTCGTGCGCTCTTTCAAAGGCTTGTGCAATTTCTACAATTTGTCTTTCAGATCCTTCTGAACCAAAATAGATCGTTGCACCAACTGCCGTAGCACCCATGTTCCATGCTTCTTCAACTGATCCAAATTCAATTTGATTAAATGTGTTTGGATACGACAAAAATTCATTGTGGTTTAATTTTACAATGAAAGGAATCTTGTGCGCGTATTTTCTTGAACATGCAGCAAGTACCCCAAAAGTTGAAGCAACTGCATTGCAACCTCCTTCTACGGCTAATTTTACAATGTTTTCAGGATCAAAATAAAGTGGATTTGGTGCAAATGATGCTCCAGCTGAGTGCTCAATTCCTTGATCTACTGGTAAAATTGAAACGTAACCTGTGCCAGCTAGTCTTCCATGATTGTATAATGCCTCTAGACTTCTTAATACTTGTGGATTTCTATTTGTTGGACCAAATGATCGATCAACAAAGTCGGCTCCTGGCAAGTGAAGTAAGTTTTTAGAGATTGTTTTACATTCGTGATTCAGCAGTGCTTCGCCTTCACTACCTAATAATTCAAGAACTTTATTCGCAGCCATTTCTTTATTTTAAATTTATTGAACGCGCAAAATTAAAAAAACTTTCGACTTACTCCATTAATTTACCTAAGCTTTTTATCCGTTGAATATTGGATTTGGAACGAGTTCATAGCGCTACATTTAGACCTTTTCTTGTAGATCGACCTTTTTCTTTTCAATTATAGCGATAGCCATTGCTAATTGACTTTCGCGATCCAAATCACTATTATCAATTTCTATAGCATCTTCGGCCTTGCGCAACGGACTAATTTCACGGTTCATATCATAATGATCTCGTTTTTTCAAATCGTTCGCAACTTGCTCTAAACTTATACTTTCGCCTTTTTCGATTAATTCTTTGTAACGGCGCTCCGCTCTTATTTGATTTGTAGCGGTCATAAAGAGTTTAATTTCGGCATTTGGAAAAACCACTGTGCCAATATCTCTTCCGTCCATTACAACACCACCTTCAATACCCATTTTTTGTTGAATTTCAACTAGTTTCTCGCGCACTTCGCGCACGGCACTGATGACACTCACATGTTTTGTGATTTTTGAGTTGCGAATATCTTTCTCAACATTTTCATCATTCAAATATGTTTCAGAGCGATTACTGGCGGAGTCAAATTTAAAACGAATATGAATAGCATTTAACTCTTGAGCCACCTGTTTCGTGATGAACGCACCATCTTTTAAAATGCCTTTATTAAGCATATGTAACGTAACTGCGCGGTACATGGCACCACTGTCGGCGTAAACATAATTGAGCTTTTGCGCAATTTCTTTTGCCAGAGTACTCTTCCCACAGGAAGAATATCCGTCAATCGCTATGGTTAATCTTCTCACATAGCAAATTTACATAAAAACTTATTTAGTTTATAGTTATAGGTCAGTAGTATTTTTAGGAAACAAAAGCGATATTTTCTTTTTATAATCTCGAAAGGTGCTATGTTTGTGGATAAGGGAATTTGTCTTTAGACCAGTGAAAATTGAGTTTTCTGAGTTTTAAGTATCCAATGAGTTTCTCTTCTCTTTTGAATTGACTACTTTCGTGGCGTCTATGAATCAATCGTTTGAAAATCGCGTAGCTTGGGTTGTTGGCGCTTCATCTGGAATTGGAGCAGAAATAGCTCTTCAGTTTAATGCTGCGGGTGGTATAGTTGTGCTGTCTGCGCGAAACGAAGCAAAACTAAAAGCCGTTCAGTCTCGGTTAAAGTTTCCGGAAAAATCCATGATTTTAAGCCTAGATTTAGAGGATCAAACGAAATTTTCAGAAAAAACCAAAACCGTAATTGATGCTTTCGGAAAAATTGATTTTTTGTATAATAACGGAGGATTAAGCCAAAGAGGAGAAGCTGCATCAACGGCTTTGGAAATTGATCGACGGATCATGGAAATTAATTATTTTGGAAATATAGGTTTGACAAAAGCCGTGCTTCCTTATATGCAAAAACAAAAATCAGGGCATATCATTGTCATTTCAAGCATTGCTGGAAAGTTTGGCTTTTATTTACGCTCTGCATACGCAGCATCAAAGCACGCTTTGCAAGGGTTTTACGAAAGTGTTTTATTGGAAGAAGCTAAAAACAACATTTTTGTTACCATGGCTTATCCTGGAAAAATCAACACGGAAATTTCTAAATCAGCCTTAAATGATCAAGGGGAGGCGCATGGCAAAATGGATCACAACCAAGAAACGGGTATGTCTGTAGCCGTTTGCGTAAAAAAATTACTTAAAGCCGTAACGAAACGTAAAAAGTCGATACTAATTGGCAATAAAGAAATTTGGGCCGTGCATATTAAGCGGTTTTCTCCGGCATTATTTTGGAGAATAATTCGCAAGCAAAGCCCTACATAACGGAATTAAAAAATTATGAGTGAGTCGCCAATCGATTTTTATCAAAGTCAAATTACAACCTACAAAACTGAGTTAAAAGCTATTAAAAGAAAACTGTTTCTATTCGGTTTAACGCGTTTAGCTATTTTTTTATTGACAATTCTGGCCATTTTTCTATTACGCGAGCAGGTAAATATTGTTGTTGTTACTGGCGTTGTAGGGTTTTCGGCTTTCTTTTTTGTGGTTGCTAAAAATTCTGCTGTTAGAATAGAGAAGCGGCGAATTGAGAAACTTTTAGAATTGAATGAATTAGAAGTACGTGTTTTAAATCGTGACTTAGACGGTTTGGATACGGGAGCTGATTTTGTAGGGGAGGAGCATTATTATAATCAAGATATTGATTTATTTGGACAAGGTTCTATCTTTCAATTCATCAACCGGACAAGTTCAACACAGGGTCGTCAGCGATTGGCGGGTATATTGAATAGTAATAGTATTGATAATGTTGAAGGAAAACAGGCGGCTGTTAAGGAATTAAGTGGATTAGCCACTTGGCGTCAAAACTTTCAAACCATTGCAAGTTTAGTAGATAGCAAAATTGAAAACTCGGCTATTTTAGAATGGATCTCATCCTATAAATTAGCAATTCCTAAAGTCTTTAAATTTTTGCCTTTGATTGTTTCTGTCATTTCAATTGGGTTAATGGTGGTATTCGGTTTAGGGCTGATCTCAATTAATTACCTCTATATCTGGTTTTTTGTAGGTGTAGGAATCACCGGACTTTATCTAAAAAAAATCAATCTTTTATATGCATCAGCAAGTCAAATAACAGACACATTTGCACAATATGCTAAACTTTTGCAGGAGATTGAGGAGCAACCATTCGCTGCCGCGTTATTGAAGGAACAGCAAGCTATGATTAAGACAGAAGGGAAAAATGCTTCTGGAATTTTTAAGGCACTTTCAAAAGAATTGAACAATCTCGATCAACGGAATAATTTCCTTTTTGCCATTATGGCGAATGCCTTTTTCTTGTGGGATTTAAGGTATGTTTACCGCATTGAAGGTTGGATAAGTAACTATCATTCACTCACGCATAAATGGTTCGAGGCGATCGCTAATTTTGATGCATACAATTCATTGGGGAATTATGGTTTTAATAATCCGAGTCACGCCTACCCAACCATAGCTGCAGATAGGAGTGTAGTGGTTATTGCAAAGGAGTTAGGTCATCCTTTGTTAAAAGATGATCAACGGGTGTCGAATGATTTTAGCATTAAGCGTGACGATTTTTTCATAATTACCGGCGCCAATATGGCTGGTAAAAGTACTTTTTTGAGAACCGTTTCGTTGAATCTTGTGCTAGCAAATGTTGGTATGCCTATTTGCGCCAAGTCTTTTGAATACACGCCGATCAAACTAATTTCGAGTATGCGAACATCTGATTCTTTAGTCAATGATGAATCGTATTTTTTCTCTGAGTTAAAACGCCTAAAGTTTATTATTGATCAAATTAAGTTGGACGAGTATTTCATTATTCTAGATGAAATTTTGAAAGGAACGAATAGTAAAGATAAACAAGAAGGTTCGCAGAAGTTTGTAGAAAAATTGGTGGGTACAAATTCAACCGGAATTATTGCCACACATGATTTAGCCCTATGTGCGTTATCTAAAACCTTACCTCAAATTGAAAACCATTATTTCGACGCAGAAATTGTGAATGATGAGCTTTACTTTGATTATACTTTTAAAGAGGGTATTTGTAAAAACATGAACGCCTCGTTTCTATTAAGAAAAATGGAAATTGTTTAGAAGAGACAGTTGGTGATTTTAATTGTGTAATATTCAATGCGCTGCTTTGATTTTATTGAAGGGTACAATGAACAGTTAGCAATTTCTTGTCAAAATTCTTGTTTTAATTCCTGATTGGAAGTGTTTTGACAGGAGCTGATAAAAATTAGGAGTGAAACACCGAACCATCTGAACAATCCCATTGAATTAGAAGTTGTGAAGGACGGTGTCATTGATTAAAAGGAGTCAAATTAACGCGCGGTCACTAATAGCAATCATACCCTTCGATCATATTTCGGCAAGTTCAATTCAGCCCTCAGGGCGACGCCATGAAAATTGTTAATCGCACGTTGAACTAATCCAGTATTGGCGCCATAACATTCGCCGTAATCTCTAAGTAAGTTTGTTTCGGTTCAGTGTTCGCGATTACAGTCACACGTTTCTTCACCACTTCACCTTGTTGTCCTTCTTTTGGTCTGAAAATCACATCCATCTCGCCTAATTCTCCTGGCATAATAGCCTCTTCAGGTTTGTTTGGAACAGTACATCCACAAGATGCCGTGGCGCTTTCAATTAATAAAGGAACGTCTCCTGTGTTTTTAAATTTAAATGTGTAAAGGTTATCACTTGGATATCTAACAGTACCAAAGTCATGTGAACTTTCTATATACTTAACTGTTGTTGAGCCTGGGCTCAGGGGATTACTCGTCTCTACTCCAAATTCATTACCCTCTGGAGTGGTTCCTACCAAACTTTCATCTGCAACTAACGAACTGACACCGTCATTTATTTTTGATTCGTTATCACCACCACATGCCACTAGTGTAAATAAAAATACAGCTCCTAAAATCTTTTTCATTGTTCTTCTTTTTTACAAAACTAATAATCTAAACCTAATTTTGAAATGGTTTTGCCTTCAATTAACTCAAGTCCTTTCATGAAAATTTCATTTTCCATTTCATTGTAGATAGGATAGAATTTAGAAGATTCAAACAGGTTTGCGGCAATCCTAGCCTTTAACAGTGTGTGAATCAATTTTTTAGACGTTTGATAATCCTCTTCGTTATATTCGATTTCCTCCGTCTTTGCCAACTTCCAAAATTCCGCTATTACAACTTCGTCCACACTAAAATCATTTTTAAAGGCCTCAAAAGTTGGATATTTTTCTTTTAATAAATCACGCTTTTCATCAACATAAGTAAAGGTGAAAGTATTGATTAATCCTTTACGGCTAATGGCGCGGTATGTTGGAGACAATTCAGATGTATCTAGCGGGACAAACACATCCGGCATGATTCCACCACCACCATATACATCTCTTTGAAGTTTAAGTGTTTGAAATTTCAGCGAATCAGGCAATTTAATACTGTCTTGATGCATGAATTCTCCATTGTTGTAACGGTTCATATAATCATCTCGGTAAGCATCTACACCATCTTCATAAGGTTTTTGAATAAATCGACCTGATGGTGTAAAGTAGCGCGCAATTGTAATTCTAATTTCAGATCCATCTGATAATTTGTAGGGACGTTGAACTAAGCCTTTACCAAAACTTCTTCGCCCAATTATTAAAGCACGATCCCAGTCCTGTAATGCACCTGATACAATTTCAGAAGCAGAAGCCGAACTCTCATCAATCAATACAACAAGTTTGCCTTTCTCAAATGTTCCTTTTGGTTTATCATGATAAGGTCTTCCTCGGCTACCTAAATCATTTGCAATTAAGTCTGACCTTGGCTGCGAACGCCCTTCGGAGTAAACGATTAATTTGTCATCTGATAAAAACTCATCCGCCATGAATTTGGCAACGCTCAATAATCCGCCGCCATTTCCCTGCAAATCTAAAATCAGGTTTTTCATACCTTGATCTTTTAACTCCTCGATCGCCCTTGTTAATTCAGTAGGAGTTGTTCTTGCAAAACTGGTCACTTTAATATAACCCGTTTTATCTGTAACCATGTATGAACTAGCAACACTAAATAATGGAATTTTATCTCGACGAACATCAAAATCCAGCAGGTCATTTTCACCTCTTCTTTTAACTCCCAACACCACTAAAGAATTCTTTTCTCCTAAAAGACGATCTCTCACTCCGCTAGTTTTTAAACCTATTCCTGCAATGTTTTCGTTGTCTACAATTACAATCTTATCCCCTGCCTTGATTCCTATTTTTTCACTCGGACCACCTTGAATTGTGTTGATCACAGTTAGCGTATCAGCTATAATTCGAAATTGAATTCCAACACCAACAAAACTTCCGTTAATTCGGTCGTTTGACTGTGTAACGTCCTCTTTTGGAATTAAATAGGTGTGCGGATCCAGTTCTTTTAACATGGCTACTATCGCCGCGTCTGTAATTTTGGAACCATTAAAATCATCCACATAATTTGATTCAAGATAACCAAACACCTCCTCAAATTTTACGGTTGTTTCGTCCTTGTCATATTGGCTACTTGCAGCAAATGCTATAAGTAGTGTTGTTGCGAAAAGGAATTTTTTCATTTGTTGTTCTTTCTTTTTTTATTGATAAAGATTGGGCGCATTACCAATGTAATCGGATGTCTATATATTTTATCTTCAACCGATTGGTTACAAATTTAATAAAAATTAAGGTTAGAAACGCTTAATATATTGTTAATAAACACAATAATTATGCCCTGTTTTTTGAATGCTTTTCATCATTGTAAAGTTTGAAACATTACCACTTTCGTTGGATAATAACATGTAAAAATGAATATGCTATTCAATCAATCTGTTTTAAACTCACTATTTACTCAAGCAGTAGTGACATTAAAACATTTTTTTAATCTGATTGAAATTTCCAGAAACAGCGTTTCAAATCCGCTCAGAGAGAATAAGCGCTTATTTCAGTACCCGTGTTTAATAGGATCTAGGTACGGCAGGATTTGTGAAAATCACATAATCTCCGAGCTCCTTATAATTCTTGATTTTAACTTTAGGAAAACTTTCTAAATCACCAACCATTGATATAACTAAAGTAGTAGCGGTTGAATCGTATTCTGCAAGTCGTTGCACTATCCCGAATCTTTGGTCAGAATGAAAACGACCATTTAGCATCAGGATTTTTGAATTCTCATGCTCTTGTCGATATTGGTGCATAGAATAGGCCATGGTAGCGTCCCAGAGTGATTGACCAGGTATCATGTCATACGCGGGTTTGGAATTAGGATCATTGGGGTCATGGCCCATCAGTGCATTAAGCTTGGCGGCATAATCACCATTAGCTAAATTATATGGGAGTGGAGCAATAGCTTTTTTGCCTAATACAGAAAGTTTTTGTAAACCATCTAATCCTTTTTGAGAAGCTACATTGACATATCGGAAAGGGGCATTCGCACAAATAACGTTTAGCTGATTCTCCTTACAAAATTCAACCATTGGTTCATAATCTTTGTAATTACTCCATTTCCGAGAGTCCTTGTAAAAATAGGATTGCTTTATTAATCCACTTAAATATTCATCCATAATATGTTGTACATCACGATCGAACATCTCCATTGATAAGGCTACATTGTTCCCATATTTATTGTACAAAGCGGAGAGCATTTTATATTGGAGCTGATGGCCAATTGAATCATTATGTTCTTCACCAAAAAGGATGACTTCCGCATTTGCGGCATCCATTATAATTTCTTGAATGCTTGCTTTTTTGCCCGTAAGGGTTGAGTATAAAACGTAGTCATTTTCGGAATAGGAAAAGGTGGGATTTTGCTGAGCTGAAAGATTCAAGGTTCCAACAAAACATAACATAAGTAGGAGTATGCATTTTTTTTTCATAGTGTTTGTGATAAAGCAATTAAGAAGTCTAAAATAAGAACTCTAATTGGAACTCTTTAGAAATAAAGGCGATATTATTTTAGAGGGTTACCCCTTTAAGTCACATTACATTTAATTGATTTATAAGTAATTGGCGGGTGAGCTATCATTCTATTCAACAGCTTTTCAAGAACGTTTTAAATCAAAGTATCCAAAACATTATGAAGATTTAGAGGGATGTGATCGATTTGATTTTTACTTCGGTAAATGGAAAGATGCTTAAATATTAAGGCGAGAATATATGGAAATAGAATTCGGCTTTCGTATTTTTACACAAAACTAAATTGATTATGGCACAAGTGGAATGGAAAACGGCGATTGAATTCGAAGATATAACTTATAAAAAGGCGAATGGAGTTGCGCGAATAGCATTTAACCGCCCGAATGTTAGAAATGCCTTTCGACCTAAAACCACAAGCGAATTATATCGCGCCTTTTATGATGTGCAAGAAGATCCGTCAATCGGGGTTGTATTGTTATCGGCAGAAGGACCGTCGACAAAAGATGGTGTTTATTCTTTTTGCAGTGGAGGAGATCAAAACGCAAGAGGGCATCAAGGCTATGTTGGGGAAGATGGTGCGCACAGATTAAATATTTTAGAGGTGCAGCGTTTAATCCGTTTCATGCCCAAAGTAGTTATTGCCGTGGTGCCAGGTTGGGCAGTTGGCGGTGGACATAGTTTGCATGTGGTGTGTGATTTGACGCTTGCTAGTAAAGAACATGCCATATTTAAACAAACAGATGCTGATGTCACAAGTTTTGACGGCGGTTATGGTTCGGCATATTTAGCCAAGATGGTGGGACAGAAAAAGGCCCGTGAAATTTTCTTTTTGGGTAGAAATTACTCGGCCCAAGAGGCCTATGATATGGGAATGGTGAATGCCGTAATTCCTCATGCCGAACTAGAGGACACGGCTTTTGAATGGGCGCAAGAAATTTTGGCTAAATCTCCAACATCAATTAAAATGCTAAAATTCGCAATGAATTTGACAGATGATGGAATGGTGGGGCAGCAAGTTTTTGCAGGAGAAGCAACACGCTTAGCATATATGACAGAAGAAGCGAAAGAAGGTCGCAATGCATTTTTGGAGAAAAGAAAACCTGACTTCAAAGACGTGAAATGGATTTCATAATTGAACTGATTAACGTATCAATGTAGTGTTCCCTTGCATCATTCCTTTTTTCTGCGTGGTAAACGTATAATGCAGTACCCATGTAAATACGCCTGGGTTTTGTTCTTTGTTTAAGTAGGTTCCATCCCAACCAATATTTTGGCTTGTGGTAATGAAAACAACTTCGCCATAGCGGTTATAGACCACAAGTTTCATGGATTCAATTCCATTCCCTTTAACGAATAGCACATCATTATTCCCATCACCGTTTGGTGTAAATGCGCTTGGAACACCAATACCTTCCACGAAATTTACAAGAACCATAACGTTAGCTTCCGCAGAGCATCCATTTTCATCTATATAAGTAACCGTAAACATGGTACTGTCTTGAGGACTTGCCGTTGTAACTTGACAGTCATCACAAGAGGTCTCATAATCGGGTGTCCAACTAAATACTCCACCAGGCGAACTGGTAACTGCTATTAAATTAGCAATTCCGCCCGTGTTAATAATAGTGTCGTGCACTGCCGTAAGATCAGGTTTGCTATAAACAGTAATCGAGTTTACAACAGAAGAAGTTACGCCGTAGGTATTCGTAATTGTGAGTTGAATATTAAATGTTCCTGCTGTATTTAAACAAATGGTTGGATTTTGTTCTGTGGAGGTATTTGGGTCAGCTGCGCCGCCAAAATCCCAATCCCAGCTCACAATAGTTCCAATACTATTATCTGTAAATGTAATACATTCACCAACGCAAGGATTTTCAAAACTATAAACGGCCAAAACCTCTTCACATTCAATAACCGTCACTTCAATTGCAGCGTCAGCCGAGCAGCCGCCTGCAGAAGTACCGGTAACGGTATACGTGAATGTTCCGGCAGTGGCAGGAGTAAAAGCAAGACCATCAGTTATGCCACCATCCCATACGTATGTGTCGGCACCGCCTCCAGTGAACGTAATGGACTCACCCAAACAAATTTCAATTTCGGTAGCAGAAGCCGTAACATCTGGTGCGGCGTTGACAATAAGATCAACTGTGGCCGTGTTTTCACAACCCAAAGCAGAAGTTCCAGTAACGGTATAAGTAACTGTTCCTGCATCTGCAGGTGTAAATGGTGCTCCATCAGTAACACTAAGGTCCCAACTATAGGTGTCTGCTCCACCTCCTGTAAATACGGCGGATTCTCCTTCGCAAATTTCGCCGGGATCAACTGAGGCAGTAACAACGGGAAGGTCGTGCACCGTGATATCCACCGAGGCGGTATTTTCACAGCCCGAATCCATTGTTCCAGTCACGTTAAAAGTAAATGTTCCTGCAGCGGCAGGTGTAAATGGAGTTCCGTCAATTACACCGCCGTCCCATACGTATGTATCGGCTCCACCACCTGTAAAGGTGACGGTTTCCCCTATACAAACTTCGTCAGGTGTTGTGGTAGCAGTTACTACCGGGTTATCGTTAACGGTAACATCCACTGAAGCTGTGTTTTCACATCCTGTTGCGGCGTCTGTTCCAATGACTGTATAATTGACTGTTCCTAAAGCTGCTGGGGTAAAAGGAAGACCATCAGTGACGCCAAGATCCCAAACATAGGTATCAGCGCCTCCACCAGTAAATGTAACATCATCTCCTAAACAAATAGTTGCAAAATCAACCGAGGCAGTAACAACGGGTAAGGGGTTGACAATTACGGTTACTGAATCAATACAATCGCCATCAAAATCACTTGTCGCGTGATAAGTAAATGTTCCCGCAGTTGCAGGTATATAGGGTACACCATTTGTTACACCGCCATCCCAAGTAATTGCTCCTCCATTGTCTGAAACAGAGGTTAATGTGATGTCTTCTCCCAAACAAATTTCTAAGGCAGAGGCTGTTGTGGTTAATGGGTCACAGGCTGGGTCAATCGCAGCGGCTGATACATCTGTAAATAGCCATAGACTATTGTCGCTAATACTTTCAGCTTCAACATCAAATCGGTCGGTTGCCGCTACTGCTGTAAATGTGACATCAACTGAATACCAAATCAACCAATTTGGTTCAGGAATATAGGCAATAGTTGTGATGTCTAATGGCGCACCACTAGACATGCTTAAATCTCCAGTACGGTTATATGCTGGCGATCCTTGAACTACATCCATCATATAATAGCACGTTAAGGAATATTCTAACCCTGGGGTTAAACCAGAAATTTGGTACCCCCACTTTTCTTTTGTACCACCATAGTAGGTTCCTCCATGATAAGTTCCTCCTAAAGGAGATGGTGTGAAGATATGTAAGAAAAAATCTGCTGCAATAGGATCGGAAGAACCAACTAAATTTACAGGGATAGGATTTACAATTTGGGAAAATAATGACTCGGACAAAAAGCATGTTGTCAAGCAAATGATGGTAACTAATGTTTTCATAATTGGGGGCTCAAGGGATTTATTTCTTTTCTACAGCATAGGTCAGTGGTAAACTGCCGCGGGACCCTGTGATTAAATAGGTTCCAATATTGGATCCGTTAAAGTCTATTACGACAAATGTCTCATCTTCTGAAACAAGAATTTTTGGTTGGATCAATTCCTCCTCGGTCTCTGTACATAATACAACTGCTACTGAAGTCAAATCAATTTGTGCTGATTGAAATGTAATCTTATGATCAATTAACATAAAGGTCTGAACTTCGGGAGATAATTCACATGCCTCAGAATCTTGCGCCACAGCCATTGTTTGCAGACCTAACAGCAGGATAAATAGTTTGAAATTTGTTTTCATAGCGGTTCTTTTTGTTAATATAGTAAAAATTATTTGAGTAACAAAGCCTCAACATTAGAGCAAAAAAAAGCTGAACAATGACGTCATTGCTCAGCTTTAATTAATAATTTTAGTCCTTTAATAATCTGTATCGGTTATTTAAGACGAGACAAAATATTATTTAACTAGTTACAGAAGTTGAAGTATCTTTTGA
>Ga0213861_10002023_pt1 | contig 17714 bp, 19 predicted proteins | sample PICome_4_FD_160110 | JGI IMG/M metagenome (GOLD analysis project Ga0213861, IMG submission 160110) | Coastal seawater microbial communities near Pivers Island, North Carolina, United States - PICO131 | ecosystem: Environmental > Aquatic > Marine > Coastal | place: USA: North Carolina... | reverse complement strand
TAAGACGGACGCTCTAGATGGGGGTAATGGTTTTCCATACACACCAAACCAGTTGAGCTATAGGAGCAGAGTGCCTTTTTTAATGGGAAGACCACCCATTTGGTCGCAAGGGATTCGAACCCTTGAATCTTACGATACTGCGGCTTAAATGCAGCGCCTTAAACCACTCGGCCAGCGACCACTGTTTTTTCCTTTTTAAATCCTGCCGCTAAACCATTCACGCTCTGGTATCCCGTGTCTCTTAATTATGATTTACATCACAAATTTATTTTGCGACTTAAACGCACTTGTATGTGTTTCACTTAAAAAACACATCTTCATTCAGGTTAGTTTCATAATCATTTTTATTTTTTAATTTGGGGCCAAGTCTTATTACGCTTAAACGCGATAAACATTCGGATTCTTGAGAACGCCCGTGAGATTCCAGTATATATCTTGAATTTCATTTCTAATAATCTTCTTGAAATTTTCGGGATTGGCGTGAACGAAAGATACTTCAATGTAGGTTAGATGACGATCCCAGTCAATTGTGTGATCGAGAAGATCGAAAATGTCCTCATAATAAATCATGTCTAAATTTTCTAAATCGTTATTCAAAGGATTTCTGTCAAGATGACGATAGAACCAAGGATTAGTTGATTTCCCGGTTTGTTCATCCCAGATCTTCACAATATTGCCAACCATCTTTGCGGCATCTTCCTGAGAATAGCACAAATTGATTCGTGTCAGTTGAGTAGAATCATCACAATTACTGATATCTTGAAGACAGTTGAAATCATCTGGACAAATCCCATTCACATTCTTGATATAGTTCAATGTGTTTTTGAGAATATTGATCTTCGACCCCATATTGTCTTCGGCGACAATGTCATTACAAACAAGAAAATCAGAAATATCACGAATTGTATTATTAATCTCTGATGCCCTTTGCTGCTCACGTAAGTTCCTCATATATTTCGGGGTATTAAAGATTTTAATATCAACTTTAGTATTGCGCTTGTTCCCCATAATTACTAACTAACTTATTCAAATACTGATAATACAATTCCACAATTCATGTCCTTTTTTCTTTCATTTTTCATAAAAAAGGTCTTCGACCCGAGTTACACATTGATAATTTCAAGGTAACCCTCTTCTAACGTAGGTTTTTCATATTTTTTACGATACATGTATAGTGCAATAATTGGAACTTTCACATCTCTTTTTTCATTCCTAGACTTTGATTCATCAAAGTCAGTAGTAATATGAACAAGCCTAACAGGAATATTTGAATGCTTCGCAATATCAATGAAAACTTTTCGCTTATCTTTATTCGCATGAGTTGCATCTAGAACAGTTGAACGTCCTTCTTCTAATGCTTTTTTAACAGCTTTTTTCTTCTTTGAGTCCGTTTTTAGATCATCTCCATGAAGCTTACAATATGAATCTGGAATCTTTGTATTCACATATGTTGTTTTACCAGAACCTTGATAACCCATCATGAGGATAAGTTCTTGATTTCCAGATGGAATAAAATCCATTGTATTCTTGCTTACAAATGGAAACACTTCCTCCGGAGTTTTAATAGAAATATTACAAGAATCCGCAAATACTTTATCGCTGTCAGACCAGTCACCCACACGACCAAGTGCATCACCACAGTAAAGTGTCTCTTCGAAACTTAAACTTGTGTTTGAACTTTTAAAACATTCCCACATCTTTGTTTGTGGTTTCTTATATTCTTCCGAAACACCAATATACACACGGATGGGAATATTTAGTGTTGACAATACAAGTTTAATTTGATCCACTTTAAAGTTCTTAGATTGATTTGTAAATACAACCAAACAGTATCCATCTTCATATAATGTCTTCAATACGTCAACTACATTAGAACGCAACCACTGCCAATCATCCAAATTGAGACTGAACGTCCCTTTATTCGGTTTTACAAGTGTGTGATCATAATCAAACGCTGCTACTTTGGATCGATAATGAAAATCCAAAATATTGAATGCAATGAGACCAGTATCTGTTATAATCTTGTTTTTAGTCATATTATATATGTCTATAATTTTTTTAAAACTTCAAGTCATTTTCTCTATCATTTTTTTTATTTTGACGCAGACGTCTCTCACGAACGTCCCTAAATCGCCAGAGGTTTCTCTGTTAAAAAAAACCGGTTGGTCTTTTTTCTTTTTTGGTTTTTAGGACCCGTGTGGTCCCCTTCATTCCTTGTGATGCATGTCTTCCATCATCACAGCAAACGAGCGTTTTAGAGTTCGATTCGGTATCAACTGTTCCATCGTCGGAGCAGACGCTTTGCTTAGTGCCTGTTCCACTGCGATCATTATGTCATGGATTACTTTCTCATTCGAAGCATCAGTCTTGTTCACGCATTTCAGGTCCATCTGTACTAGCTTTCTCTGTCTTGCTATCCTCTTTCGCTAATACCTCCGGAACGCAGTCTAAACGAATGCTTAAATCAACAGAGATATGTGTAAATACATATATATAGTTTCAAGGGGTAGAAACTAACCATTTTTCCAAGGATTTTATAAAAAAAAACCTTTGTGTTGGTTCTTTTTTTTTATTTTTTTAGCTTTGTGAATCCTCCTTGTTGAGGATTCAGGGCGAATCGCCTATTCATGAGAATCACTAATCTCATTAGACGGAACCCGAGCGAGCCATGTCAAGTACCTGAGCCATGTCAATTTCCGAAATTTCCGACAATAGGCTATGTTTGAAATCCTGAATCCATTTTTCAAGAAAAAGGCTGCGATCTTTCAAAATTATCTTTTGTTCCTCTTTTAGCTTTTTGTTCTCCTCAAGTAGTTTCTGATTCTCCAAGAGGAGTTCATCCATGCGGATCCGACTGTCACGGCAAATATCTTTCCAATCAACAATACACATCTTTAACTTCTCGTTTTCCTCACGTAGTTTCTGAAGCTCCTGCTGGAGCTCATCATTAACCTTTTTGCTCTTTTTGAAGAACATCTTCAACAGTTATTGTCAAGTTCAAAGTCTCGCCTCGCTAATACCTCCGGAATGCAGTCTAAACGAATGCGTAAATCAACAGAGATATGTGTAAATACATATATATATGGTTTCAAGGGGTAGCAACTATCCATTTTTCCAAGGATTTTATAAAAAAACCTTTGTGTTGGTTCTTTTTTTATTTTTTATATTTTTTTAGCTTTGTGAAGCCTCCTTGTTGAGGCTTCAGGGCGCATCGTCCTTAAAAGTTAATGATATCCCATCTTTGCGTTATAATCTTTCAACATTTGAAGGATTTGTTTCTGGTTACGAAGTTGTTCAGCAATCACATCATTCACATCATCAAGATCACGACGTAACTGATCACGCTCTTGACGCAAATGGTCATGATGATCTTGGATTTGTCGACAATGATCTCGCCACTCAACAATAGTCCCCTTTAACTTCGCGTTTTCCACATGTAGTTTCTGAAGCTCCAGCCGGTGCTCCCAATAAACTTTTTTGCTCTTTTTGAAGAACATCTTCAACAGTTATTGTCAAGTTCAAAGTCTCGCCTCGCTAATACCTCCGGAGCGCAGTCTAAACGAATGCGTAAATCAACAGAGATATGTGTAAATACATATATATAGTTTCAAGGGGTAGAAACTAACCATTTTTCCAAGGATTTTATAAAAAAACCTTTGTGTTGGTTCTTTTTTTTTATTTTTTTATATTTTTTATATTTTTTTAGCTTTGTGAAGCCTCCTTGTTGAGCTTCAGGGCGCATCGCCTATTCAGGCGTTAGATACCGGTGTTAGACTTTCTCGCCTTTTAAAGCATCGAGTGCACTAATTTCAGGCGATATTTTCTCCAACGCTGTTGCAGATCGACGACGTCGGTCACGAATTTGACGTAAGAAAAGAGAAGAAGAGGAAAGTTCATCCACTTTTACCCATCCAACCGTTTCAACAAGGACCCAAAACCAGTATCCATGTTTGTCTTTCTCATAACGGAGTTTGATTCTGTAATCTTCTTTCTCCGACTTTAACTTTTCGATCTCCTCATGTAGTTTTTCATTCTCCAAGAGAAGCTCTTCACACAGGTACGCCGCCTCAGCAGCGCGGCTGTCGGCAGCGATCTTGCTTTTTTTGCTATTTTTGAAGAACATCTTCAACAGTTATTGTCAAGTTCAAAGTCTCGCCTCGCTAATACCTCCGGAGCGCAGTCTAAACGAATGCGTAAATCAACAGAGATATGTGTAAATACATATATATAGTTTCAAGGGGTAGCAACTAACCATTTTTCCAAGGATTTTATAAAAAACCTTTGTGTTGGTTCTTTTTTTTTATTTTTTTAGATTCAGGGCGAATCGCCTGTTAGGCGTTAGACTTGTTCGCTTCCTTTAAAGCATCTTGAGCACAGTGAAAGTAGTACTTGTAATCTTCTTTTTCATCCTTCAGCTTGTTGATCTTAACATTTTGTGATTTAATCTTCAATTTGAGCACTTCACACAGGTACGCCAACTCAGCAGTGCGCCTTTCGGCAGCGCTGCTATTTTTATCAAACATCTTCATCATGTCATCCTTAGTAGGAACAATATAATCGAAATCTCCATAGCATTTGTCAATAAGTCCATGTTTATCGAACATCTTCATCATGTCATCTCTAGCGAAATGACGATTTGCATCATAAAAACATACATTGTCACTCGTCATCTTTCTTGATAAGTTAGTTTCGCTAATACCTCCGGAGCGCAGTCTAAACGAATGCGTAAATCAACAGAGATATGTGTAAATTTACACATATATGGTTTCAAGGGGTAGCAACTAACCATTTTTCCAAGGATTTTATAAAAAAACCTTTGTGTTGGTTCTTTTTTTTATTTTTTTTTATTTTTTTAGCTTTGTGAAGCCTCCTTGTTGAGGCTTCAGGGCGCATCGCCTATTCATGAGAATCTCACTTTCTTCATCTTCATGTCAAGTTTCGACGATAGGCTACGTTCGGTCTCGAGATCTTTTTCAAGTTTCTTCATCTTTTGATACGTATCCTTTAAACGAGAATCTGCTATCAACCCGGAGTTGATAAAGTACGTGCGATCACGCATAATTATCTTTTGTTCCTCTTTTAACTTTTCATTTTCCTCACGAAGTTTCTGATTCTCCAAGAGGAGTTCATCCACAAATAGGAGCGTATCATTATCTTTCTTAGCTTTGCTCTTTTTGAAGAACATCTTCAACAGTTATTGTCAAGTTCAAAGTCTCGCCTCGCTAATACCTCCGGAGCGCAGTCTAAACGAATGCGTAAATCAACAGAGATATGTGTAAATACATATATATAGTTTCAAGGGGTAGAAACTAACCATTTTTCACCCTATGATTTTTTCAAAAATGTTTTGAAAAATATTATAATATGTACGATTATTATAAGATGAAATTTTTAAAATATATGTTAACATCTGCTTTCACATTTTCTCTGTCTTATTCACTTAGTGTTCCCAAAACAGTTCTCGATAACGTATTTAGAAGTGTTACACATACAGAAGTAATCAATACTTTCAAAGTTCTCAAAGTTTTCTCTCTTTCGAAAGCAAGTGCCGAAAATATTTATAAGACAGATCAAGAATATTTCCAACATTGTGCGAACCTATTCGATAAAGGAATAAGTTTCGTAAAATCGACAGAAAATAAATGCATGTATTTGGCATGGACGCCTTACGCACCGATGTATAACAAAAGTTTTGAATTCGATGAAACTTCTTTGATTATTCGTAATGATTGTGAAGGAACTGACTTTAAGCTGGTTCCTTTATATTACGTAATCTTAACAAATAGTGAAGATAAAATTGAAATTGATAGGATTTTCCCGAATCCTGCTATTGAAGTTCGTCTCGATTTAAAACTTCTAAAGAAACAATTAGACCAACTTACAGAATTATCAGGTATTCCAATCAATTATGATAAACTTCGCTATTACGATAACGGTCGCTACTTTTTCGAGTTCCTAAAAGAGAGGCCTGGTTCATGGTCAATTCCCAATGAAAATGATGAGAAATAATGGCTGTTTAGTTAAATTAAAAAAAACTTATCGTTGATAAGAAGACGATTCGGTCTTTTTCTCCTTGCTGAGTGTTTACACATTTTCTAGTGCATTTGGCTCAGGCTCTTTTTCTGTCGACTTGCTATCTTCATAACAATCGGAACAGAGCACGGCACATTGACAACACGCCCATAAACAGCGTACCGTAATTACAAATCCCCAGCAAGAGAGAACTGTCCAAATTAGAATAAACGCCCAAGCAGGCATCACTACATTTGAGGAGCAGTTCTCGCATCCATCAGCCACCATCACCATAGGCGACATTGTAGGCGACATTGTAGGCATCATCGTAGGAACGTATGACATTTTTAATGAATGTTTTTATCTACCTCCGGTAAACAGTCTAAATAGAGTGCGTAAATCAACAGAGATATGTCAAAATATATATATATAGTTTCAAGGGGTAGAAACTAACCATTTTTCCAAGGATTTTATAAAAAACCTTTGTGTTGGTTCTTTTTTTGTGTTTTTTTTGTGTTTTTGAGACCCTTGTAGTCTTTTTTGATAGTTTAGTTCTTCTTGTTTTCCCAATCATGGGCAATTCCATTGATAAAATTCTTCATTTCATCTTCACTCAAATGGATATTGTATGGAATCCATTGATTCACGAGTTCATCAGTACTCATGATATCTTCTTCAACGAATAGCATATTATCACAAGAAATAGGCTTGGACTTATCAACCGGTAAGGTAACCGGTATGAAATCAGCAGTCCGATAAGCTTGAAGCTTGTGCGTGTCAGCAGACAGAGATATGAATTTGATCAATGTGTCGTTGAAGACACATTGAACTAGATCAGTCGTTGGCCAGTAGATGGCCATCAGTCTCTCTTTTCCGCTGCTAGCCTTAAAAACTAACTTTCGCTAATACCTCCAGAGCGCAGACTGTAAAGAGTGCGCAAAAGTAGGAGGTTAGTAGTGTTAAAATACATAATACAATTTTAAGGATTCATTTTAAACCATTTTTTCAATTTTTGAAAAGAAAACGTAAAAAAAAACCATATAAATCGCTATTATCATTAAATGAAGTGCCGAGAGAGCAATCTAGGTTTCCTACACCTAGATTTCACTAAAACTTTATAAATTGAACCTTAGGAAGGAACTCTTTACTCGCAAACCACGTATATTACACTCAAATTGGTTGATCTGAAGCATAATATACATAAATTAACTTTAAGTTTCATTATTTGTATGGGTAAGAAGTATGTTACAAAGTATCAGTAATATTTCATTCGTCAAACAGAAGTACCAACTTCTATCTTCTAAACTACATACTATCAATGGATTGCAGCATTCTTCTTTATTTGTCTAAATTACTCTATTTGTTTCCAAGTCCTTAAAAAAACCATTTTTGATTTTTTGCCCAAAAATAAGGGTAAATTTAAGGAGTTTCTAAAAAAATCACACTTGTGGTGAATAAACGTTCGTTTTACTGAATGTTTTGGAGAATTTTAGCTGATATTTTAAGTCTTTTGGAAAGATTCCCTGATTTCCTCAGGAGTCTTTCCATAAATGTGTAAAGCAATTTTCGCACAACACAAACTAACAAGAGGCTTAATCGACATATAATTTGCCGAATTGAGTAGTAACGCAATTTCATTGATGTCATAATCCTCGATAAAATTACGGTAGAATTCAGTGACACAACAATCACAAATGTCGTTTGAAATAAGAGGTTTCGCAATCTCATTCATTGGATCTGTGACGTAATGCTTACAAAATTCAACGATCTTTTTCATGTGAATACTTCCAACCTCGGGAAGAGGAATAGAAATATCATCATCAGCATTTCTATTTTCAATATAAGGAAGTGCACGGTCAATAATCTTAGCACACTTGCGCGTCATTTTAAAATCAAAACCGTCGAACGTCGTAAAGCTCACAGACATCTTTTCAGTTTCCTTTTCTTTTCTTCCAGTAATATATCTTTTCAAGCCTTTTTTAAAGACATTTTTACATTTTCAAACAAAAACAGTCGTGTATCTAGGCATCATAATGCCTAAATCTGATTTTTTTTTCAAATATATAGTAAATGAATACGAATTTGTTAGAAAAAGTTACTTGGTCAGATTGTAAAATTTATGTGCCACCGGTGGAACATGGAAAAGTAATCAAATGTTACGACGGCGATTCAATCACTGTAGCAACTGTATTGCCAGGATCTGCACAAGTATATCGCTTTAGCGTAAGATTAACTGGAATTGATACACCAGAAATGAGATCAAAAAACGAAAATGAAAAATGGGCTGCGAAATTTGTTCAGAAAAAACTTGAATACCTGCTATTAGACAAATTCGTAAGTCTAAAAGATGTTCAATTGGATAAATATGGTCGTCTTTTAGCAAATGTATTTCTAGACGAAGTAAACATTAATGAATGGTTGCTAGACAATAATTATGCTGTTCCATACGAAGGTGGGACTAAAAAGCCACCGGAAAATTGGAAAGAATTTGTTTCACAAATTTAAAGTCACGTAAAAAAACCTTTTCTTCTTTTTTTGTGACCCGTAGGTCTATTTTTTGATTTTTTTTGGTTTTATTACAATATTAAACCTCCTTGTGAGATTTCATTTAGTAGTACTAGAACTTTCGTCTAGTTCTGAACATCGTTAGACGATGCTAGCTGATCAAGTTCAACTGCAAGTTTGTCGATAGGAGTCGTCGTAATCCATTTATTAACTTCCTCAATTTCTTTAGAGGTCTTACCCTCGATAAGGCTAGCAATCTTGGATCCAGCCAAACTAAGCAATGGCTTGACTTCAAGATAATTTGCAGTCAAAATAAGTTGCAACACTTCAAGAGTGGTGAACTTATTAATAAATTCACTGTAACATTCTTGGACGTTATCCTTCATATCATAAGAAAGCAAAGGCTTCTCAGGGATAGTCATCTTTTGTTTAGCATAAAGCTTGCCATAATCAATTACATGTTTGATCATAACTGAGTCAGCCTCAACTGGAGTACTGTCATCATTGTCATCATCATCATCATCATTATTGTCGATGAAAGTAGAAAACAAACCCATTAGTTTATTGCTGTCATCGGAATCAGAGACCCCTAAAGTTACAATTTCATTGGGAACGTCAATTTCGACATCATCGTTCGTAATAATCTTCACCATTTCGCTTATTTTATTGTCTTTTGATAAATATAGAGGTTTCAAGGTAGTTTTCCAACCATTTTTACTTTATTTTTGTTGTTTTTTGATAAAAATGGAAGTCAAAGGATCTTAATCTTGAAAAATATAAAGTAAACAAAACACAAGAATGCGATATTTCAAAAAGAAAAGTAAAATGAAACTAAAGTTTCCACCTCCCACTATTTGGGAGACTCCCTTCGGAAAGAATAGACCTCGTTTCGATAAGAAAGACATTGATGGTGAGACAATTGAATCTCTTCTCAGCTTAGGGGAACGTATCTCAAAAGAAATAAAGAAATTCAACGACTCTAAAAAAAAGGAACCTTAATTTCCTCTAATGACATTCTTAAGTTTTTAGGAGAATCTCAGGGGTATCCTGACAGTAAGTTTAATGGTGTTTACGTTCATAAACTTGTATGGCTCGCATTTTCTGATGAACCAATCGGTGATCTGGATATATTACACAATAAAGAACACGACTCTAATGAAAAAGATGAAAATGGAAACTGTATTAGATATTCAAATGCGTTCAACACATTGAGTCTTGGAACATGCGGAGATAATATGATTGAAAAAGGAGAAGATAGACAACGCGAAAAAGAGCGAGACCCCAAGAATGAATTCATTGTGAAAGACCCGAATGGAGTTGAAATAATGCGTTCTCATTATCTTACAGATTGTTTCAAAAGACTATGTGACGCATACCCAAAAATCACTTTTTATAAAGGATCTATTTACAATTGTCTCAATAATGATAGACCTCGTCACAACGGCTTCACATTCGATTATGTTCTACCTCGCCCAGTTTCTGTATTAGAAACTTGAAAATTCCTAAAAAAGTATTACACATTTTTGTGGAATACATTTTTTATGAATTTACTTCAACACTTTTTTCATCACGATTTCCAGAGAATTTAAGTCAGTTTTCCAAATTATTTTAATTGAGGTGTTGTAAAGTTCGTTGAATTCCTTTTTCTTGTCGGCAAATTCATCATTGAGCTTTTGTATTTCATCAGTAGTAATTTTATAGATAGCAATGTTGATCAAATAATTGTAATTGTCATTCACTTTGTCAAACTTCATGTTTGTAAGCTTATCAATCAGCTCTTCTTTGTTCATTTTACGAACAATGATTTCATCATTAATCACCGCTTTAAGAAATCTTACCTTATTCTCGAGAAGGTTCATCTGACCTTTCAAATCATTTAGAATATTTTTCTTGCGTTCTCCATATAGACGAAGACGCTCGACATAAAACGAATCAATGATTTCGGTCGTATTTTTGAATTTTTTGATAATACCATCGCATCCGAATAGGTGCATATTTGTTGTGCTAATCTTACTTGCCAATTTGAACATTTTCTCAATATCATTGCACAAAACGTCTTTTTGTTTTGAAACTTTCTTGAGAAGACTTTGAAGTACAATCGGATCAAACTCTATTTCAAAATGAACTGATGATTCTGTTGACTGGGAAACGAAGCCCTTCACACCTTGAAAAGGTATATATTTTTTTTCAAGCTTCTTTTTCTTGTCGTTCAAGTTCTGGATTACATCGTCGATGAACACTTTGAAATCATCAATGGATGTTCCAATAGGCAGCTCTTCAATTAGTAAAGTCTTGTAATTCAATTGGCGATATTTTCCTTTTGTTACGAAATTAAGCCCATCTTTTACAATTTTCCCCTTAAACCCATTATAATGTGGCGTCAGCTTATCGACAGGCTTATCTTCGAGCTTGTTTCTAATTTGTGATACAATATCAACCGGGTTGAACATTGGAATACTTGTCGAATAGCCAGTTCCAATTCCTTGCGCGCCATTCACTAAAATCATGGGAATAATTGGAGCGTAATATGTTGGCTCAATAGGCAGACCATCGTCTTCAAGCCATTCAAGTGCTGCTTCATCAGAATTAATGAACAGATTGTTTGTAATATTGGACAGACACGTGTGAATGTACCTTGCACTTCCGTGGTCTTTGCCATTGTGGATGCGAGATCCGAACTGTCCATTGGGCGAAAGCAAATTTAAATTATTAGACCCCATAAAATCCTGTGCAAGTCCCACGATCGCTCCTTGAAGGGACGCCTCGCCATGATGGTAACCACTTATCTCTGAAACATAACCAGCCAACTGTGCGACACGAATTTCTTTAACAAGTTTCCTCTTAAAACACGAGAATATAATTTTTCTCTGCGACGGCTTCAACCCGTCCATAAGATGTGGAATAGAGCGATGCACGTCATAATTTGAGAAATGAATGAGTTCCTTGTCAATAAATTGTTCACAAGTTACTTCAGATTCTTTTTCGTCAATAATGTCATCTTTGTCGTATTTTGTTAGCCATTTTTTGCGATCATCGGCACGCTCTTTGTTGAACGCTTTGTCGAGGGCGTCTTTTGAGTTGTCATTTGTATTGAAATTTTGAAGTGTCAACTTTTTGAAGTACTCTTTAGCCTCCTGTGTATTTGACGTGGCCAATCCCTTAAAGTATTTTGTATGGAACGATGTCGAATTTTCAACGGTTTCTTTCCATTGTTCGAATTTCTGCAGAGAATAGAACACTTCCTCTTTCTTCCCCTTTGTTGCTTTAATAATCGGTGTTTGGAATACCGATACGAAGTTCTTACTCAGAAGATCAGGCCAGAAAGTGTCGACCCAATTAAGGATCAAGCCTTTAATGTGGGATCCGTCAAGATCTTGGTCAGTTAGAATGATGATCTTTCCGTATCGGAGACTGGATGTATCAGTGTATTTCTTGCCCTGTTCCAAACCTAGAATCTGTTTCAAATGAATTAGCTCCGAGTTTGCGTTGACCTGTTTGAGACCAGCTTGAGTTGTGATCTTATCGCGTGCGTTTATAACTTTACCTCTAAGTGGAAAGACGCCATATTTGTCGCGGCCGATCACAGACAAACCAGCGATCGCAAAGGTTGCAGCACTATCTCCTTCCGTAAGAAACAAAGCACATTCCTGAGACTTTCTTCCACCCGCCCAATTAGCATCGTCTAGTTTGGGGATTCCGTAAATTTTGCTGGTCTTTTTCCCATCATTCTTCTTATTTCCCTTGTTCTCTTTGAAATTATACGTATTGACTATAGACTTGATAATATCAGTGTTCGCCAAATCTTTAAAGAACTTGTCTGAAAATTCAAATGAAGAACCAAACTTACTCGAAAGGGTAGTTAGGTAATCCTTTGTCTGCGAATCAAATGAAGGATTTACGATCAGACAATTCACGAACACGAATAAATGTTCTTTAATATGGTTCGCTTTAACCTTGATCTTCTCTTTCTTCTCAATAATTTCGGCAAGTCGCTTGCAAATTTTACTAAGAATATAGTCAACATGCTTTCCTCCCTTCGAAGTATTGATCCCATTTACGAATGAGATTTGTTTGAACTCTTCTGAAGGCGACACACAAATTTCCCATCGAATATTTGGTTTCTCGCAAATGATCTTATTATCACAAAACATAGCAGCATAATCCTTGAATTTCTTAACAGGAATTGTTGAAGAATTGAAAGTCACACTGATATCAGAACATGCAGAAAGTTCATAACAACGTCTCTTGAAAATTGATACCATATCATCAGTGATTCCCTTGATTCCAAATCGTTCGAAGTCGGGAACATATGTAATCTTTGTATATTCTTTGAAAGAACTAGGAATCTTTTTGATGATGGGTGATCCAATCATTGTCATATTCTTCTCGAATTTCTGGTAGTAATGAAGCTTGTTGTTTTTGTCAACGGTTTCTACTTCAAATGAGTTTGAAAAGATGTTCGTTAGTTTACTACCGAATCCATTCTTACCGCCCGTCAAACGTTCTTCATTCTCGTTGTAATTAGTAGAAGTTAACAATTTACCGAAGATCATTTGAACAGTGTACATCTTTTCCTTAGGATGCATTGCGATATCAATACCTTTCCCATCATTTTTCACAGAGATCAAACCAGAGCTCTTGTCAACAATGACATCAATATTTTTAACTGCTTCTTTCGTATCCTTCATACGAACATACTGATCCCATGCATTGACAATGACCTCGTCAAAAATCTTGTAGAAACCTGGAATATTGTTCAATTTCGATTCAACCATTCGTTTCCCATCAACTTTCCACGAATCAATAGGGGATTCTTCTATGGATCCGACATAAGAGTCTGGCAACTTATAAACATGTTCGCGCTGCGTTAAGGACTTGAACTTATCAGAAATTGTAGAATCACTCATCTTGTATTATTTCTAGTATATCTTTAATCTGTTATACTTATATGCTTCTTTTGTAGTCATTTTTCATTTTTTCAAGAGGTATAAAATTTTCTCCTTAGAATTCAAATGTAGTCACGGAAATATAGTGTTCTTTAAAGTCGTCGTGATTTTTTTGATATGTCGTCGAACTTCTAAAGTATGCCTATCATATAAAAAAAAGTAGCGTATAAAAAAACTAAACTTCACACCTTGTAAAGAACGCTACGTTTTTATTTCAGAACAGATATATATTAAATATATCTCTATTCTGTTCACTATTAAAGCAAGTGAGCAGCTTTGATCAAGCCAATACGGCAAGGGACTACGTCGTCCGAATCATAGTTCTTTGATATTGTGTTAAGGGGTACAAATCCAAAACATCTTAATTTGATATCAGGGTGTTGAACTAACTTCCCTAGCTCACGCCAATGGAGCCACTTAAGTTTTTCCAACTTAAGGTTTATTTTTTATCATTTTTATTTTTTTCAAGTAAATTTGTTGTGAAATCATATAGAGTTTCAAGGTCGTTTTTCAAGATTTTCACAAAAAACCTAACGGTTCTTCAAATTTACTCGTGATACCAAGGGGCAAGACTAGGATTGGAATAACAGATCATTAGAGAATTGTCGAAACATTTTCTTTTCGGTAATAGCCAATACTTACTTTCGAAACTATACAAGGGAGCATTGAAAAATATACCGCTTTTAATTTTCAAATTTGAAACATTCCATTTTGCTATATATTTATGTTGACGAAAAGCTCTTGTTCCACAAAACATAGACAGCATTGAAATAACACTTGACGTGTTCCATTCCCCAATAGATTGATTAAAATTTTCAGCATTACAGAACATAGTCGCCATATGAGTCACTTTAGACGTATCCCAATTTCCAATCGGTTGATTAAAATTCTTAGCATCATGAAACATGTAACTCATATTAGTCACATTAGAAGTATCCCATTTTCCAATGGGATGGTTAAAATTTTCAGAACACCAAAACACACCATACATATTACGCACATTGGAAGTATTCCATTTAGAAATATCTTCATTAAATTCAAAGTACCCATAAAATAATTTAGACATATCAGTAACTTCTTTTGTGTTCCAATCTTCAATCTTACCATATTTCTTGATAATAGCATCCTTTTTCTCACCACCTTCAAGGTAGTCTTTGACAGCTACACGGATACTTTTGTCATTTAATGGCAAGTACTCAATATAAAGAAAGATCTCGTAAAGTGCCACAAACTCGGGCACATAATTCATTTTAAACACACTCTTAATATGTATTATTTAAGTCCAAATTTAAAACATTTTTAAAAAAATAATCAAAAAAACCTAATTAATAGGCACAAACTACTTGCGATCTACTTACGATTTAATACCGCGTCTCCAATCACTCTTTTTTCCATCCCAAATACCTTAACATTTTCATGATAAGGTTGATTCGTATCTTTTACGTAAACTATCAATCATGATGTTCTGATAACATCTCTGGAGATCAGCACGTCTTATATTGAACTTTGGGCAATCAAACATAATACGCATATCTCTCTTAGAATAATTTGATTTTCTATAAGAAGTACTATGTTTTCTCAAAATTTTACGAATCGATTTATGTCTTGACTCAGCCATTCTTACATTTTTGGTGAGTGTTTTTTTTTTCTCTTTTATCTTCCATGATAAGTGATTTAAACATTTCGATAGTTCTTTTTGTCTAGAATTGTAATTTTCATCACTAAGAGAAGTTGTTCGATAAATGCGATTAACATATTTCATCTCATCACATTTTTGTTTACACTCTTTTTTTAGAGTCATAATTTGTTTTTTCCCAATCTCTATATTATCATGGACACATGCAAGACGTTTAGACCAAAGACATTTCTTAAATGTGAAATGTATCAATCTCCTATACCTGAGTAAATGATAATCTTCAGTAGTCATATTGCCTCCATATTTGATTGAAAGCAAGACACGATTCTTGTTGGTATAGACAAATTGAGCAATTTTACTCATAATGTCGCTGCCAAAAAGATTCGAAAACACGTAGATACCAGAAATGTTCTGGTCTTCGTTCATTGTGTGGGGAACGCACTATATTTCTTCTGTGAAAGTAGTTGTTGTGCGTTATAAGTGTTATCAATACATAATTCTAAGGGAATTAAACCATCATTTTTATTTTTTTACATTTTCAAGATTGTATCAGATGCAAAAAAGATATGCTTCGATCAGTGTTTTTTTGATATGTCGTATAAAAAAAACTTCACGCCTTGTAAAGAACACTACGTTTTTATTTTCGAACAGATACATATTAAATATTTCTCTATTCTCTTCACTATTAAAGCAAGTGAGCAGCTTTGATCAAGCCAATAAGGCAAGGGACTACGTTGTCCGAATCATAGTTCTTTGATTAAAGGGGTTGAACTAACTTCCCTAGCTCACGCCAATGAGCCAATATGTATTTAAGGTCGTTTTTCAACCATTTTTACTTTTTTTCAAAAAACCTTTTTTTTGGTTTTCCCCATCCCCAAAATCCTTAACATTTTCATGAAAAAAAATATATGTATAAAGTATACCTACAAACATGTTATTCGTTGGTCCTCTTAAATCAAAAGAACATTGCAAATTCTTCAGAATCATCAATTGGATACTTGTTGTGTTTCTTTTTGTTATCTTATTTGAGTTTTTAGTGCTGGTCATCCTAGACAAGAAGGTATTGAAAACGGAACTTATGAAACCAAAAGTAGCATTACTTGTTCCCACCTTGATTCTTCAAATTTACGTCGTTCGTATTATGCACGGAATGTGCCGCAAAAGCTTGATTGACGTGAATCAAGATGAAGAAGATGAAGAATAGTTATTTATCTACATTTCTGGAACTTTCCCGCTACCTTCATAAATGGCTTTATAAGAGTCTTCATGGCTGTTTTGTCTTGATAAGACTTTAAAAATTTGCGTATTTACAGAAAAGATGAACCTTTTGATTTCAGATTTAAAATGTATACTATAATTAAGTATGACATTTGGATTTGCTTTCGTAGAAGGAAAATCCTTGAAAACGACAATTGGTGGTAAAGGCGGTAAAAAGTATGAAATTGATAGTGACATCGATGAATTTTGTGATCTTTGCGACGATTTGCGCAAGAATAAAGAAAAATCAATTATAATTCTGAAGGGAACATTCGAGTTTGAAAAGGCCGAAAAATCAGGAGATTCTGTTTTCAAGATTCCATCTAATTGCACCATTTATGGTGAAGGTTGTACGATAATTGGTGGATTCGAAATCAAGGATCAAGAAAACGTTATTATTCAAAACATTAATTTCGAATTCATTGATCGAGACAGATTTCACGAGGAATTCGATTGCATGGTTGTATATCGTTCGCATCATGTTTGGATAGATCATTGTAATTTCATAAAATGTCCTGATGGTTTGTTGGATATAAAGAGAGAAGCAAGTTTCGTCACTATTTCTTGGTGTATATTTGGGAAGGATCATCATAAAACAATGTTAATAGGTCATGACGATGATCATAAAGATGACGATGGAAATTTGAAAGTGACATTACATCACAATTGGTTCACAGGTCAGACACGTAATCCACGTGTAAGATACGGGGTTGTTCACGTAGTTAACAATCTTTACGATAAGAATAAGGTTATTGGTATTGGTGCTGCATATCATTCAACAATTCATTCCGAAAACAATTATTTCTACAAATCTGCAAAACCTTACGATAACAATTACGGTGAAGATCCCGAAGATAGAGGTGTAATCTATTCGGTTGGCGATAAACTTGATGATATTACCGATTTAAGAGTAGATGAATATAAAAAAGAGAATAGATTGGATGAATTACCATATACAAATTACCCCGTTGACGCATCTGATAAAGTGAAGGCAATTGTTGAAAAAGGTGCTGGTGTTCTCAAAAACTCAAAATATACGGAAGATGATACAGAAGATGAAACTGAAGATGAAGATGAATCCAAGAAAGATGATGATTCTACAGACGATGAATCCAATAATGGTGAGGGTGATGGTATTAAAGGAGATGGAGATGGAGACAAAGATGATGTGTATAAATTGCTAAAGAAGATACAGGTATTGAATAACAAATCTTATAAGAGTTTTAAGAATATTCAAAAAGGACGTAAGAAAGGAGCTATGCGAGGACTAGCTGAAGATTCAAGACAATATTGTCACGAGCTCAATTCTATCGTTGAAGATTTTTTGCAAAATATTTATGTTTCTGAGATGTAAGATG
>Ga0213861_10002021_pt1 | contig 17725 bp, 11 predicted proteins | sample PICome_4_FD_160110 | JGI IMG/M metagenome (GOLD analysis project Ga0213861, IMG submission 160110) | Coastal seawater microbial communities near Pivers Island, North Carolina, United States - PICO131 | ecosystem: Environmental > Aquatic > Marine > Coastal | place: USA: North Carolina... | reverse complement strand
CCGTGGAGCCTTGGTGGCAAAAAAGCCTCCGTGCCCTTTGTCACCTCCGTGCTCTGTGTGGTGAAAACCCCTTGGTGTCCTTAGAGCCTTGGTGGCAAAAAAGCCTCCATGCCCTCTGTCATCTGTGTGCTCTGTGTGGTGAAAACCCCTTGGTGTCCTTGGCGCCTTGGTGGCAAAAAAGCCTCCGTGCCCTTTGTCACCTATGTGCCCTGTGTGGTAAAAAAAACCTTGGTGTCCTTGGAGCCTTAGTGGCAAAAAAGCCTCCATGCCCTTTGTCACCTCTGTGCTCTGTGTGGTAAAAAAACCTTAGTGCCCTGTGTGGTAAAAACCCCTTGGTGTCCCTGATGCCTTGGTGGCAAAAAATCCTCCGTGCCCTCTGTCACCTATGTGCCCTGTGTGGTAAAAAGAATATGTGTCCTAAGTGGTTCCCCTTCCTCCGTGTCTCCGTGGCAAAAAAGCCCCAGAAGGCAATTGCAACTATTCACCAATTCGCAACGCAGAAAGGTTGCTATTTTCACCAAAAAACCCGTACCTTTGCGCCCTCAAAATCAGGGATTTGCCCCTGTTAATACCAATATAAATGATCACAGTAAGCGATTTAGCACTTCAGTACGGTAAGCGGGTTTTGTTCAAGGATGTCGAGTTGAAGTTCAACCACGGCAACTGCTACGGCGTTATCGGCGCCAACGGGGCGGGCAAGTCTACCTTCCTCAAAATTCTCTCCGGCGAAATCGACGCCAACCGCGGTAAGATCACCATGGAGCCTGGCAATCGGATGGCCGTACTCAAGCAGGACCACTTTGCTTACGAAAACGAGCAGGTGCTCAACGCCGTGATCATGGGCCACCAGGAGATGTACCGCATCATGCAGGAGAAAGATGCGATCTACATGAACCCCGACGCCACCGAAGCCGACGGCATGCGCGCCGCCGAACTGGAAAACAAGTTTGGCGAAATGGGCGGCTGGAATGCCGAAAACGACGCCGCCGAACTGCTCAGCAATATGGGCATCAAGGAAGACCTCCACTACCTGACGGTAGGCGAACTGAGCGGCCCCGAAAAAGTGAAAGTGTTGCTGGCCCAGGCCCTGTTTGGTACCCCCGACATCCTGCTCCTCGACGAACCTACCAACGACCTGGACGCCCACACCATCACCTGGTTGTCGGACTTCCTGGCCGATTTCAAAAATACGGTTATCGTCGTGTCCCACGACCGCTATTTCCTCGATATGGTCTGTACCCACATCGTCGATATCGACTTCCAGAAGATCAATATTTACACCGGCAACTATACCTTCTGGTACGAGTCGAGCAAGCTCAAGGCCGCCCAGATTGCCAATAAGAACAAGAAAACTGAGGTGAAGCGCCAGGAGATGATGGAGTTCATCCAGCGCTTCTCGGCCAATGCCTCCAAGTCGCGGCAGGCAACTTCGCGCAAGAAAGCCCTCGAAAAGCTCAACCTGGACGACATCCAACCCTCCAGCCGCAAGTACCCCTACATCAGCTTCCAGTCGGAGCGCGAGCCCGGCGACCAGATTCTGCGCGTCGACAACCTGAGCAAGAAAGACGACAACGGCAACTACCTGTTCCGCAACGTCAGCTTCATGCTCAACCACGGCGAGAAAATTGCCCTGCTGGGGCAGGAAAGTGCGGCCATCACGGCCCTCTACGAAATCCTGGCCGGCGAAATGAAGCCCGACAGCGGCACCATCGAATACGGCCAGACCATCACCACGGCCTACGCCCCCAACGAGAATATCCGCTATTTTTCCGAAGGACAAAACCTGGACCTCATCAACTGGTTGCGCCAGTACTCCGAAAACAAGGAAGAGCAGTTTATCCGCGGTTTCCTCGGGCGCATGCTCTTCTCGGGCGAGGAGGTGTACAAGTTGTCGGGCGTCCTCTCCGGTGGCGAAAAGGTGCGTTGCATGATGGCCAAAACCATGCTGGCCCACCCCAACTTCGTCCTCCTCGACGAACCGACCAACCACCTCGACCTGGAATCGATCACCGCCCTGAACGAAGCCATGCGCGACTTCAAAGGCAACATGATCTTCACCACCCACGACCACCAGTTGGCGCAAACGGTGGCCAACCGCGTCATCGAACTTATGCCCAACGGAATTATCGACAGCCTCCTGTCTTTCGACGATTACCTGGCTTCGGAGGCCATCCAGGCACAGCGGGCGGAGTTGTTGGGCACGGTGACGGCTTAATTAGAGAAGCAGCCGGGTATTCGCCGGTTTTTATGATTATTGTGGCATAACCCTTAACTTGCCAGCAAAAAACGACAAACAATGGATTTAGCTGCAATTCTCGCCGGCGTACAAGACCAGGCCGCTGCCGTTCCCGCCATCGGCAACAGCCTGAAGATAGATTTCGGGGAGCAAAAAATCTTTATCGACGGCACCGGTGATACCAATGTGGTCTCCTCCGAAGACCTCGATGCGGATTGTACCATTAGCATTACCCCCGAAAATTTCCTGGCCCTCACCACGGGGAAACTCAACCCCATGATGGCCATGATGACGGGCAAAGTCAAGATCAAAGGAGATATGGGCGTAGCCATGAAACTGCAATCCCTGCTGGGATAGCCGGTGCGTTCAGGTTTTCGCTTTTCGGGGTCTCGCCGTAATCATCACTACCAGATTGGATTGGGTAGCTGTTGTTGCGGCGAGACCCTGTTGTTTTAGCCTGACCTATATCACAAAAATTGTCAGAGAAGGGTTGTTTTTAAGCGAGGCGGCGCATTACCCCAGCAACAAGCGCAGCGCCGCCAGCGCCGTCACGATCATCACAAAATACCGGAACGCCTTTTCGGGTATCCACCGGACAATCCGTATCCCCAGCAAAAAGCCCAGCACAATGACGGGCACCGCCACCAGGTTCAGCTGAAAACTCGGCCAGCTGACGGTGTGCCACACCCAAATGTGGAAAGGGATCTTGAAGGCGTTGATGAGCAGAAAAAACCAGGCCGCCGTACCAATAAATTCCAGCTTGGGCAGGCGGGTCGCCAGCAAGTAAACCGCCATCACCGGGCCGGCAGCATTGCCCACCATGGTGGTGAACCCACCCAGCAAACCCGCCAGGCTGCTCACCACGGGGTGCCGCATGAAGGTGGCCGTAGGGGGGCGCCGCTCCTGCCACACCAGCAGCCCCAGCCCCATGATCACAATCCAGGCCAGGATGCGGGCAAAGGCCGCATCGTCCAGCCCCTCGCCGATCCAGACGCCCAGCAGTACCCCCGCGGCCGCCGCCGGCAAGAGGCGCCATACGTAGCTCCAGTCGGCCGACTGCCGGTAATAGTGCACGGCCAGCAGATCGGCCATCAGCAGCATCGGCACCACCAGCCCCGTCGACGCGCGCGCCGGAAAGCTCTGCGCCATCAGGATTACCGTGACCATCCCCAGCCCCTTCAGGCCAGCCTTGGCCAGGCCAATCAGCAGCGCACACCCCAGCAGCACCAGCCACTGGGATAAGGTCAAATTTTGGGTGAGCAAGGTTTCGATAGGCTGATTGTCTGGTGATTGATTTTTAAATATTGTTCTTTTGGTGCTCGCGGCGGCTTCTGATTTCTGACTTCGAACCGCTGTTCCTCCTCCGCCACGCCCGGGCGTGGCACCTCCTCCAAAGGAGGACTTTTGACCGTCCGTATTCCTGCTTTCCGTTTACACGTTTCCACCTTTACACCTTTACACGGTCTAAAACTTCCGACCTCCGACCTCCCACTTCCGACTTCGAGCCACTTCCGACTTCGAGCCACTTCCGACTTCGAGCCACTTCCGACTTCGAGCCACTTCCGACTTCGGCCCAACTTTTACACTTACCCCACTTTTACACCTTTCCACCTCTCCTTTACACCTCTAAAAGCCCCAGCACCAAATACCCCAGCGCCGCCAGTGCCCCGGCAAAGAGCGCGTAGGGCAACTGCGTCTTCACGTGGTCCACGTGGTCGGTCGCCGAAGCCATTGAGGAGAGGATGGTGGTATCGCTGATGGGCGAGCAGTGGTCGCCGAAGACGCCGCCGCCCAGGGCCGCGGCAATCACCACGTGCAGATCGGCTCCCAGCGTCTGCCCCATCCCGACGGCGATGGGAATCATAATGCCAAAGGTGCCCCAGGACGAACCGATCGAGAAGGCCACAAAACAGCTCACCAGGAAAATCAGGAAAGGTGCCAGTCCCGGCGACAGCCAGCCGCTGGTCACTTCGGCAACGTAGACACCCGTGCCCAGGTGATCCTTGCACAAGGTGCCGATGGCAAAGGCCAGCAGCATGAGCAACGACAGCGGAATCATGCTGGAAATACCCTTCACCGTCAGGTCCACCATTTCGCGGAAGCGCATAATGCCCTGAATTTTGTAAAAAACCATACTCAGCAGCAAGGCGCCTACTACCGCCGTCAGCACGGCCGTCGAGCCCGACCCCTTGCCGATGGCCAGCAGCAGGTGGTTCCACCAACCGTCGGGTGCCGCTTCGGCCGCGCCCGCCCAGCCCGTGTAGGCCAGCATCACGGGCATCAGCACCACCATCACCACAATGGGTGCCACCATATTGAAGGCGCGCGGCACCACCCCTGGCGCCACCTCCAGGTCGATGAGCTCGTCCGTAATCATCGGTTGGGCATCGTCCCAGAGCAGCTTGCCCCCGGCGGTGCGTGCTTCGGCCAGTTTCATCGGCCCCCAATCTTTTTTCAGCAACACCACCACCGGCACCATCAGGATCGCCAGGATGGGGTAAAAATTCCACACCAGGGCTTTCATCATCGTCGCGAAGGGGTCACTGAACCCCTGGGCCGCCAGCAGCGTCATGATGAAGGCGCCCCAGCCGTTGAACGGAATAAGGATACTGCTCGGCGCCGAGCTCGAGTCGGCAATGTAGGCCAGCTTTTCCCGCGAGATGCCCAGCTTGTCGAACAGCGGGCGGTAGAGCGTACCCACCGTCAGCACCGAAATGCTCGACTCCACAAAAATCAGCGTCCCCGTCAGCCAGGCCAGCAGGCCGACCACCACCTTGCCGTGCCCGTCGCTGCGGTTCTCGTAGCGTGCCAGCTTGCGCTGCACCAGCTCGATGAATCCCGCCACGCCGCCCGAGCGTTGCATAAAAATGATGAGCCCCCCCACCAGCGCACAAAACATGATGGTGCGGGTGTTGCCCGCATCCTTAAACACATCCACCAGCGCCTGCAAGGTGTCGAACAGCCCGTACAGCGGGTTGCCATTGTTGATCATCGTCCAGCCCAGAAAAATTCCGAGCAGCAGCGAAATAAATACCTGCTTGGTCAGGATCGCCAGCACAATAGCGATCAGCGGTGGCAGCAGGCTCCAAAAACCGTAGTTCAGCGCGGTTTCTTCCATGGTAGTTGTTTTGTCGGTGTGTGAAGCGCAGGAGGGGTTAAGTGCCGTTCTCATGCCCGCATCGGGCGGGTAAAACTAATAAAATTATTGACTCACGGAGGGGTTTTGTCGGCTTTAGGTGAAGCAACCGGTTGGGGGCCGTGCCTGCTGCTGCCACCGGCAGCAGGCACCGGGTCATCCGCTCCTACCGCCCCTGCGGCGGCGGTACCGCTGCTGCCCCTCGTCCGCGTGCCGTGCCGGCACTGGGGGCAGTGCGAAAAGTCAGGCGCATCCAATTGCCCAACAATTATTACCTTTGTTTTATGAAAGATTCCGACAGCCCCGACCTCAAGATCGCCATCCTCATCGACGCCGATAACGTGCCCCACCGCGTAGTCAAGGAAATGATGGAAGAGATCGCCAAATACGGCACCCTCACCACCCGCCGTATCTACGGCGACTGGACCAACACCCGCGCCACCGGCTGGAAAAAAGTCCTCCTCGAACACGCCATCACCCCCATCCAGCAGTACAGCTATACCACCGGCAAAAACGCCACCGACTCGGCCATGATCATCGACGCCATGGACATCCTCTACTCCGGCAAGGTCGACGGGTTCTGTATCGTCTCCAGCGACAGCGATTTCACCCGCCTGGCTACCCGCCTGCGCGAGTCGGGCATGCGCGTCATCGGCATGGGCGAAAAGAAGACCCCCAACCCCTTCATCGTCGCCTGCGATCGCTTCATCTTCCTCGAGATCCTGCAAAAAGAAGCCGAACCCGAAGTGGAAACCAAAGGCGGCCGCACCACCACCAAGCCGAAGAAAGAACCCCAGCCCAACGTGCCCAAAGACATCCAAAAGCTCATCGCCCTCACCATCGACGACATCAGCGACGAAGAAGGCTGGGCTTTCCTGGGCGAGGTCGGCACCCTCATCCTCAAGAAACAACCCCAGTTCGACCCCCGCAACTACGGCTTCGACAAGCTCACCCCCCTCCTCAAATCCCTCACCAACCTCGTCGAAATCGACGTCCGCGATCCCGACGGCAAAGGTCGCTACAAGCACGTCTATGCCCGCCTGAAGCGCAAGCGGAGTTAGGAGCTTGGGGGCTTTTACACCTTTCGGTATTATTGTCCCTGCACTTACACGGTCTAAAAGTTCCCCTTCCTCCTTTTACACTTTTCCCCTTTTACACCTTTACACGCGCCTGCCTCGTCTTCAGCGTGGGTCACTTCCGACTTCCGATCTCCCACTTCCGATTTCGGCCACCTTTACACCTGCCCAACTTTTACACCTTTACACTGTTCCCCCTTCTTTTCCGCATCACCACCGTCCGCACCACCAACGCCGCCACAATGATCAAACCACCCACAATTGCCAGCGGAGCGGGGCGTTCGCCGAATCCGATAGCTACCCAGATGGGGTTGAACAGGGGTTCCAGCATGGTGATGAGCGAAGCCTCCGTAGCGGTAGTGCGCTGCAGGCCGTAGGTGAACAAGAGGTAGCCGACGCCCATTTGCACCATGCCCAGGTAGGCCATCATCAGGTGTTCGCTGCCGGTGGCGGCGGGTGAGGCCAACAGGCTGGGCAAGCCCACCAGCACGACAATGAGGTTGCCCCAGAAGACGGCGGCTACGTGGTAGCGGGTATCATTGGCGCGCTGCCCCAGCAGGAAGCCGGCGTAGGCTACCCCCGACAGAGCCGCTACCCACAATCCCCAACCGCCCTGGGTGTCGAGCCCGTCGAGGAAGAAGAGGCTCATCCCCAGAAAGCACAAGACCATGGTGATGATATTGATGGGCCGGTAAGGCAACCGGAACAGCAAGGGCTCCAGCAGCAGCACGTAGGCCACGCCCGTGTACTGCAAAAAGATGGCGTTGGCCGCCGTGGTGAGCTTGGTTGCCGATACGAAAGCGATCAGCATCCCCGCGTAGAAGATGCTGTTCAGCAGGGTTCGCCCGTTCATCCGCAGCGACTCTCGTGGGAAGATCACAAAAAATACGCCCATGGTGTAGAGCGCCCGCACACAGAGGATGGTGAAGGCGCTCTGGGGCAGCAATTTGATGAACAAGCCCGCCGTACTCCAGGCCAGGGCCGCCAGCACGATGGCCAGCATACCTTTGTTTCTTTCCGTCATGATCAGTTTGCCTCCGCCAGGGCGGCCATTAGGTCCAATAATTTTTTGCGCGCCGGGTCGCTTTCCCCGGAGTAGTTGTTGAGCAGCATGCTGAAGGCCAGCACGCGCCCTTGCCGATCGGGTACGTAGCCGGTGTAGGCCCGCACCTGCTCCAGAGAGCCGCTTTTGGCGCGCAGCCTGCCCTCGGCGGCGGTTCCTTTCAGGCTGTTGCGCAGGCTGCCCGACCAGCCAGCCAGAGGCAACGTGTCCATGAAGATCTGGCGCAGCTGCTGGTCCTGGTACACCACACTCAGCAACTGGCACAGGAAAGCGCCAGGCACCACATTGCGCGCCGCCAGGCCCGAGCCATCGTACAGTTGCACCCCGGCAAAATCAACGCCGCGCCGGGTCCAGTAATCCTGGATGGCCTGCAGGCCTGCTTCGGCGCTGCCGCTGCCGCCGTACTCGCGGCCAATGGCGCGCAGCAAGGCTTCCGCGTAGAGGTTGATGCTCTCCATGTTGGTGTAGGTTGCCAGGGCAGCTACCGTGGGGCTCTTATGGGTGTGCAGCACCTGGCGGGGAGCCGCCGGTTGGTCGGTAGCGGGCAATTGGCGCAGCGAAGCCGGCGGGCGCAGGCACAAAATGCCAACCGACTCCAGGGCGGCCACCAGCTGCTGGGCCGCAAACAACGGCGGGTCGGGGATAGCGCCCTTGATGGTAAATATGCCCGAGCCTACGGGGATGGTGCCGCGCAGGTAGCGCTGGTAAGTGTAGGGAGCGCCGTAGATGTAGGCATTGTCGCCACTGCCCCGTTCGGCGCTGGTGATCTCGTTGTAGAACTGCAAACCCGGAATTCGGGGTGCCGTTCCGGCCACGGGTGGGGTAGCCCCCAGGCGGGTTTGTTGCTGTAGGCGCAGGTAGTAGAGGTTGTCGTGCAGGTTGAGCCCGTAGGCGCCACTGCCGTAGTAGTTGCCCAGGTCCAGCCACGGCCAGTGGCTACCCGTAGCGGCGGACGAAAACACCAGGTCATCACCGATGACCCGGCCCGTCACCTGGCGGATACCCGCTTGCTGGATCGCCAGCCGCCAGTTGTCCAGCACCGGTTCCAGCCCCGCGGTTCCTTTCATTTCCGGCGACCCCAGGCTCGGATCGCCACTGCCCACCAGGTAGAGATTCCCGTTGAGCACGCCCTGGTTATCTACGTAGCCATCGTAGGCCAGGGTCGTGGTGAAGCGAAAGTCGGCACCGAGCATCGCCAGCGCCGAGGCCGTCGTCAGCACCTTCAGGGTGGATGCGGGAATCAGGCTGGTCGCCGACCGGTAGCCAGCCAGCACCTTGCCCGTGGCGGCGTCGGTCACGCAAACACCCACCGAGGCGTGCCGCAGGTAATCGTCGGCTGCCCAGCGGTCTACCGTGGCCTGCAGTTGGCCCTGGGCCATCGCAAATGGGGAATACAGAAACAGGAGAAGCAAAAAGCGGTACGGGTACATGGGCACGGTAGTTGGACTCGGCAATATCGGAAAATTCGGCAACCCCGTCGCTTGAAATTTATGCCGCTTGAAATTTATTTCAAGCCATCCTGTCGCTTGAAATTTATTTCAAACAGCTCACCCATTTCCGACTTCCCACTTCCCATTTCGAAAACCTTTACACTTTTTAAACTTTCCCCCCTTTACACCTCATAAAAAAAGCCGCGCAAGGAATCTCCCTGCGCGGCTTTTTATATTAAAAAATCCCCGCTACTGCACCATCACCCGCGCAGTAGCCTGGCTCTGGCCGTTGCTGATGCGCAGGAGGTATAAGCCCGCGGGCAGTCCCGTCAGGTCCAGCAGTTGCTGGCCAGCTACGGTAGGAAGCTGGTAGTCGCGGAGTCGTTGGCCGTTGGCGGCGAAGACCGTCACATCCAGTGTACCCACGAGGTCACCCGTCAGGGAGATCTGCACGGGGCCCGGGGTGGGGTTGGGCCAAATGTCCAGGCGAGTGCCCGCTACTTCCAACGTGTTGGTGGTGGAGTACGCGAAGACAAAGAACCCACTGACGGCTTCCCCACAATTGTTGCTGGTGGTCACCCGCCAGAAATACTGGCCGGCGGGGATATCGGCAAACTGGGTCAGTCCGGCGGAGTTGCCACTGTAGGCGACGTTGGTGAACCCATCATCGGTCGCAATCTCCAGGCGGTAGGAGGTGGCTCCCGCCACGGCGGCCCAGGTAAAGGGCACGGCACTCTGGCTGTTGATCATGGCCTCGTTGAGCGGCGACTGAAGTGTCGTCAGCCCGGGCGCCGCTGCGATGCTGACCACCTGGGAAGTGGTATTGCTGTAGGCACCGTTGGTGACCGTCACCGACAGGTTGTAGGTCCCCGGGGCAATGCCCAGGAAGTTGGTCCAACGGAGGGTCAATTCCCCACTGGCGGCATCGAAACTTTGGGTAAACCCGCTAAAATTGGCCGCAGGAGTGGCTACAATGCTCACCTCCTGGCTCAGGCCCAGGCCAGCGCCCAGCGTAAAGCCAGCGCTGGTGCCGTCGGCCAGGCAGGTGACGAGGGTACTCTGGGCGGCCGTGATCCGGGTATCGGGGATAGTGGTGAAGCTGAACACTTCACTGGGCGTACCTTCGCCGCAACCGTTCCGGGGGGTAACCGTCCAGAAGTAAGTCGTGTTGTACAACAGACCAGGTGCCGCTACCAGGGTATTGGTGGTTTCCTGTACCAGGGTTGGGTCACTGAGGTCGGCGTTGGCAGACAGGGTCAGCACGTAATCATCCGCATTCGGGGTCGCGTCCCAGTTGATCAGGGTATTGAGCGGCACATCTACTGCCGTATTACCAGGGGCATTCAACTGGGGAGCCGCCGGGGCCGCCAGCACTTCCAGCAGCACCACCGCCGTGGCGGTATCCGTTCCGTCATCACCCCGGAAGGTGAAGGGGAAGCTGCCAGCAGTCGCCAGGCCGCCAATGGTTACACTGACGGTGGTACCCGGCGCTACGGGGTTCGTTTCGAAGGTGGCCGTAGCGCCCGCAGGCAGGTTGTCGACGCTGAGCGTGATGTCGTTGTTGAATCCAGTACCGAGGGTCAGGTCCAGTACCGCTACCCCGTCGGCGCAGGTAGTGGCCGTCTCTACCGAGGGCGTCACACTGACGGTAGACGGAATAAGGGTGCAAAATTCCAGGTTCCAGCCCAGCAGGTCGCCACCATCCACATTGAAGTTGTCCCGGATGGTCAGGGTCCAGAGGCCCGCGGCGGGCTCGCCGCTAAAGGTGCCCAGGGGTTGCTGTGGCTGAAATTCTCCGACAATGGAGGTGCCAGCGTTGTCGCAGGTGCTCAGGAAAGTAGCCGCCGTAGCGGTGGCCGTATCATCAAAGCTGACGTCCATCCCGCCCTGGTCGCAATCGGGCTGACCAAACAAGTTGATGACGGTGCCGGCAGGAGAAGTGAGGGTGGCACTCAGGTCGCCGGTGTACGTGTGGTTGGTGCGCAGGTTGGACAACCGAACGCTGGCAATGGTGCCGGGTTGGCTGACCATTAAGGTCGAAACGGTAAGGGTATTGGCCGCTGGCCCGATGGTGAGCCCCTCCGTTTGCGCGGGATTAATGCTGCAGTTCAGCGCCCCGGTTTCGAAGCTACGGACGGTCGACCAATCGCCGGTACCACAAATGTTGTGGGCCCGCACGTGCCAGTAATACACGGTACTGATGTCCAGCCCGCCCGCCAGGAAGGTGGTGCCAGTGATTGCCGTACCCGTGCTGATGACCTCGTTGAAATCCATGTCCGTAGCCAGCTCTACATCGTAGCCCGTGGCCTGGGCATTCGCCTGCCAGGACAAGAGGAGGGCGGTTAATTGATCGAAAGCCTGGTCGGTCGGATTCAGGAGTGCTGGCAGCGCAGGTACCCCACTCGTGATGTTTAGCGCCAGGGTCTGGCTGCTGGCGTTTTCGCCATCGTTGCCCAGCAATTGGAAAGCGTAGGTGCCCCCCGCCAGGTTTTCGGTACCCGTGATGGTCATTTGGGTACTTTCACCCGGCGCGACCGTTTGTTGGTCAAACACGGCGGTCAGGCCAGCCGGCAGATTGGCCAGGCTCAGGCTGATCGGGCCGGTAAAGTTTTCACTCGTCGTGATGGTGTAAGTGGCCGTAGCCGGTGCGCAGAGCGACTGTGTGGCGGGTGCGGCCTGCGCAAAGTAGCTGCACAGGAGTTGGGCCCGGCCGTCGATGACCAGCACGCCGGTGTTGTCGGGATCCAGCCAGTCGCGCAGGCGCGTGGTCGGCGTTCCGTTACCTTCCCACGAACTGTGTAACCAGCCGTAGCTGTCGTAGCTGTTGTTGCCGCACGCTGCTGCACCGCCGTGGAGCTGACCGATGACCCGCTTTTCGCTGTCGAAGATCGGCGATCCGGAAGACCCCCCTTCGGTGGTGCCCACGTCCCAATCTTCAATGATGAGGTGGTTGCCCGTCGGTACCGCCGTACTGCCACTGCCCCATGCGCCGCGGTAGACGCCGTCGAACTGGAAGCTGATTCGCTTCTCGTCGGTGCTGGGGTGGTGGACTGCAATCACGGTATCGGGTTCCAGCATATCGCGGGCGTCCCAGCCGGCAAACCAGGCGTTGGCGGTCGGAGAGACGGGGTCATCAAGTTCGACGATCGTCGCGTCTGAGGCGGCAGCCGAAGCCCGCCAAACCGCACCCGTATTGAAATCAGCCAGGACACCGTTGCCATTCTGGCCGCTGGCCGGGCTGCCGGGCGCCCGACAAACGCTGTTGACAAAATTCCAGTAGACCACCAAACTGGGGGCATTGCCCTGGTTGATGCCACAGTGGTTGGCCGTCATGAACAACGGGGTACAATCCTGGCGGGCATTGTTCACCAGGAAGCCGGTGCAGAAGGTGCCGCCACCGGTAGAAATCACGGCGACGGATTGGATGATGTCGCGGTACTGGTCCACGATTCCCCAGCCGTCGGCCGCGCTACAAACGACGTCGAGGTTGCAGGAACCAGAAAGTACGCTGGCTACGCTGGTAAAGCCCAGGAAGTCGTGGTTGACGGACTTCAGGTGCAGGCGCAGCAGGTGCTTGTTAGCTGCTGGCACCTGCACTTCAATGACCATTTCATCGCCAGCGATGACGGGGGTCCAGAGTTCTTCGTGTTCATCGTTATCGGCTGGTGTAAAGGGCCCCTGGATTTCCGTTAGATCGGGGGTATAGATCAGCATTTGCCCGCCGGCAGGCATCACGAACTGGTCGAAACCGAAGTTCAGCGATTTGGCGCCCGGCGAAGGTACGCGCAAGCGCCAGATGGCCTGGTTGCCCCGCACTTCCCACTGGCCGTGGGTGGCCGGCGACACATCCACCGCCATGGTTTGCGCAAACCGGGGTGCGATGCCGGGCCCGCGACGCGCCATTTCTTCGGCCAGGAGTTGCTTGTTGTCCCAGTGAGGGAGTTGAAGTTGTTCTACCTCGGTGAGAGGCGTTTTTACCGCTGCTAGTCGACTGTCGGTTTGGCTATTGAGCGTTGCACATACCGTAGCTAGCAACAAAAGCATTACAAATAGCTTTTGCATAATGTCCTGAATGTTGTTTGATGATTAAGTTATAACCGCGGGTTTAGGCGATCGGGCAGATTGCCTGTTTGGATCAAAGTACACCAACTAAAGTCTAAAATTAAGAAAAATAATTTCCTGAAGGATACCCAGTAAATGAAATAGCAGGTAGGAGACAAAGGAAAGGCTTTACATTTAAAGGATTGAGTCAGGCCAGGAATAAAAGCAGGGTTGAAATGGTTTTCGGGGAATGGGCTTCATCACCTGGCGGACCGAAGGCGGATGCTTGTGGCGATAAAATGTTGCAATAAGATTATTTTAATAGTCATGATAAACAGTTATTTGGATCCTGTTTATAGAAAGAAATACTAAAAATGAATGCCAACAAAATGCTGAAAATTGACCTTGTGTTCACGAAAAAATCAACCTATTTTTGAATTGTTGTCAAAGCGTAACAGGATATCAATTACATGAAGTATAGTATGTCAAAATGCTGAAAATTACACGGTTTTTTTTAAAAGATTACCTGCGAAGGTAGGTGATCAAGTTTTAGGGTACCAAACCGGGCACTTTCCTCTTAGTGTCCGGTTTTTTATTGTCCTGATCTAACGATCTATAGTCCTCCAAGGCAGGATTTGTGAAAAATTGACGACGCTATTTTTTCGACTCGCAAGGCGAAACCTCGAAGAAGCCGCGAAGCGAAACGTAGGAAACGCAGCGCATTGGCGAGGCTTTTCAACGTAGCGAGGCGGGAAAAGAGCGAGTCAAAATTCATTAATTTCGCCTTGGAGGACTATAAAACACCAGCCCCCAATTCGCAACCGAATCGGGGGCTGGTGTTGCTACTTGTATCCGAGAATTTAACCAATCACGGCATTGTCTTTAGCCAGGTGGCCAGCGTACATCCAGGCGGCGCCAGCCAGCGCCAGATCCTTCAATAAGCTACTGGTGGCAGCCTGGTCTCCGGCAGCGGCTCCTTTCAGATGGAGCGTTACCACGAAAATCAGTAGCATAACGCCCAAAAGGAAAGTCGCCAGCTTATCCAGCTTGCCGATAACAATAGAAACGGCTGCGGCAATCAGGCCCGCTCCCGTCAGGTAAATCCAAATGGCACCTCCCGGCAGTGGAACCATGCCCGCCATGTCGTTGGCGCTCATGAAGTGGAAGACCCCAAAAACAGCAAAAGGGAGGGCAAAGAAATACTTGCCCAGATTAAGTAAAGCATTCATAAATAGGTGGTTTTAATGAAAAAATTGGCACTTAAAGATGTGGCTACATCAACACAATATGGGTATAAATTTGAAATTATTGTAGCTTTTTTTGCTAATACATAAAATATTATTCAGCCATTCGCCAGATAGCCTAATAAAAATGGGGATTAGGTTGTCCGTAACAAAGTGTTGGCGGCCTGGCTGCGGCGGCTATCGCCAAATCAGCCAGGCCGCTAAGTCTGTTTCAACCTCCGAGGTTTACCCAACTTCCAGAGCGATTCTATCAAATCATTTTACGGAATAACACGTACGAACCTCGGAGGTTTACCCCGTGTAGACCTCGGAGGTTAATACTGTTTAAGTGCGGATACGGGGAATTTTACCTTCGGATTTGGCCGTAAACCTCGGAGGTCGGAGATGCGCTGCGCGCCCTCCAACGACGAACGCCACCCCGGAGAATCCGGGGTGGCGTTCGTTAGCTGCCTTTTAAAGTAAGCGGGGTTAAGCCGCCTTCAGGCGATTCAATTTCGAGCGGCTGAGTTTTTCCAGGGCGTAATTGGCCGTAATTTCGAAGGCTTTGACATCTTTCTGGCTGGGCAACTCAAACATGGCATCGGTCATGATGGCCTCGCAGATCGACCGCAGGCCCCGGGCCCCCAGTTTGAATTCGAGTGCCTTTTCGGCAATGACATCGATGGCTTCCGGCGTGAAAGTAAGCGCAATGCCTTCCAGGTCGAACAATTTCTGGTACTGCCGCAGCAGGGAGTTCTTCGGAACAGTCATAATGCGCTTGAGCGCCTCCTGATCGAGCGGATCCAGGTAGGTCAGCACGGGCAGTCGGCCGAGCAATTCAGGAATCAGGCCGAAGGACTTCAGGTCCTGGTGATTCACGTAGCTGAGCATATTTTCGCGGTCGAATTCTTCTTTACCTTCCCCGCGGTAGCCAATGACCTGGGTATTCAGGCGGCGGCTGATGACCTTTTCGATGCCGTCGAAAGCGCCTCCGCACACGAAGAGGATGTTGCTGGTGTTGATCTTGACCAACTTCTGTTCCGGGTGCTTGCGACCGCCCTGGGGGGGTACGTTGACATCCGTTCCTTCCAGCATCTTGAGCAAAGCCTGCTGCACCCCTTCGCCCGACACGTCGCGGGTAATGCTGGGGTTGTCGGACTTGCGGGCAATTTTGTCAATTTCGTCAATGTAAACAATACCGCGCTCGGCGGCGGCCACATCGTAGTCGCAAACCTGGAGCAAGCGGCTCAGGATGCTTTCCACGTCTTCGCCTACGTAACCCGCTTCGGTAAACACGGTTGCATCCACAATCGCAAAAGGTACATTCAGCAGCCGGGCAATGGTTTTGGCCAGTAAGGTTTTGCCGGTACCGGTACGGCCCACAAAAACGATATTGCTTTTTTCAATTTCCACATCATCTTCCCGCACGGGTTGGGCCAGGCGCTTGTAGTGGTTGTAAACGGCTACGGCGAGCACTTTCTTGGCGTCGTCCTGGTTGATGATGTACTGATCGAGGTGCTCCTTGATCTGTTGGGGGTTGATGTTGAGTTTACTGCCCGGGACTTCCTTGCTGGGCTCTACGAAAGGAGAAGTCGCCGGCGTCGCGCCACCGTACAATTCTTCCTGTACAATTTCGCCAGCTTGTTCGACACAAACTTCACAAATGTGTCCTTCAATGCCTGCGATGAGGATCATTGCTTCCGACTTGTCCCGTCCGCAAAAAGAACACCGGTAGTTTTGTTTGGTACGCCGCATAATGGTAATTTATCGAGGAGCTGATTGGATTAAAGTACAGGAAAAAGTGGGGAGAACCGACCTTTGGGTAGCTTAAGCAGCAAGACTAAAAGGTGGATTCTCCCTTAAATATAGCAAAAATTATTTCTTCTCCCGGGGATTGTTGCGATCCAGCACTTCATCCACCAGGCCATATTCTTTGGCTTCGGAAGAGGTCAACCAGTTGTCGCGGTCACAATCTTTTTCGATGGTTTCGTAATCCTTGCCCGTATGGTGGCTGAGGATGTCGTACAATTCCTTCTGCATCTGCTTGATCAGGCGGTAGCTGATTTCCATGTCAGACACCTGTCCTTGCATGCCACCCAGGGGTTGGTGAATCATCACCCGGCTGTGGCCCAAACAAGAGCGCTTGCCCTTGGTGCCGGCAGCCAGCAGGACGGCGCCCATTGAAGCCGCCAATCCCGTACAGATGGTCCCTACGTCGGGGGTTACGTACTGCATGGTGTCGTAGATGCCCAAACCAGCGATCACCGAACCACCGGGGCTGTTGATGAACATTTGGATGTCGCGCTTGGGGTCAGTCGACTCCAGGAACAGCATTTGTGCCTGGATGACGTTGGCTACGTAGTCGTTCACGGGTAAACCCATGAAAATAATACGATCCATCATCAGGCGGCTGAAGACGTCCAGGCCGACAATATTCATCTGGCGTTCCTCAATCACGTTAGGGGTGAAGCCCTGGATGTTGGGAGGCATGGCCTGGGTGCTTTTGTCAGCATATCTTTCGAGGTGCATGGTACTCATACCGAGGTGCTGAGTAGCATACTTCATAAATTCGTCCTTAGGAAACATTGGCGTTATATTTTATTCTATCTAATAACAACGAGGAACCAGACTGGTTGAATGAGCTTACTCTTCTTCTTCGTCTTCTTCTTCGTCCAACAAGGCCGATTCGGCCTGGGCCTGGGCCTGGGCTGCCGTAATAATAGCCTGGAAAGCCTCCGGATCAACGGTCTTTGGTACCAGGTTGTAGCCAGCGTGCAGGGCCTGGCTGATCTTCTCGTTCATCAGCTCGTCAAATTTTTCTTTGACGGTCTTTTCTTCCTTCATCATCCGGTCTACCATGCCGTCGAGCATTTCCGGCGTCAGCCAGTCGGGCGCGCCGCCGCCGAAGTAGCCGCGCACCTGTTCGGTAAAGTGGGCGCGCAGTTCGTCGGCCGTGATGTCCAGTTCGAAGTGCTTGATCAGTTTCTCGCGCAGCATGGTCCACTGCAAGCCTTTCTTGAAGCCTTCAAAGCCTTGTTCAATGGCTGCTTTGGTGTTCTTTTCGTTGGAGATGAGCAACCACCGCTTGAGGAAATCCTCGGGGAAGTCCATGGGGTTCTGCGCCATCAGGTATTCCTGGAAGTCGCGGAACAGGAGGGCATCTGCCTGCTTGGCAAAATACTGCTGGTAATCGGCTTTGATTTTGGCTTTGGCCTCTTCTGCGGTTGTTACGTCGCCTTCGCCAAAGGCCTGGGCAAAAAAAGCTTCGTCCATCTCCGCCGGGGTATGGCGGGAGATTTTTCCGATGGTCAGTTCGAAGGTGTCGGAGATCTCGCGATCATCGGCTTCGTCCAGCCCCAACAGGTACTTGCGCACGTGGCTGGCGCTGGTCTTGGCTTCGAGCTCGAATACATTCAGTACGGCCTGGGCGCCTTTCTCTTTGCCGAGGAAAGCTTCGCGGGCAGTATCCGTGATGTTTTCGATAAAGAGGGTAAACTCCTTCTCGATACAGAACGGCTTG
>Ga0213861_10002020_pt1 | contig 17732 bp, 10 predicted proteins | sample PICome_4_FD_160110 | JGI IMG/M metagenome (GOLD analysis project Ga0213861, IMG submission 160110) | Coastal seawater microbial communities near Pivers Island, North Carolina, United States - PICO131 | ecosystem: Environmental > Aquatic > Marine > Coastal | place: USA: North Carolina... | reverse complement strand
AAAGAAACTGACTAAATCTTTCAGGGAAGAAGAACCGTTGAATGAGTTTCTGACCGGTGATGAGGGTCTACTCAAGGCTTATTCGAATGTATTCTTGTTTGGGACAGCATACGACCTTCGTCATGAAGCACCTCGTTTGACTATCAAGCAGCGGCGTCATCTTCTTATGCAATTCACTTGTTCAGCTGCATCGTGTGTACCTCTTATATTCCATCTTTTTGATCAAATGCAAAGGCATGAGGTTCTTAGATCAGTACACGCTAAGACACAAGATAAGAGTAAATGGAATGCGTTCGTCGAACTGTACACATCCCCTGAATTCCAAGCCAAGCTGCAAAAGGCATCGGCTGACCCACACAGTTCAGTGGGAAGGGAGGTGATGAGGGTGCTAACTCCAATGCTTGCGGGTGCTGGCAAGTCTGTGACATTTGGTGCGATAGAGAGGGATCGGAGCAAAGGTGAAATCATGGCTCTGGGTCGAAGATTTGGTTGTGCTCCAACATTCCTCACATTTGCTATCGATGATGTGAATAATATATCTTCTATTCGACTCACTACCCCCGGTTCAGATAACACTAAATTCCCAAGCCAAGTGTCGGGTGAGATGTACGAGGCGCTGAGGAATGGCTATAATGTAGAGGGGAGTATCCCTATACCCAAGACGTACCTTGAAAGGCTCGCACGGCTTACAGAGAATCCGGTTGGGGCGGCATTGATTTACAAGAGTTTCGTTAATGATGTGATGACAATACTCGTTGGTGGAAAGAGTCAATCCTTTCGTAGAACATCATTTGTGTCATGCGACAGTGATAATATTGGAATCACTGGCAACAATATAGCTTACTTCGGAAAGACCGAAACAACTGGCAGGGGTTCTCTTCATTTCCATGTTGTGTTGTGGGGAAGTATCTCTCCGGACTTCCTCGAGCTGATTTCGGACATACCTGAGCTTTGCAAACGAGTTGGATCAATTTTGGAGTCCATGTATTCCGCCTCTCTTACCAAAGAGCAGCACGTGGTTGACTTGGCAAAAAAGGAGGCAGACAAGCTCTGTTCATATCAAGATGACACCAAGCCTACCAGAAGAACAATGACACCACAGGCTATGCAGATATCGCCCGATCCTTTAGACAAATCAAGGTTCATGTGTCATGTATGCACAACAGTTTGTCAGCGTAACGGTATTCATCAGCATACATTTACGTGTCTTAAAGGTGGAGTGGGAAAGCACGGTTGTAGGCTCTGTAAGCCAAGTGGGACGAGGAGGGGGACACTTCCTGTTATTCTAGAAGCAGATGAAGACAAGGAAGACGATAAATATGCCTACAAAGCATCAGACGATATTACTCCACTTCACAAACTGGATGGAGAAAGGCATCCGAGTAAGAATCTGTTTCCCATATCATCATCAGATCCACGAACTATTGTTTGGGAGATGAAAAGACCTGAAGATGATAAACTGAAACCTCTTCCAGAGGACGATGTGACGAGAGAAGACATCCTTCAAAAGTTGTACCAACAAATGATGTCTCGATCTGACGACGATGGAGTACTTTATGATCCACCCAAGGATGGGAATTGCCTCTTTCGTGCATTACTGAAGGGCTTGGAAAGGGTGATGTCTGATGTAGCCGAGGGAATGACAACAAAAGCATTGCGTAATGAGCTGATGAGGCAACTTGAAATACATAAAGACGAAGTTGTCAGGGCAAAAGTTGACTCGGTTGATCCCAACTCTAAAGATCTAGCACAAGCTGGTCTTATTGCCTTGAAAGATCTAGCACAAGATCAGAGGAATGCAAGGGATATTGCAACCAAACTTGATAAGAAGAAAAAGAAGAAGAAGAATATACCGAAGGATAAAGAGTTTGACATCCGAGAATATTATAAAGAGATGCGTGATGATACCCCGTTCAAATGTAAGCAAGGAGGATGTTTAGAGTATTATCTGTTTGCCAAGAAGTATGGTGTGAATGTAGCAATACACAGCGACTTTCTTTCACAAGTACAAATCATCAGAAATGCAATTGATGCTCCTGAAAATGAAGATATTCGTAGTGTGTGGTCGTCAGATGAAATCGACTTGTTGATAATGAGGATGGGCGATTTTCAAGATGCCGTTGTACAAGAGATGAGATCAAGGTGGGAAGCTTCTGCTACCGGTGACAGATCGTTTGATGCAGACGCTGGCGGGAGAAAAAATGACATTGCCCTCCAATATGGTGTTTTCATCGGTGATGATAGACCCACTGTACACTTGTCTTATGATGACAAGCACTATAAACTACTTCGATACGATTGGCCTTGGGGGGGTCAGATTGATGCGCAAACGAATTTTGATGAGTTTAGAGAGGACCACACAACATGGGTGGATAGTCAAGTTGATTCATACGACTTTGTGCGTGACAAGAATAACCTATTCCATAACCTCATTCAAGGATCGGTGATCGTAGGTAGTAATAAACCGTCCAATCCAATCATATCTTCTCAGCTTACCCTTCGAGGTTTAAAACGCGACTTGATGAACTATCTAAAACAAAATCCGCACCAATCATTCATGTCATCCAATAAAAATGGTGTTTCAACATTGGAGAATGAAGTCACTCGACGTTTGAGTACTGTTGGTGATAGGACGTTTCAGCAAAGTGTTGATTCCCAATCTGCGATTGAGCATTATGCCAATCTTATTCAACACGACAGACTTGGGGGCGATGAATTGGAAATACATTTGTTTGCCAAGGCAAAGAATGTTAATGTGATCTTGTATGACCAGGTTAGAAATACCTTTGTGAAAAGGCATAAGTTTGATGCTCATTCTTCCAACTCGGAGACGATACATCTACTTTATCATAAGACTGTTGGTGTCAATAACGCGTTTGAAGGTTCAAATCAGGAACTCACTGGTGGCAATGATTCAAGTGAGAATGTCGCTGGTAGTATGTCAAGTCAGGACGCATGCTTTACTTTGTTCATGCCAAAACTATACTCTGTCATGAAGGTTTTAATGACGGTGGAGGAGACCGATAGGCTGCAGAAGATATATAAAAATATATCAGATGCAGTTAAGGATAGAAATGGGCTTGTAGTTGATTATAATCCCCTCCTTACTGCATTGCTTGGTTGTAACACAAACTTGCTGTTTCTTGGGTCAAAAGAACAGAGTAGGGGTGCCTTATTCTACATTGGACCATACATCAATAAGAATGGAGTTGAGATAATAGATGCACTTCCTGTGATCGCCAAGGCCCAGGACGACGCTATGACTCATCGCAGTGTTGCTGAGGACTCTGGTACAGAAAAACGAACTGTCCAACACACATTACAGAAGACGCTCAATAGGATGAACTCGAAGATGGAGATATCAGATACCCAAGCTGCTGGTGCCTTGTTTGGCTTAGATGCACGAATGACTTCGGAGATTTTTTCTTACTTTGATGCCATGGGGTATAAGAACTTTGTATTGGATACTACAAAGCTTGGTTTACATCAAAATTTAGAGCCAATGGGTAATGTTATAGACCTTGAGGCATGTGAAAGTAATGACGAGGTTGAGTTTGGTGTCGACGAGTCATCTGATGTAGGAGATATGATTACAGCAGAAGACGAGGCTGAGTTTGATGCCGACGAGTCATCTGATGGTGGGGATGTGATTACAGGGAGTACTGGTGGGGAAGATGTGGTGGAAGATGCATGGGGGGCACTTGAAGATGAATGCTGTGAAGAGACTGATATGCTACACGAGAAGGGAGCATATGGGAGCTCTAAAATATTCAACATGGGAGAAGGGAAGTTTCACGTTGTATCATATCCAGAACTGTATCGCTACCGTGGACCAGAGTTGAAAAATCTAAATCGGTTGGAGTATTGTGCTCTTGTGGGTGTGACATCTAGCTCAGAGAAAGATGGAGGAGACAACTCCACGCGAGGAAGGAAACGGAATAAAAAGTTTGAATTCGGTCACGGTCTCAAAGAAAAGATTGGTTTGCCGAAGAAGAATGGAAGAGGCCCCGTGTTTTACCAGATTCTTGAACCCAGGCAGCGTACGCCTAAGCTCTTCTGTAAAATGCCAACACCCCCAGGCAGGAAACCTGAAGCCTCGAGTTTTGAAGATGTCGGTTCCTTTAAAAAGAGATTGGGACGTTGGAGGAAGCAAGCCGATACATTTGCCTTTCACTACTTGACCATGTTCCGAGCCGAAGAGGATTTGTATGAGAGTGGCCAGGATTGTAAATACAAATACAAGTGGGAGGATTACCTCGAGTTTGAATCTAAGTTGAGGTGTAGTGATCGAGCAATCGACCACTCCAGATTGGAGCAGATTGATCGATATGTACATGGCTGGAAGGTGGATACTTCTAAGCGCATGATGTTGGCAAATTATCGTGGTAGAAAAAAAACAATATGGGATGAAGAGCGGAAGGAACATGCTCGTTTAAAGAAAGATCTTGCTCTTATGAGCAGGATGATGGCAATGGAAACCCATTCTGATGTATTCGATTATGAGACACGAGTGCAAACGGATATGAGCAAGAAGCAAGCAGATAAGATCAATCGTATCAATAAGCACAAAAGTGAATGTGTATCTATCATTCGACGATGTATAACTGATGATACTGTGGAAGAACAGGGGTCGTCTATGAATGTCAAACATCCAGCAATGACATTACCATTGAATGAAGATTCGTATATAAACTTGAAGGAAGCTATGCCTGTTCTTGATACTAAACCCAATGTGAAGTGTTGTCCAGTGCCTCGGTGGATTACAAGGAAAGTTGATAAGTATTTGGAGAAACAAGACCTATCCAAGGATAAAGATCAGGCAGTGAAACTTCTTCGTGACCATTTCACTGCAATGCATGAGGGTAGGGCGGAGGATTACGATTATAAAGCACCGTTCATGTTGATCTGCGGTGGGCCTGGGAATGGGAAGTCAAAGTTAGTTGAGACGTTCGATGGGATATCGTCGAGAATGGGTGTGGGGAAGATAGTGAAGACGGCCTTTGTTGGTGGTGCCGCAGTTAATATCGACGGCTCCTCTTTAATTGGATTGTTTGACATCCCAGTCATTGATAAGGATGGCACCGAGGATATAAAAAAGAGTCGTATAACATCGTGGAATGAAGACAAGCGCAGGGCGTTTATCGACAGATTCCCCCTTGATAGGATATCATGCATCATTGTAGATGAGATATCTACAGTCAAGCCGTATGTGCTCGCGTATTTGAACGAGAGGTTGATGGAATTATTTCCAGACTGCAAAGGCAAGCCGTTCGGTGGTCGTGCAGTCGTGTTACTCGGTGATTTTGATCAGCTGCCTCCCGTGGGAGGTGATTCATTGGCAGGTGCGGCCATGAAGTACGAAGAAACTGAGTGTAAGAGGAGGAGGGGTGGTCTGGTTGCTGATGATGAAAATATCGAAGCCGCTCTTTCTGGTGCTCAATCGGCGGCTAACGGTCTTGATCTTAAAACGGCTGGTGTTCTCTTGTTTGAGAAAGCAAACTTTATTAAACTGACTGAGCAACACCGCTCGAAGGATCCTGAACACACGGCATTGCTAAAGAAGATGAGTTCCGAGGGGAGGCTTCATCCGATGCATCTGAAGTTATACAAAGACTTGTCTCCGGAGGATGTCGATGGCGAGTTTTCGTTTGCAACAATGGTTGTAACTGGAAATGCGGAGAGACACGAGTTGAATGCATTGCAAGCCAAACGCTGGTCGTTGCAGCATAATACAACAGTTGTACGGTGGCCCAGGCAGTATAAAATCAACTCATGGAAAGGTCGACCCAAAGATAAATCACATCGAGCAATTGCCATGCAAAACGATTGTTGCTATGAGATGTTTGTCCCGGGTGCCGCTGGATATATAACCGAGAACATTAATACTGATATTGGTCTCGCCAATGGTGTCGAGATAAAGTACCATTCGCTCTCGTTTGGTACAACAGAGCAGGATAAGTTGTTCAAAGACGAGTTGAAAACACATGACTCTCCTGTGTTGGATCTTAATACTCCTCCGGCTGCCCTTAATGTAGAACTATTTGCTGACTTCGATGGTGACTCTGAAGACAAGAAGGATGAGAATAAGAGGAAGAGGAATGAATGGACTCATGGCTCACTAGTGAACGACGGTCGTGTTGTCATACAACTCCCTTCCCGGTGGGGTCAGATCAATAGAAAATGGAAGGATGAATCTATTGCGGGGTCATGGGAGCATGGTTTTAGTGCGTCGACGATGCCAATGAAGGATCACTTTCCCATCGAGCCGGCGTTCGCTGTAACCATATACAAGGCACAGGGGAGGACAATACGGAGGTTGATCATATTTGTTGCACAGCACCCGGTTCCGCTGTTGAGGATGTCTTGGGAGGGTCTATATGTTGCCCTGTCGCGTGTAAAGTATCGAGATCATATACGTTTGGCTGTCGATAGAAGCACCCTCGAGGGTGAAAAGAAGGCAATGGAGTATATGGTGAAGCTGCAGAAGAACAAGTATACCGACTGGTACTTCCGCGGATTCAAACCAATTGGAGCAGATGAAAGTCAAGTGATGGTATGGAATCGTAAAGCAGCATGGAAGGCGGCTGGCTTCGATAAGCTAAAAGAAGAGAATATGAGTGTGGGCGTGGGGAAATCACAGGTCAAGAAGACCAGAACTAGAAAGATGATGCAAGATGTCTGGAACCAGAGGAAGAAACGTCGCTTGAAGCTGTAGTTGTTCGTTTTGTGAGTTTTTACAACTGTCGTATAAATAACGCTGTTAAAGGACTATGTTTATATGATGGAGGTCCTCCTTTACTTTATCCCCGTCTTCTGCTTCTTCCTATACGAGTATACAATATTACCTACTGGGAAGAAAAGGATATGTATCCTTTAAAATTCCACTTACAAAGCATTATGATCTGCCCTTGAAGTGGTGCCCGCGTGCAGGCAGGGAAAAACGAAATTGCCTCTTACTTGCTCACTAGAGAGAGTACCTACCGTAATTCGTATTTGTCGATGTTAATCTGTGTAGTAGCAGTTGTTTGAAACGGTGGGTAGTATCATCTCAGTGTCGGTAAAGAACGTGAATAGTGAAAAGGTGATCAATGAATCTATATACTATGCCATATCATCCATACGGTGGTTACTACACTAACAATAGTCAGCGGTATCATTATTATTATGAGAACAACATGCAACAATCAGAAACTGTTGTTCCTGACATGCAACAGTCCGGTGACGACGAGGATCGGGAAAGTGGAAAAGTGCCTAATATTGTACAATCTTCGGCTAGTATTGATCGTACACAAATGGTGCGTGTATTACCACCAGCGATGGGTTGTAGTGTGACGGCATCGTCTAATATAAGGCCAAATGACAAGTTGCAGTTGCGAGGTCATCTAGTTGACATTAGTGTGGTTGCACTAGAATTAGAAAACCTAAAGATAACCGTAGAAGAAAAGATTAGAAAATACAAGAAAGGTATAAAACAATACGAGAAGAAAAACAACGAAGTTGATAGAGCGGATGCCTGGGATGTTATTAGAATTATGATTACTGAGGAGACACGTACTGGTAAAAAATTCAAAGGTATAAATGATTTCTTGGACCATTGGTTTTATACGTGTCACAATTATCAAGAGAATAGTAGAATAGAAGCAATGTATAGGAAAGACTCAGTTGGACAAAAAGTGCGAGGTCCAACCGGAGTACAGGAGGCAGCAACCAAAAGATACAATCAACTTAGCAGAACCGATAAAGCAATATATAGAGCAGTTGCAAAGCAGTACTTTAAAAAAAGGCTAAGCATTGCTACTGACACCGCCAATGAATGTGATTTAGAGTTTCGTGGATTGTTGACTGTGATTGGCAACGTGATCTATCGACCAAACTAGAATCACTTTACGCTTGTGGTTATCTGGATCTGGTATTGACAAAAAAAAATATTACCAATGGTACTCATCGTGGGAATTGTTGTAGTAGGAGGTTTTTATGGATTATCTGATATTGAGCTGGTGTCATCTTATATCAATACACGCTTTGTGTGAACCAGTCTAGGGATTAATTTACTTTAATCAATTTTAAAAGTCGGTACAATTCTACATAGTGTATTGGTGAAGAATGCAAGTGCAAGTCTCAATAGTAACGATAGTTATCAGATGGACCAATCATCTTAGCTTGATGAATCCTAATCCCTCACAATATCGTACCATTCTTCAAAATTACCTCAATAACCACCTTAGGAATGCATCTCTCTTATCCCTGTTACTAAAAAAATATGGCGTGAAGATGCTATCAGAAATGTCACCTTGTTGGCGGAGTAGCATATAGGCATGGCAACTCATGCTGTCAAACTTCACGTCCAAAGGGTATAGTGTTTTCCCATAGATATGAAAATCTTCTCCAGCTTTAATATCGATAATAATCCGGCGTCTCAATTGCTTACGCAATGACTTCATTTCATTTGCATACATCTCTCTATCTCCCGGGAGGAAATAGTTGAAGGCTTGTAGTGTATGCACATAGTACACAATTGCTGCTGGGGCGGAAATTGCTTCCATTAGTTGTTGTTGTAGTTCATATAAACTTAATCCGATTGTTGTGGCCATTCTCTGCTATTTGCAAGCACTTTAATCTTCTCTTATCATACAGCTTTGAGATTGGAATTTTGACACTCTCCTATTTGCATTGTCCTTAAAAATATATTCTTGACTCGTATCCCCCCTCTTGATTACCCAATAGAAGAAGGGCTGTAACAAATCATCTAACAGCCCTAACGATAGTTTGAACGGACGAGGTTGGTACTTCACAAGGGCTGTTCAATATCTGTGTGGAAAAGATCGTTCAGTCCCAACGCTCCGTACAGCCCTCAACTCAGGTTATCATTTGTTCAACATTCAGCCCTCAGCTCATAATTTTTTGTTTCCTTACATACACCAACTCAATAGTCGGAATGGCCAGAACAAAGCAAACCGCACGTAAGTCCACTGGAGGTAAAGCCCCTCGTAAGCAGCTTGCCACCAAGGCAGCACGTAATGCCGCACCCGCCGCAGGAGGCGTCAGGAAGCCCCATCGTTACCGTCCTGGAACTGTCGCCCTTCGTGAGATCCGTCGTTACCAAAAGAGCACTGAACTATTACTCCGCAAGCTTCCCTTCCAGCGTTTGGTACGTGAGATTGCCCAGGATTTTAAGAGCGATCTACGTTTCCAGAGTACTGCCGTGTTGGCGTTGCAAGAGGTTAGTGTTTGATATTTTTATGTAACACCTTTTATTTTGAAATAAAATGTTACCTTGTAAAATGCCCCTTTCTTCATTTATTGTTAATATATTACAACAGGCAGCCGAGGCGTACCTTATTGGTCTCTTCGAGGATACTAACTTGTGTGCTATCCATGCCAAGAGGGTTACAATCATGCCCAAGGATATCCAGCTTGCCCGTCGTATCCGCGGAGAGCGCTCATAACAATTGTATTATAATTATTGGTGATATTGTTGCAGTGTTATTGCAATGTTGTTATGGCGTGTTGTTGGGCGTGAAAATGCTCGTAAAAAGAGGATAATGGCGGTTCTTATTTTCGGTGGGTTTGTAATGATGATTTAGATGAAGGATGATGAGAAAATTGATAGTTAAGAATAGAATTCGGCGTGGTGGTAGTGGGTTGGCGATGAAGATGTTGTCATACCGAGGAACATTAGAAGTTAAGAGGTTTATTAAAATGGATCAACTTTTTTTTTGTTGTTGTTGTTGTTGTTGTTGTTACATTCGATTGTTTAGAATATCACTGGTAAGGACAACATCGTGGTATGGGTTACCATAAGCCGTCTACTCCACTCTAGTTTAACGCCATGATTGAGCTCTTTGGGACAAAATGAATTCATAAAATGCTTACAAGTGGAATAAAATCAAAACACTTCCTCTTATCGCTGAAAAATGAACTTTTCTTAGTGGATTTTGAGGGGGTATTCCATTTGGCGAGCGAATACCCTACAATATACACAGCTGTCTATGTAATCTCTTATATATCATAATACAATATCAACAACCAACGAATTGAAGATATTATGATAATGATATATAAATAAAAATTAGTGAGCTCCTGGTTGAGAAGATAGTTAAGTAGTTAAGTGTATGTTTATCCCCACTACATTATCATTTACTACAAGATTTCCGAGAGACTAACAAAAATTTGTGTACGTAATGTCACGTCCTCTACCATGGCTTAATCTTCTCATTCTTTTACCCTAATCTGAGGACCGCTGGGATGTAAGATGGCAGAAGTTGGGGTGTAATGTTGAACTGGCTGTAATCCAATACTTTCTTTAGGTCGTGGTATGATGTGGCGCACCAGGTGTCTAGTGATAGGAAGTAAATTGTAAAGAGGTTACCGCGATAGTTTGTGATAAACCCTCTCTGAGTTTCTGATGTTGAATTTACCCAGTGGCCAGGAACGATCACATCCGATCCAATTATTGAATCTAACCATTCAGGTTCAACACACCCTTCAGCCCACAAACCCAGTGGCTCCTCCTTTGTATCGTTGTCTCTAACAAGAGCCTTCCTGTCAAAAGCACTTCCCGAACACCAACACGTTGAATATGCAATTACCCTAAATGATCTCGGGGGTTTACTCATATCATGGGTCTCGGCAGCTTGGTTCCTCTTTTTCCCCGTGTTATCTTGATTCATATCACGGCTTTTCCTCTTTTTCGGTGTATCGACTTTGTGCTTAGTGGTGTGTTTATTCTTGGACTCGTGCACCATTGTCTCTTTCATTAGCGTTTTCGACACACCGCCTCCACCACACTCGATTTTAGAACCAATGTCTAACATTATTGGCAGCTGGAGAAGATGATCAGGATATACAAGAGAGTCATGTGTTTTCAACTCGTCTTCGAATAACTACTCATCCTGCTCTGTTGTACAAATGAGTGTAATGATACTTTATGTGCGGTTCGTAACATTATAGTCCGCTCATGTGATACTTTGAATAACCATGCGTTGGGTTGAGGGCTGTATGAGGGCTGTACCTATGGAACAACAAACAAGGGCTTTACAAAATGATAACAGCCCTAGCTGTGGTTAATATAAACCTGATCTCATATCGTGTTGTTGTGTCCTCTCCTGATACCTGGAGTTTCCTTTATAGCCTGTGGGTTGATGTTGTATACCCCACATTATTATATTAACATCGTTTTATTGTCAACTCATAAAATTTTGACATCATGCACGAAGGTTGTAATCTACAGAGAGAGCAGTACATTGAAGATCAGCAGAGTAAATTGGTGGCCTGTGTCTTTACACAAGCGTTGTTTGATCGATATGATTTACCAACAGACTCGCTCGATTCCCTTGTTGATATTGTCATGTCTTGTGTCGACCATAATTCATCCGCTGCAGAACTAGAATCTCTAGCAAACCATCACATTAGCGATATTGTCGACCTTAATGAATATAGCAACACTAAATATAACAAATACATGGAATTTGCTTGGGGTAAAGGATTCACGCTCCCTTTGGAGCAAAGTATTGACGATTATCTAATGGCATTGGAGGAGTTTGGGTTTGGGGGGTTCCACCTTCAAACAAGTGCGCATTTTATTTTTTACAATCAGGATATTTGGCACAATGATGATTTCGATCGTGTTATGGAAGAAGAATTATAAGACTATTGATGGTCTATTGCAATAATTGGAGTTTACAAATCTTTATCTTGGAGTGTGTTATTCCTACTACCTCTCTATAGAGAGATATCATAATATCCAATAATATTAAAACATGTAAATTTGAGGTAAATAATCCTTTGGTAACTCTTACGTATCATGGTATCTATTCTTAATTAGCTTCCTGTTGCTTCTTTCCTATTTCCTTTGTATGAAGGGGTGTACCTGTACTTAAACCTACAAACCTTACGATGTCTTGAACCCCAAGGCAGCGGATACCCAACAGTGATGATGATGACTGCAGTAACTAGCTGAGGAATCTCTAGTATTGTAATATAATAATAATATTATCATCTGCTTGATGATGTAGGACACGAGTTTAAAATGGATATTTGTTCCATGCGTTGGGTGAGTGAGGGCTTTATGGCTGGTTGAACAAATTTTCATGTGTTGCCCTGTTCATCACATAACATGTAGAGAGTCGCCACAATCGTTACTGCCATAAAACGTTATATACTTGAAGTATGGATTTAAACATTTTACCCGGAGATGCATTAAAGCATGTTGTTGGGTATCTGCTCCCTAGAGATGTGTTTAATCTGAGCATGTCTTACCCGAATTGTGCGGACAGGTATAGACCTCTGTTGATCGGATCTCTTCACGAGAATCTTAGTAGAGTTATGAGAAGTGGCCGTGCCAGGTTCAACAGTTCTGACCCTTTGCGTTCATTTATAGGAATGACAGCTTACTCGCCGAGGGGTTCAATTGTTTTAAGGTATGTTTGTGTATGTTTGGTAGTGAAATCCATTAGCAGCGATTAATTCTCATTCATTTTAACTCGATTGTCTATTTGAAGTGGGGGTTTAATTGTCCAAGCTATCCTGGGGAAGTCATGGCCGGATTCTGATATCGACATCTTCGTACACGAGAGAGAGGCTCCAAAAGTAAGAACGTGGCTACTTGAGGAATGCCAGGTGCTTGCAGGTTGTTGTGCTGCTTACAACAGTGATGGATTAGATCCTATTGTATCACATGTTGAACATTACACCAACCGGGATGATAGTAAATATAGTTATACAGATGCAATCAACAGAGGAAGGAGATTCAGGAGGCACGATGCATTGCCGCTGTATCATAGATCTATCAAGGTATGGACGAAAGATGATGACCCCATGCCCTTCCAGCCGTATCATCATCTCGGGACAAAGAAAGATATTGTGAATATTGATTTGATTGTAGTCCGGCGTGAGAGGTGTGTGTACGATGCACTGGATGTATTTGACCTCAATATTTGCAAAAGTCGTTTTGATGGGAGGGAATGGACTATCCCTCAACCACTCCAGACATTTGCAGGGTGTACAGAACTAACCAGGGTTGTCGACAACATTGTTTTGAGAACATACCTTGCTGGTATCATCAGTGAATCCCAGAGGGATATAGAATCCATTGTAAATGAGATGGATCTTTATCGCTTCAAGTGCCGTTATGGAGCCAGTGATTCAAGTGGGGTGAAAAACTTAGTTAATAAACTTGTTAGTGCTGGTAATGTGTTTAGCTATAACATCCAACCCATCGTGGCGAGAAGTTGGTCTCCTGATGTTCACTTTGTTTGTCTGGTAATCGACGTAAGAAATCATTTGATTAGAAATGCACTGGAGAGGGTGAGGGAGATGGGATTGTGTAGGTCGCAACCGCTTGGGATTGCGGTTTATATCGATGAGTGGTGTTCTTCTGGAATCAGAGGAAGACCACTCGAGCCAAGGCTAAAACACAATTCCATTGTCAGAATGTGGTTCAAGCGCTTTGATAAATACCTGAGAAGGGGTGTTTTTATAAAGGACTTATTGCCCGATAATGGTTCACATCAAGCGTCTTCAAATGTGTTAAGGTATCTGCCTGATTTTGGTGATGTTGTAAGAGGTTTAACCTTGCAAGAGGATGATTGAGGTATGATGAAGAAGGAGAAGAAGATGGTATGGAGATGATGGCTTTGATGTTGGTGTCGGAGGAGATGTTTAAACTGAATAAGATGATGTAGTAGCCACTCAGTAATAGAATAAGTTTTATTTGACTAGTAGAAAATAGTCCTCAAAACATTATAAGGGATTAATTTAAGTATATGTATTGTCCACATGGCAATTATGGCTAAACAATCCTTTATTACTTTTAGCTTACATTGCTACTTGATTGCTTCGTTTACTTGGAACACTAGAACGCCTCCTGTTCAATTCTAAACTAAGACACAGATACAAAGAAAAATTCCCCGGCATTTCACCCCCCGCAAGTTCCCTCGTCCATTCGGCCTAAGCAAAAACCTGGTAGTTTAACAATTCACGTGCCACGTCGGCATCCCCAAAGAAACTAGCAAGGAGTGGTTGGTTTTTAAACAACTCATCTTTCCCTTTGTCTCCAAACAAATACAGGAAAAGAGTAACAATATCTTCATTCCGCATTAGGTGGGAGAGGGGTGGGAGCTCGTCTTTGGGTGTGACATCCGCACCGAACTTGTACAGCTGCTTGCTACCAAAGTCCTCCTTCCGCTCCTCGGTGAACTTTTCGAATTGCTGGGCAATCTTTTTACCAATAGAGGTGGGGGTATCCTCGTCGGATAATGCAACGTTTATCATTATATCCCAACCCCAATTGACTCCGGGTTTCCCAGGCATTACAGCATCCTCGCGTGGGTCTTCGGGATTATAGTTACGCCTTTTCCCGAAACCAACACATCCTCCCCATAATTCCATGAGGTTCAACTCTTCGCCATTCTCGTTGTAGAATGTTATCATGGGCTTGACGTAGGCCGTCCCTTTGCCGTCAGGGGACAATGTGTAGGATGCGAATACACCATCCACTGCCGTCTTGCTCGTCTGTTATGTTTGATTGATATGGGATATGATATTCAGTGAGTGTGGTATACAAGAGAGTGTACTCCAGCAACTTGGTATAATATACTCATACTTACAAACACTTTGTTATAACGACCACCTTGTCCCATTTTGACAGGGCTGCCCTTCAATCGCATGGATAATCCAAAGGAGCTGTTGCGGTATGGGTTTGTCACATTGTTGTTGTTCTTCTTTGTAGGTGTGTTTTTCATTTTGCCAGCCATTGTTATATCGATGTGGTAGTGTATTTGATATTTGATATCTGATTAGCAGTGAATAGGAATTATGAGCTTGGTGGAGCAGTGTGTAAAATTTATGAGCTTGATGGAGTGAGTTCATACTAATCACAAGGGCTGTAGGAATTAACCAACAGAGGGCTGTACGAGAAGTAACAGCCCATGATCATGATATACTTATTATCGATGTGCGTTGGGTTTTAGGGCTGTTAATATGCATTATTAACATTACTATCACGGATTGGAAACGCCGTCGGTAAATGCAACTAAAGGCTGTATAAAATTTAGAGCCTCTGATGTAACGTATGCTTATATCATCCTGTGTATTGTTGGATTTTGGTTATATTAAAATTATGGAGGGCTGACAACAATTGATAATACGCTAATACTATTATTGGATGTTGATAATCTTGGCATCTATAGAGGATACCAGGACGACGACGGGAATGAACTTCTATTTGAATTTGCATGACTTCTATTTGCATGTTGGATAGCTTGTTTAGACTGGAGTAGTTGCATAGTATTTGATTGATACCATATTACAGAGAGTTGACCATTGACCAGATAGAGATAGGTTTTATTTTAAGGTGGGGTCGTACGCGCGTTTGAATCTCTAAGACATGACCTACAGCTTTGAAGAATGGTATCTTATTTTATTTTTGATTAGCAAGGTATTAAGGTGAAGAAAATATGATACTACCTTCCTATTTTAATATGAAAATACAGTACATATCCTTCGCCGAGAATACTTACTAGAGGTATTACTACTTAAAAAATATACACAACTCTCTTCTTCTACCATTTGTGTCAATGTACTCTTATATCCAGCGGTGTAAATGAAAAGCAAGTGTATAATACACACTCCGATTAACTCCACCCTGTATGATTGCAAATCTAAGATTGCTACATGGCAACAAACTATCCACCACACAACTATATTATATTTATCTTATTATTAATCGATGTCCTCCCTCCGTCTGAATCCATGTCCAATGGTAGTTTTAGATGAACAGATTTATATTCCTGATCACTGTTTGAATGTGACCCATGTTGCTTTTCATCCATCTTGATCACTGGATTCATTATCCTAATATAATTATTATTAAGCGCTTGTGGATTTCGCTAAGATGATTCAACAGCCCTTTGGTGATTAAGAGGCCTTTTACAGCCCCTTGGATGTGAATCCGGATTATTTCATCTCATAAAAAGGTTGAACTACAATCGTACAACAGGAGAACCGATTGGTGGTATGGATAAGTTTCGGAAACAGTTAGTAATCAACAGAAAGGCGGATTCCATTACTTATTTTTTGAGTGGTCTGTTCAAAAGCGGTAATTTTGTTTATCGTGTAGTGTTCATTCGATTGCCAAGTACTATTTGGTATGTAAAAGCTCCGTTCATTAAGATGATGTTGGAAAAGGTGTTTAACGGCAACGATGTGCCTTATTGGGTGGGTTCTCTTCGGGAAATCTTTATCCGCCGACAACCACACGGCCCAAACCAGCTGCACAGGACAAGGAACGCCAATGGGTGCTTGGGTTATCCCAAATCGGTGATTGCTTTCACCCACAAGGTAAGCCGCGCAGCATCGTCACTTGAGCGTCACTCGCTGGGTTATGCTATCGCAAAAATACACAACATATTTGCAAATAATATGAATGGATTGCATGAAGCCCTTCATTCGTGGTCCTGCGAAAACCAGCCGGGTGTTGTGAGATACTTCAAAGACAAGTTTGATCTAGAGGCACTACTTATCAAATTCAAGAAAGATATCAACAAGACATTCAAAGCTAAGCGTGTTATTAACACAGATATTGCATTGGATTATTTCTTATTGGATTGGGATATCAAGAAATTCGTGAAGAACGATATTGGTTTGAATCACTGGCCAGAAAAGGAGCTCCGTTATATTTATAGGTGCGTCACTCGGGTTCCTGACTTTGATACAATTCAAGAAGTCTCTATCAAAAGTGGAAATAAATGGTAACGGTATGATGGAAACTAGAGAAAGCGAAGAGTGATGAGAGGGATGCAGCTAAAGAAAAAAGAGGAATGCTGGCAAACTTGGTTCCTATTCGTAGAGGTATGTAAATGAATCTAAAATATGATGAATAGAGATGAATAGACTTGTACAAAAAAAATAAAGCTAAAACTAAAACTAATGGTGGTAGCCGTATTGTACACCGTATTTGTATCTTTACACACCGTACTTTCATCATAAGATACTATTCCCATTTAATGTCAACAGACTCCCAATACAAGCGAGTGTCTTAGGCAGTGCCTTAGAGCCAAATCTGAGTCCTTATGGCCAAGACCTTATCTACCTCGGCATCTCGGCATTCCTGATTTGCAATAATGCTTTATGTGGAGCAAACGAAGACAATCCAGTATCAACTAACAAACTCAGTCAGTGTTATTATGAAGATAAACGAGAAGAATGTTATCATAGTATTATCGGTCCTAGGCCTATATTAGGACTCCATCTAGAAAGGAAGATATGCATTAATTAGTTACACAGGCTGTTACAAATTATAACAGCCCTATTTTGTTGGCGGAACAATCTAGTGGATGATCATAAATGTAGTTCTTATTGCAGATGGATCCGTTATTACAGGAAAACCCGAACCGCTTTGTGTTGTTTCCAATACAGGATAACGATGTGAGTTTAGAGCAATAGAGAGATATTTTGTGCTTATTGTTTTGTTGTTGATGTATTGTTGATACTTCTGATTCACCTTCTACGGAATGCCACTGACGACATAACCCCCACACCAGATATGGCAAATGTATAAGAAGGCCGAGGCATCCTTCTGGACAGCCGAGGAGATTGACTTGGCAGAAGATCTCAAACATTGGGACAATTTATCCAATAATGAACGTCACTTCATTTCACATGTGCTTGCCTTCTTTGCGGCCTCCGATGGTATCGTTAATGAGAATTTGGCTGGTAACTTTGCCACTTAGGTG
>Ga0213861_10002019_pt1 | contig 17735 bp, 22 predicted proteins | sample PICome_4_FD_160110 | JGI IMG/M metagenome (GOLD analysis project Ga0213861, IMG submission 160110) | Coastal seawater microbial communities near Pivers Island, North Carolina, United States - PICO131 | ecosystem: Environmental > Aquatic > Marine > Coastal | place: USA: North Carolina... | reverse complement strand
GCAACTCCCCACCAACTTGTGTTATATATTTCTCCCCAACTCATTTATTTGTTTTTGTATTGTTTTAATAAATTACTAATATTCACTTTGTCGCTATTCTTTAAATATTCTTTCAACTTTATAATATTAGCCTCTTTAGGTTTGTATATGTTTACATCTTTCTTCATTATATGTACCAGCCCCCTGTGTAATTAACATCTCTGTCAGGATGCATATCTTCATTACTACTACTAGTATATTCTGGATATAAGTTAGAATAACTACACATATAATCTAAGAACCTCTTAGTATAAAATTCAGCAGTATCATTCATTCTTTGTGCTAAATAAGTCATATCATCGTGAGTAGCTGTTTCGCTGTTTTCTGATATGTGCTTACCTACACCTCCATTACTAATAGAGAACATCATATAAGGAAGTATCGTTGACTGTGTATACCATATAAGCATAGGTTTAATATAATCGTCTAATAACGTCTTATAATTAGTATTGTCTATGTCTACAATATCACCACTAACAACTAACTGCTGCATCTTTTTGTATAACTTACCACCTAGATAATTCTGTATGTGCAAGTCCTGAGCAACCTCAATGTATTGCACAATCTTGCTTGAGTCAACATTGCCTTCAATCATTGACCTTTTCTTTAAATCAGCTACGCTTATAAATAGTGCTTTTCTTGCCATTATTCCTCTTCGTCTTTAGGTTCAACTTGAGATTCCTCTAGAGACTTTTCTTCCTCAACTTGTGAGCTAAGTTTCTCTCCAGTTTCCTCTTCTCTTTTTACTTTAGTAGAGATATTGTCTAATTCTGTAAACTCAATAGGCTGTAGCGTTATAAAGTATAAGTCTAAGTCAATTCCATTAAAATTTAATATTTCCTGTAGAGCTTCTATAATACCATCCTGTAAAGGTCTTATAATGACGTTGTCCATAAGCACAGCAGCCGTTCTAAGCTCCTCTGCGTTGTTGCCGAAACCTGTGTTATCTTTTATACCTAAAAGTATAGGAGAAACGATGCCATGACCTAACATAATCTTTTCTCTAGCCTCATCAGACATAAACTGATACTGTGCGTGTGCATCAGGCAAGTGTATTGGCTCAATGTCTGCCTTAGTATCCTGAGACTCGTTAAACGCAATAATGAACTTACCAGCATTACTTGAACCACTAAACTTCTCGTATATCTTACGTTCTAAAGCCGCTTGAGTTTCTTCTGGAGGTGTACCGTTGTTAAAGTTGATTAACAAGCTAGGTTGCAATCCATTCTTGATATTGTTTATGTGGTAATTAGAAACCTCTTGCTCTAAGTTGCAATATTGTAAGCATCCGTTGTAATCTACAGGGGCATAATAATAAAAGCCACTTCTGTATGGCTTTACAATGTAAAGCTCGTTCTGTTGCTTTTTAGTTCCGTTACCGTAAGTAGGTATTCTCTTAGGTTTATCAGTAGTCTTATAGTCTTCCCACTTAGGATGATAGTAATATGCTTTTATAATACCACTAGCATCACACTTCTCAGCTCTTAAAGTCTCCATTGGAAAGTGAGATACTTTTAATATTCTATTCTTTCTTTTATTGTAGGTTACCTGTATAGCGGCTTGACCTAGCATTTTGTAATCGTGAGCAATACGCTTAACAGTTTTCTTACTCAGTAGATTTCTCATCTCTAAATACTGCTCAGGCTTTTCTTGTCTATTTGTAGCCTCTAGTCCTCTACCAGCAATCATATCAACAATACCATTGATACAACGAGAGTTGGTTGGAGAACCCATATAATTATCTATAAGTAGCTTGAAATAGTTGTTATCCTCACCATACTTAACCCAATCTTTATTGTAATGTTCTTGCACAATAGGGGTCTGGTATCCAGATAATTCTATTACTCTAATGTTTTTACTTTCCATTTTCTTTTATTGTGTTATAAATATAACAATTTCTCTAAAGGTTTATACACTCTCGAGGGTCATCCTACTCGAATTGTTCAGACTCATAAATAAAGTAATCATCTTCATTGTTGTACTGAGTATATTCGTTTGCGGTATTTAGTTCACCTCTAAATCTAATAATGTCTCTGTATAAAGGAACAGTTTCATTGTATAGTATAACAGATAGCGTACTGTTTTTCTCAAGCCTATCTATAAAGACTTGGTCTTCTATAGTAAGTGTAAGAGATTCACCTTGTGTGTAAGAGAAATTCGTTGTTTGAGTAACATCTTTAGACTCTTGGTCTATTACAGTCACAGAAGTACCTGAACCCTCACGTCCTGTCACGTTTAGGCTTATTACTGGTAAACTATTTATATCCGCTATTGTCATAATATTATAACAACAAATAGTGGTTTTCATTTTATTTAATAAAAAAAGGGGCTCTGTATTAAACAGAACCCCTCCTTTGTTAAAGATAGTTGGTTATTATGGATTAATAACTGTAGCGTTTACGTCAAAGTTAAGTCCAGTTCCTACTATTGCAGAATCTACAAAGTAAGCTGGTTCTTTCTCTTTTCCTTCAAATGTAATGTTGTAACCGTTTAAGTCTCCCATAGCACCGCCAGTAGCAGTACCTACAGAAACCTCAACACCATTTTGAGCACCAGCTAAACGGAAATTACCGTTATAATCTTCAATTAAGATGTGTGGTCTTCCATAAGAAAGTAATTTAAGAGCTTTTTGAGTAGCAGCATCTTGTTTTTTAAGAGCTATTGTTCCAGTTTGAGTCCAGAAAGAAGTTCCATTATCTCTTGAGTTCTCGTTAGTTTCCTCAAAAGTATTGTTATCTCCTCTTAGTTCAAACTTGTAAACAACAAGGTCAGTTGTTAAAGCTGTAACTTGCTCGTCAGAATCCAAGTTCGCAAGCACTTCAGCATAAAGTCCAGAAACGAAGTTACCAATGTAGATGTTTCTTAATCCACCAACACTTTCTTTACACGCTTCCGTTCTTCCAGTTGATATATCACAAGGCATAATTTTATATTTTTTTAGTTAAACAAAAAAAGGGATGGGATAGACACCCACCCCCTTTATATTAAATGAACAGTTTATTAAGCTGTGTAATAAACAATCTCTCCACCAAATCCGTACTGGATACCAGCAGTGAAACGTGCGATTACTCTTACGTTTTGAGAACCATCAAGGTCAGCCATATCTAAAACTTTTACTTGGTTTAAGTCAGATACTACACCTGTACCGAAGTATAAGTTAGAAGTCTGTGCAGCTACCATTTTGTTGTCTGCAAGACCGTTAGCCATAAAGATAGAGATTCCATCGAAAGATAAAGCTCCGTTGTCATACCATTGAGTACCTTTGTTGTCAGTACCAGCGTTTGACGTTGCAGCAACACTAAATCCGCCTAATGCACGAACGTATGCCTTCATTACGTTTTTAGAAACGTATAATTTAAGGTCTTCTTTACCGTAGATAGCAGAAGGAATAGCGTCTACTACTTTGCCCATCTCTTCGATTACGTTAGAAGCAGTAATAGCAGTTCCAGTTACATCAATAACATCTCCATCAGCAGCAAATAAAGTTGTGAAACCATCAAACTGTCCAGCAGTAGCGTTAGTTCCACCCCAGATAGTGCTTTCCATTTCTTCAGCTACTTTAGCAGCAACGTGAGCTACTAGGTAGTCAGCGAAAGATGGAGGAAGGCTATCGAATGCAGAATATCCCATAGAGATAGCATCCCAGTCAGAGCGGAAATCATCCTTACAAAGCTGTAAGTTAACTTGGAAAGTTTCTGGCTCAAGGATTCTTTCATCAAGAGTTACAGAAGAACTGTCAGTAAAGTCACAAGTGTCATCAGCAATCAAAGTGCCTGTAGCAAGTGATTTGATAACAGCTTTAAATTTAACATTTGGTTTAACGCTTACACCACCGTTTTCAATAGTGTTAGCAGATAATAATGCAGCAGAGATAAAGCCTTGCAATTTCTCACCAGCATAAGTTGTAGTAATAGTTGTGTTTGTTGCCATTTTTATTAAAATAATTAATTATTAAACATTTTGTTGAATACTCTGTCTTTAGTAGTCATTGGTCTGTTTCCGCCAATAACAAATCTAGCTTTACTTTCTACGCCAGACTCAGGAGAATGAGAGATTTCTTCAGCCTCTTCTGATAAATCAACATCAGAACTCAATTCTGCTGGTACTTCTTTTTGGTATTCTTCTTCTTTTTTTACAAGACTCTCAATAATATCCATAAACTCTTGTTTCATTTTGGATAAGTCTTCTTTAGTTGCGTATTCTGTAGCAGCAGCTTCTTCTTCTACCACTTCTTCCTCTACGACTTCTTCTTCAGCTAATTCAGTAGTTTCTTCTACTACTTCCTCGCTAACTTCTTCTTGAGCTTCTAACTCAACGTTCTCTACTACTTCTTCAGAAGACAATTCTTCTTTGACTTCTTCGATAGGAGTCTCAGAAACTTCCGCTTCAGTAGAAAGAAAAACATTTTGTAGCTTTTCTAAAATTTCTGTAGCTTTCATAAATTAAAGGTTTTTTATATTAGTATAACAATTAAATTAAAGTTTATTTCATTTTTATCTAGTCATCGTTGTCATCATTGTCAGGTATACCTGTAATAACTCCTATGCCTTGTTTCCAGTAGTCAGCCGCATTGCAATCTTTGCAGCAGCTTATGCAGTATGTATTTTTACATTTACAGTATTTAGCTCTCATATTATGCTGATTGAGTTTTTTGTATAAAATAGATTATATCCCATACCTTAGCAGTTCCGCCATGAGATTGTATTTTTATCTGAACTCCATTAGAAACAAAGTCTGAGTCTGTATAGTATTGCATAACTTGATGAACACCTTGTTCGACATCGTTCCCTTTGTAGAATTGTTGAACCATGTGGATTCTTCCTATTTCACCAGAACCAACAAGAACTATATCTAAGTGAGTCTGATTCGCATTAGCTGCACTAGACTTAAATACAACAGTTGTTATAAATACGTCATTTTCATTTGCGGAAATTAACTTCTGAGTATTTGCATCGTAATAATTAGCACCAGCACTATTTACCGTATTACCAGCATTGTTAGGTAATACAACTTGTACTTGGTCCACTAGGTTTAACTTGTTATCAGAGTCGTACTCAGTATCATCTATACGCATCCATCCTAATCCTAAAGAACCGGCACTTTGTGGGTATACTCTTACATTCTCTCCAGAGTGCCCCATATAAAGACCGCTATCAGTTCTAACTAAAGAACCATTCTCTATATTAGAATTAGATAATTGACTATCGGTCATATTATCTGTCTTTACCTTGTAAGAAGTGTTAAATACCTGACCCATATTACTTGTCTATTTGTTTAAGTTTACTAATAGCCCAGTTGACTCCAGCAGAACCTCCCCAAGCATCCCACATAAGACCGCCACATCCCTCAGAATAAGGTACGTCTTTATGTTGTTGATGTCTCTTGAATGAAGCCATTCTTGCAATCGTTGAACGACTCAAACTAGCGCCTCTAGCCAGTTGCGAGGCTCTTGTCCAGCCTACACTCGTTCCACAAGAACTACCATTTTCTTTTTTCCATTTTAAGGCTCTTTTAGCGTTGTTTCTAGCAGCCTTTGGATAATCGCTATAAGTTTCTAATTCAACCTCGTTAGAAGCGCTTAGAATCTCTTGTATCTCGTATATCTTAGCTAGGTCTTCTGCTGACAACTCTTCCTCTATGCTTTCTTGTGGTCTATCAGATTTCTTATCACTAAAGAACCCCTCAATACTAAAGCCTTTTACCTTTTCAGTCTTAATAAACTCTTCCCATATCTCATCGTTATTTACCTTAACCGATACCATCCAAGTTCCTACAGGCATATTAAGATTGTATTTACGAGACTTGTCTTGTACTTCGTCTTCTATTATCCAAGACTCTACAACAGATAAACCACCCAGCTCTACTTCGTGTTCTAGAGTTGAGTTGTTTTGCTTACCCCTTGATAGAAAAAGCTGTGAAGCTTTTCTTACAGTTTCTTCAGAGAAGTGAATGTAATATTCTTTCTCTCCGTTTCGTCTGTATATCTTCTTGTTAGGAATCAATGCAGCGCCCATAAGAATACGTTTCTCTGCGTTTACTTCAGCTAGCTTTACTTCTTGTGATTTAAGCGCTATAAAGTCTTCCTCTATAGCTGGATTCTCAACAATGGAAATGGCTTCTATACCACCCCATTCGTTTTCCTCGTCTATGAATAATTCAAATATATCTAAGTTCTCCATAATATTATAACAATTAATTTTATTTTTATTTCTAATCTCCTAAAGACGCTTGCGTCTGTATAGTGTGGTCCAGTTGTTGCTGTGATGTCATTTGACTTGATACAACGTATGCCTGTATTGGTTGTTGGCTAAACTGAGCACCTACACCTTGAGCTAATTGATTAAGACCTGTAGAACCTACTAAGTTGAAATCAAACTCTCTTGATGGAGCGCCACCACCAGCATCACCACCGCCAGCAGCGCCACCACCGCCAGCACCTCTAGATTGTAGTGTAGTAGCTGCAATCTTAGCTATAGATATACCAGCTCCTATGTTGTTTTTAAGTATTCTAGTTTTACCTAGAACTCCAGCCTTTACAGCCATACCTTTAAATGCAGCAGATAATGGAGGTGCTACTAAAGATGTTGCAGCAGCGGAAGCGTTAAAAGCAGCCTGTTCAGCAAGCATATTAGCTGTAATTTTCGCATTTGCAGATTGAGTATTTACTATTACATTCGCTATAGCAGAACCCTTTTCTAAAATAAGTGCTGCTTTAGCTATTCCCTCATTCTCTCCAGCTATTCCTTTTATTATATTGCCTAATCCAGCAAACCAAGAAATATATTCTTGATTTATACTTTTCTTCGCCTCAATCTTATTTCGCTCTAGCTCTATCTCTTGTTCAGCTTGACTCATTTGAAATGCGTGTCTTTCCCCAGAAACCATTTGCTCTGCCTCTAACAAGCTATGTCCTTGTCTTTTTAAGTTCTCTATTTTTCTTTCTAAGTCATCTTCAAAGTTAGCTTGCTCAGCCTCCATACGAGCTCTTGCCATTTCGTTTTGCCCTTCTATGTCCTCAGCACCTACAGCGCTCATAGGTCTGTTTAAAGCACCAGCATTTGTCCCAGCTCTAAGAGCTGCAAGTATACTTTCATCAGCCTTTATTCTAGCTAATCTTTGATTAACTAATTGCTCCGCAAAGTTCCGCTCTAATTCAAGCATTTTAACGTGCTTTTCAGCAGTCTGTTTTATTCCTAATGCAGACAAGGCTTCGTAATACTCTGAGTCGGCTTGTATCTGACTATCTTGCCACACTTTAGTGGCTTGAGCTCTTTCTTTGTCTGTCTTAGCCTTCTTCATAAAGTCATCGTACCTTTGTTTCTGTCTCTCCAAAAACATATCTCTTCTTCTGCCTATTTCTTCTCTCTCATATCTTTGCTTAATTTTCATTTGCTCAAGCTCATTCTCTTCAAGCATTAGAGCTTGCTTCTTATATGAGTCTAATATTAATTTAGACATATCTAAAAGCTGTTGCTTCAATATCGCATTCCTTTTACCTCTTCCGTTTTCTTTTCCAAATAAATGTTCTAGAATTATTCCATCTCCATCCTTTTGCTTTGCAAGAAGTAAGTCATATAGCTTACTATATTGTTTTTGAAAATCAGCAATATCTTTAGCGAATCTAGCAGCACCAAGCATTTCTCCTGATGCAAATGGATTTAACAGACCAGCTACTTGCTCTCCAAACGTAGGTCCAGCTCCCTTTACTACGGTCTTAATAAAGTTTTGCATAACCTCTTCAGTCTCCTTGAGTACGGCTTTTGCAAAAGCAACTTCCTTCATTCTGTCAATCATTGTAGATATCTGAGAATTAAATGCGTCTAAGTTTATGCTTCCTCCCTCTATAAATCCATTCAATTCATCGAACTCTGTGCTGGCTTTTTTTAAGGCTAATACTTGGTCTTCTAAAGCTACATTATTATCGTTAAGAGCTTCTCTTAATAAATGAAGTTTAGCTACATTGGTTGTTATGGTTTGTGCTGACATCTCTGCCATAACATCTTTAGCTTTGTTCATATTGGCGCTAAAGTAATCTAAAGCGGCAATAACAGCTTGAAATGCAACTAATATACCAAGAGGACCCATTAATGCAGAACCTATAGCCTTAAGTGCAGCACCAGCTCCGCCAGCTTGCTTAGCCATAAAAGCAAAGTTGGATGCTAACTGTTGTAAGTTGTTCGCGACACCTCGAATACCGTAAGGAGCATCCGATACAACACGACCAAGTTCCAATACAGATGCTGTAGCCCCACCAGAAGCGGCAGAAGCCCCTGACATAGCTTTGCTTAGCTTATTGAAGTCATTTGCAACTACATTTATACTTCCGCTTGACTTAATCTGGCTAATATCAACTCCGAGCTGTTTAGCCGCCTGAGACGCTTGTTTTGCTGTTATTTTTATTTTATCAAAACCTTTTTCAAGCGACTTTAGCTCTACATTACCTTGCTTATCAACCTTTATTTTAATGTCTATGTTTTGTTCTGCCATTACTTACGTTTTAGTATATTTCTAAATTCTTTCCAGCTCTCTGGTCTTTTGTATTTTCCTTTTGCTATGTCTATATCCTCATCTCCAATAAGGAAATCATTGGAGTTAAGTAAGTCTATTAATTCTTTTAGTTTATCCATAATTAACTTAATCTAAATGTGTATGTTGCACTTGGTTGACTCTCTTGGTTATCTAAAACTGCTGTTATGTATACATCGTGACTACCAGCGCCAAAGTCAGCAACACTAAGTGTCATTTGAGCTGCATAAGCGTATGATTGCCAAAACGTGCCATCTACATAAACATTCCAACTTAAATTACTCATAAATCCTTCATCAGTAGACCCCTTAAATATAAATAATGAGTCTCCTTTATCTACTATAGGAATTATGCTTGGTGCGTTTATGCTAAAGCTAGAGTAAGCTATATCATTCATTAACTCTAAATCTGCTTTTCCAGTAGATAAATTAAGACTTAAAGAGTTCATTCTGTATCTTCTGTCATTAATTAGAATTACGTCATTCATTTTTAGTGTAGTAATTACAGGCATCGGTAAGTGAGCTGTTGCTTTGACTATCCTAGATTGCCTGTCGTATATCTGCAAAATATACCTCTTGTAGTATGTGTTAAACAAGCTATTCTCGTTTGAGCCCTCTCCTTCCCATACATACCACTCATCGTATTCACTTCCGAAGTTTATACTTTTCCCGTTAACTCCTATAGAGTTAGAAGGTCTTATGTAATTAGGTGTTGTAGTGTAATTAGCTGTTATTAAATTACCATCCTTATCGTATAACCCTCCATCAAATAAAACATTTACGGTATTGCCATTGTAATCTGTGTATGTAGATGTATATACTCTCGCTCCATAAAAAAGTATCGGCTTACCAAGTATAGGGTTTTCTTCTCTATTTGCTATCCAACCCCACTCAGTAGGTAGTATGTAGTTTTCCTGAGCTTGGTCATTCATTCTCTCATACATCATCTTCTCAAATGGTAACTTAACAGTATATTTACCACCATCAAACGCTAGTGGATTGTATATGTTGTTGTTTAAGTTGTTTAGTAATTCATAACCAAATTCATCTCCTGTAAGCTCTAGAGCCTCAACAGCAGCTATTGTATTGTGTGGTTCAAACTTAAACTCTATAGAACTATAAAGGTTATTCCTGTTAACTTCAACCTTATCTGTGTCTACATATTTAGATATGTCTTGTCTTTGACCATCAAAGTAGTAAGAGTCTAAGCTTCTAACTCTTATCTTGCCGCTATACTCACTAAGACCGTTATCTGGCACATAATAAGCTGTTAGGTTAAACATCTTAAATATTCCTGTAAGAAAGTCTAATACTTTAATCTTAGGCATTTGAGATAGTGCAGAAACACCATCAACACCATCTGTAGAAAAAGAGTAAAAGTTTTCATCATTGAACTCTAACTCTTCAGGGGATTGCAATGCAGATGACGATGTTATATTGCTTGTATTGTAATATGCGGTTTGATATAATCTTGTTATCTTAAAGTTTTTTATTTTAAACTCAGATATTCCTCCTTGAGTTTTTATTTTTAACTTAGGTTTATTTATTCCAAACCTTTTGTATGAACTTCCGCTCTGAGGCTGATAAAGAGTTCCTTCTACTGCCTCGTAGTGAGCTGGTATAGTCCATTCAAATCCACTATAATTTCCAGAAGTGCTTATAATAGAACCAAAATCAGTTTGACTATTATTCGAATCATAAACTTCTATCTGGTATTCACCAGAACCAACTACATCAACGTCAAATGATATTTTATGAGTTAAAATATTATTTGTGTATGAATCAATAGCACTTCTAGCCCACATAAGAGAATCATTGTCCATAGGGAAATCAGCCTCATTTAACACATCGTTAAATCCGTATACATAGTTTCCTCTAAATTCTATTATACTCGTAATTTGAAAATCAGATAACCCTATATTTTTTGATTGTTCTTCTAACTGATTTCCGATATTGCCTTTCTCTCTATGAAGCAAAAGAGATAGTCTCTCATATTGCTCATTATTGTTGTTAAAGAAGTCGTCACTAAACTCAAACCCATATTTCTCCTGTATAGCTCTAATTATAAACTTAGACTTTATAGCTGGCTTTAGGTCTTTGTAATAAACACCTCTTGGCGATGTTGTTGCTGATGGGAATATGTTTCTACTATCAACCCTGTCTTTTGGATTAACACCATCACTACTGTCGTAAAAGTAGTACGAATCAGAACTAATCATAGGGAAGAATAAATCTGGATTCCCATCTGAGTTCAATGTAGTAGTGTTTAATGTTTGATTGTATTCTTGAAAATCAAATCCATTAGTAAATCCATTTAAAGCTAGGGTGTCACTATAAATAAAGTTAAAGTTGTCTAGTAATGTACCTGACAAGTCTTTTAGCTCATCATCACCAATTAAATCTTTTAGCTCAACGGTTTTACCGTAGAATATTAAACTGTAACTGTAAGGCATCCCTTTCTTCATTGAAGAACCGGTTAGGGATACCTTTCCTTCTTTGTAGTCAGCTCCTCCTATCTTAATAAATGCTTTGTGCTTAATTCTTTGGTCAAAGCCACTTGATACGTCTGCATTATAAAAGTGAGAGAATAATTCATTGTTTTTCTTAGATGCTGGTACTGTAAATTGTTGAGAGAACTCTGTAAATATTTTAGAAATGTCTCTTATGTCTTTTATCTTATCAGTAACATTTATATCCTCAAAGTCAAATAAGTCTAACTGTACGTTCTCGTACTGTATGTATGGCTCTGATATTTCTCTTATTTCTACGTTAGATACGCTAAAGTCATAATTTCCAGATGCTGTTGCTCTAGATATTACTATACCAGCTGAATTAGAGTTCGCTGTAAAGTTAAACGACAACCTGTTAAAGTCCTCTGACAAGGCTACGGTAGTTTCCGATGAAAGCAGCCCTCCTAAGTCGCTAGAGTTATCCTGAAGCATAATCTCATTTCCTACGTCAGCTAATTCACAGAAAACATCAAGAGTAACTCTATACTCTTTTCCATCTACATAATCTATGGGTTGCCTAAGATACTCTAAACCTCCAGAGGTAACAGATATATTAGCCTGACCAGTAACATAAGATACTCCAGATGATTCAAGCCAGTTAGTTGTTCCACTAACAAAATTCCCATCTGCAACTAAATTTTCCTCTCCTATAGAAGAATAAAATTGTTCAGACTTCTGTATGTATAATTGTACGTCTCTCCTCATTAACTAATGTTTTGTATCTTATCAAAAGCAAATTCGCAATCTAACTTGTACTCAATCAGCTTTTCGTCTATTCTTGTTTTGAATTTAATATCGCTACTCTTTATGTTGACAGGGAAGTTCTTGTCATTGTAATAAATCCAAACATCTTCACTAAGCATAATCTGTCTAAACACCTCATTGTACTCCTCTGGGTAGAACCCTGAGTTTATAGTTATAGATTCCTTGCCATGCTTAAATAAATTCTTATACTGATGTTCTGTTTGACTGTATCCGCCATTAGTTATTGTATTTCTCCTAAATGACTTAGCCTCTGTACTCATAGACACCGAGTTGTTTTTGAAGAACCAAACCTTTTGAATAGCTCCGAATTTATTTATAAACGTCAAAAGAATAGGCTCGTACTTACATTCTTCAATGTTTTCTATGTTTACTTGTATAAGACCATCGTCTGTGCCTATGTGAATTGAATCAAACTCAAATAAACTAAACTCTTTTTTAAATTGCTCTAAACAATTAGAATCCTCAATAATTCCGCCTGAAGCTATAACCCTACTGTCAAAGTCGTGACCAAAGTAACTTCCAGTAGTCACATAATATACTTGAGTTGAACTAAGTGAATTTTCACTTATATTCCTAGAATATACTATCTCTCCATTTAAAAGATATGTTACGTTGTTGGTTATTGATGCGTCTACAGGTATACTTATACTTGAGTCTTCTAGTTTTAATACCTTAGTATTACTTTGTAGTAGTCCGCTTTTATTTTGTGGATTAATACCATCTTCAAGATATCCGTAACCATAAAAACCTGTAAAGAACTCTGGGGCTCTGCTTATTTGCACTCCATCGACAATAATAGAAGGGAATACATCTATGAACTGATTGTCATTTTCGTACAGCTCTTCATTTACTTGATTCGTAAATAAGTCCTTTGCGTATTCTGATACATTAAAATATATAGAAGTAGAATCATTTTTAGGAGCTGCTGATATTACTCTGTATGTTGGGCTAGTAGGTCTATCAGAGAACCTAGTTCCATTGTAAACATAAATATCTAATGAAGCAGATGAAACTATATCAGTTCCTCCAATGCTAGTAGCCTCAAAAATATAGGGGCTCCTTACGTTTATTTTATTGTCAGAACTATAGACATCTTGTGTGTTTAAGGTAGACGTAGTAGTTGATGTTGACCCAGCAAAATCACCTGAAGTAGTTGCAGATATAGATGTTATGCCTTCGTTAAGAACACTTATAGAAACAGTATCAGTTCCATTGTATTCTACGTAAGTAGGACCAAATACATTAGAAGCGTTTAAGTCTCTTACGATTGCGTTGTATATGTTTTCAGCAGTACCATTTACAGTTGTGCTTATTTGAAAAGTACCTGTTGAAACTCCTACTGCATCCGATATTAAAGATACCGACCTTTCATTACTTGTAGCTATGTAAAGTATATTAGCTATAGCCTTTTGAGCTGCCTGACTAAATGTTATGGCTATTTTTTGAAATCCCATTATTTTTTGTTTATTTCTTGATTCATTTCTTTGATTATCTCATCTATTGTTTGCTTAAACGCTTTTGTAATCTCTTCATCTATACTGTCTTCTATTGCGTAAAACGCTTTCTGTATAACTTTACTACCAGCCCATCCGCTGCTGTTAACTCTCCTAGCAATAGCAAATGCAGCCTTTTTATAACTTGTACTACTTAGACCTCCACTTTTAGGCTTTAGTCCTTTAAAACGCATCCATCTGGTAATACTCTGCACCATTTCAGGTGAAGGTCCTTTAGATGTATGCTTCTTTCCGTTAGATAAAGCTCCTAAGTATCTGTTAGCTGTTATTGAAACAGCGCTAGAAGATACTCCTGACTTCCTTATACTTTTTAACAAGTCTCTAGAAGCGACATTACCAGAAGCCTCTATACCGTTTTTTAACTCAACAATATAGTAATCGCCTATTTTTTCTAAGGCAGCCTTTATATTCGCTTCAAAACTCATTAACAATTACCTAGTCCACTAGACATACTTCCATCTTGGAACTTCTTAAGCGTTATACTTGTTTCCCATCCAGCAATCTCATTCTCAAACCTATCTCTAAAAGGTGTTGCTGTTGCAGCATCCTCAATCCTAGAATACTTGTTGTCAACTAAATCTAGCTTTCTAAGCGCATTAATAAGCTCAATAACTACTCTTATTTGTGTGTTTAGGATATCCTGAGTGTTATCGTTACCATAAAAGTCATCTACACCTAAATTCTCATCAATAATGTCTACTACATCAGCAGCAATAACATTTAACCTATAGTCAATAGTCTTTTCTTCTATGACTGCCTCTTCTAACATTATGTGTAATAATGGGAAGGTAGTATCCTTGTTGAGGTCTATGTCAGATATATCACCAAAGGTAATCTTGTTAGTAAAACTATTCTCCTCTATTAGTTGTTTAAGTAAGTCTATTAATTCGTAAAAGTTCATATTATCTTTTCATTGATTTCTTAATAAGAGCATTCTCTACTCTATTCTTGTCTTTCTCATATTCTAGCATCATAAGGCACTTATGAAGACTGGTTTCTGTAACTTCATCAATTCTTCTGACATCTCCTTGAGCGAGCGTATGTATTGACTGATACCATCCCCACTTAGACGAGAAGTTGGCTTGCATACTCGTTGCGCTTCCTCCTTCAATGTTTCCTTCGCTAAATAGTCCAGAGTATAAGTCTGTAATTTTATCCCTAAACGATAAAAAAAAACCGTAGCTGATAAAGCTACATCTACAGGCATATCCTTCATTGCCTCTGAATACTTAGAACTACCTCCGTAGTCCTCTATTAAATAGAAACCCCTACTCTCCTTAGCAACAGGTCTAAACAATACAGCCATAGCCTTGTGCATAGACTCCCACTTACCAATATAACTCTCTAAGTCAATATACTCACCAAATGATATATCATCTAGCTTAGGTATAAATCCAAACTCTACAGTTCGCTCTCCACCTTCACCATCACTACCAACCATTTTAAACCTATTAATCAACTTGTCTGTTGTTGTGTCAAATAAGTCGTTTATGTGTTGTATAGTGTCATCAAAATCAGATAGCTTAATCCTCTGCACATCACTAGCAGACATCTTACAAAATATCTGTAGTATCTTTAACTTAAGATACGTCTCATCTTCCTTATCCCACTTCTCCAATATCTTTAAATAATCCTGATACTGTCCTAGCGTTATCTGCCCCAAACTAAATGGTATCGTCAAATCTATTCTGCTCATAGTATTATAACAATATTTTATAAATATCATTTTATCATAAATATTATCTATAGCTAACTAAGTTTCAATATTTTTTTCTTATACACCCAAAATGAAAATAGTTGTTTATTGTTATAAGTATGTAACAGTTGCAAATCTGTCCAAGTTGCTAAACTTCTATAGACAATATAGTTGGTTCAGGTAAATTAAATCTCCTTAGAAATTGCACTACTTAATCCTTTGTTGTTTTCGCTGATGCCCAAGTAGTATTCAACCTAACGAGTATCACGCTAACCATTAGAATAGCAAACTAAATATAAAATAACAAGATAAAAAATAGGGGGGCATTATATTAAACATAGACCTGTTTCCAAATATATTTCTGTAATCAATAAATCAACTTTGACCAAAAAGAGTTTTGACTATCTTAACCCCATAATGTTAAACATACCCCAGAATATTAAAAACCCCTCCATATTAAACGTGATTGAAATCATTGGAATGTGTTTGAAATCATTGGAATGGATAACACAACACCTCACACCTTCAATTTACGTCAATAGCACTAAAATACAGCCAAATACAGCCAATATAAGGCTGTTTTAAGCTTGTTTACGTTGAGGTTGATAGGTGGATATAGGTGGAAAGATATTAGGGGCTTAGAAGGGCTTAAAATCGGGCACAAATCACAAATATATCTAACATTAAAAATCAATACATTACTAAAATAATTGCATAAAAAAAGAGCGTAAAAAATACGCTCTAATTGCTCTTAATATGTATTAAAATTAGACTCTTAATAGTGTACTAATTTCGTCAAATATTTGTTTATATGTGTACACCTCTCTTAATTGTTTATAGCTGTTCAAATCGCCTAATATGGAGTTAACTTCATAATGACCAAAATACTTTTGCAAGTTGTACATTTCTATTGCTTTTGTTTCTGTTCTCATAATTATTTAATATTTAAACCTTTTAAGATTTGTTTAAGTGTATAATTTTGCTTAGAGTCTAAAATGTACTGTTCTTTAAATAAATCCAATAACGCAAAGGTCTGGTATTGGTTTTTATACCGCATGAAATTATCGTTTATAACATAGTTAACTAAATTATTATCGTTATCTAGTGTGTAATTAATAAACGTTTTTTTGCTTTTTAATATATTTAATTTTTGTGATAATGTTGCCTTCATAATGTTATTAATTTACTGTTATTAAATTGCCTTCCCACTCTTTGCCATTTAGATACCAATTCCAATTTTTTTGGTATATATTAACATTTGGTAAACCGTTTAAACGTTCTTTTGTCGTATTACTGAACCATCCGCAATTTGTTATCTGCAGCGTGTTATCTTCATGAAGTACCGCAATTATATTGCCGTGAAGCTTTAAATAAAATTTTCCGTTCATTTCTCTCACTTTCATGTTTTGACGTGTGAACGTTTTTCTATTTAAAAAAGCGTTAATACTGTCTTTTGTTATTTGTTTCATTTTGTTAGTGTTTTAAAGTATTTATTTTCAAATTTAATCGGTTCAATGTTTTTAAATTGGTTATAAACTATAAGCTCGTTTAAATTGTATCTTAAAGAGATACAGTCTTGATTTGTAACCTTGCAAATGTTCTCGATAATTTCAATAACTTTGCTAAACTTATAAGGGCATTTTGAATAAATTACAATAGTCTTTTCTTTATATCCATTGTATTGACTCGTTTTAATGATTGAGGCGTTAACGGTTAAGCCGTTATAATTTAGGCGGCTTATAATTTCGCTTACTTGAATAGGGTTATTTTTTAGCCCTATGTTTAAAAATATGTTGTTTTGTCGTTTCATATTGTTTTGTTTTTAATTATTTAATTTAGATATATAATTTTCTATAAATTCTTTACCTTTATTATCTACATTGTAAACTGTAATATCAGTATCACCTAAAGTGTGTCCGTTAGATGTGGCTCTGGACCAAGCCATTGCGAATTCAGTTGCTTGTTTGTTTGTTTGAAATTTTAATGTTGCATTCATAGTGTTATTGTTTTTGTTCTCTACAAATATACAACACTTTTTTAAATAACAAACAAAATTATATATTTTTTTGCGTTTTATTGTTATTTATATTCATTCTAAATAACAAACATAGATATTAATATAATAAAGGAACGCGCGCGCGAATACATAAATATTTTTAAATATCCTAACAAAACCCAATTTTTTTTTGTGCCAATTTGTCACTATTATTTTTTAGATTTGAATAAACAATTTTATAAAATAATATTGTTTTTTGGGGGGCATAATATTAAACCCACCCCATAATATTAAACAAAAAAAGAGGATACATTTCTGCACCCCCTTAATATAAAACCGAAATAATTTTATTTTCTTTCGTGATTTATTTTTCTTCCTACAATTATTATTTTTTTGGCTTCGTCTATTGATAAATCATAATGCATGGTCATAATACTCAAGTGTTATTTTCATCTCTCTTTGGTGTTAAAGGTTTAACAGCATCCACACTCCGAACCATAAATGCACTATAAGCATAATATGCTGAAACATCATATGTCCGATAAAGTCGTTTTTACTTTTTTTACCTCTTTGAGGTAGTTTAATTCCGTTGCTTACTGCTTTCAAAATTAGGAAAATTGCAATTAGTGTTTTCATTTTTTTATTTTTAAATCGTTAATATTAATACCAAACTTATCTGCTATATCTTGC
>Ga0213861_10002013_pt1 | contig 17762 bp, 11 predicted proteins | sample PICome_4_FD_160110 | JGI IMG/M metagenome (GOLD analysis project Ga0213861, IMG submission 160110) | Coastal seawater microbial communities near Pivers Island, North Carolina, United States - PICO131 | ecosystem: Environmental > Aquatic > Marine > Coastal | place: USA: North Carolina... | reverse complement strand
CACCGTCAGATCCAGCATCCGGCGAAAGTGGTGTCTGTGAAGGCATAACCATGGGTTCGTTCTCCTGCGCCCTCAAGTGTAAACTTTAGCCAGTCAGTTGTCTCACGCTTATTGGCACGGAGGGGAACGCACAGCCGACATTGAATCAGGTTACTGTTGCCGAGCTTGAGGCAGCGTGGAGTGCCTGGTATCCGGGTAGCGCTGGAATTGCCGATACAACGAGCGCCGGGTCGACTGGTTTCCTTGGTTTCGGACCGATCGCCGATGTGGGTGACATTTTGGAGGCGTTGGATTTTGTTGCTGACTTCGGTGACACTTCTGGCGTGCTGACTGGCCCGGGCGGAAATGCCAGCGATGACAACGTCATCAATGCAGGTGCAGGTGACGATCTGATTGCACTTGCGGCGAACGCTGTTTCCGCGGCAATCACCAACGATGAAAACGGCAATGGCAACACTGTCGAATTCACCGGTCAGTTTGGTTGGGACACAATCGTGAACTTCACGATTGGGGCAATCTCCGGCTCGACGACTGTTGCTCCGGGTTCGAGCGATCTTAACGACAACGACGTCATGGATTTCTTCAGCTACCTTGATGGTGCTGCGGCGGCCCGTGCCACATCTGTCGGTCCTCAGGCTGCACGTGTTGCTGATGATGTTGACTTCACGTTCACCAACTCCAGGGGTGCTCCGTTGGCAACCGCAACTGCAATCGACCATAACCAGATCCGCCTGATGGATTTCTCGGAACTGTGGAACGGTCTGAACGGTACAACGGCACCTAACGGCACTCCTGCAACCTCTACTGCGCCGGCCAACTTTGACAGCATCACCGCTGCGAATGTGGATACCTGGCTGGAAGAGTTCATGAGCGCTACAACCAATGGTACACTTGGTTCCCTTGGCGGTGCGACTGCAACAGCTGTTGGCAACAACTTCCTGATCCTGATCGGTAAGGACGGTGATATCGAGATCGATATCACGGGTGCTACCCGGACGTTCGATACGAACCATGCTGACGAGCAGTTCTGGGTGTTTGAAGCGGAAGTGACTTCGTTTACAGCCACAGGTACTGACAACTATGAGTACAGTGTCAGCCTGCTGGGTGGTGTCGATATGGCCCAAACGGATATCTCGGCGCTTACTCTGAACGAGTTCGGCATCGTCTAATCCAACTTGTTTGACAAAATCAGACAGCCCCCGGTGTTCCGGGGGCTGTTTGCATTCAGGGGGTGTCATGCCCCGCATGGTCCGAGGGAGGTTTTTCAGATGGCGGAGACAGACAAGATCAAGGCAAGCCTGACCATGGCCTTTGCAAGCCCGATCCTGCGTCTTCAGGTGCCGGATGCCGCAGGGCTGAACGATACGCTGATTTCTGAAGCCCGCGCCTTGCGCGACCGCTCCGGCGGGGTCCGGAAATCCAACCGGCAGGGCTGGCATTCCGAAAACGATCTGATGACCCGCACCGAGCCGGGCCTGTCGAAACTTGCCGTCATCATCCGGCAATCGGTCCATTATGCGACCCGGGCGATTGCCCCGGATTTCGTCTTTGCCGATCACCAGATGGCGGCCGAGGGCTGGATCAACATCAATCCGCAGCATGGCTACAATGTCCCGCATCGGCATGGGGGCTTCATGTGGTCCGGCTGTTACTATGTCTCGGTCCCGGATCCGGGCGAGGCGGCTTCGGGCAGCATCGAGTTTCTGGCGCCTCATTCCGTACCGTCTTCGTATTCCATCTTTGGTGCGGGCTGTTATCAGGACAACATCACGCTCCGTCCGAATGCCGGCGACTTGCTGCTTTTCCCGTCTTATCTTCTTCATTGGGTGCTGCCCAACGAGGCCGACGCCGAGCGCATCACGATCGCCTTCAATGCAACCTATCAACGCAAATAGCCAACCGATCATCGGCGGGAATTTTCCGCTTTGGCTTTTGCACCTCCCGTTTGGGTCGTCTAGAAGGCGCTGAACTGGTTTCAACTTGTAGAACAAAGGAACAGGCACATGGCCAAAGTGACCATCAACGGCAAAGAGTACGACACCGACACGATGTCGAAGGAAGCACGCGACTGCATGACCAATGTCAAACTCTGCGATGACCGCATCCTCGAGTTGCAGCGGGATCTCGCAATCACCCAGACCGCCCGTGCCGCTTTTGCAAATGCGCTCAAGAACGCGCTGCCCAAGGACGCGTAAGCGCATTCTTGCGGGCGGGTCGTCATGCCACAGGCCCGCATACGGTTTTTTCATCACTCCACGTTAGGGTAGGGGATGCAGGTCAATTGCATCACTTGCAGGTCTGGTGTATGAAATTCGACAATCAGACGGTTTCCGAGCACAGAACAGCGGAACCGATCAGCTTTAAGCCGAAAGGACGTTTGCGTATGAAAGCCACGTCACCCCTCAAACAAGCTTACGGACGGTTCAAGGCGATCATCCTTGCCACGGTGATCTTCAGTTTCTTTTCGAACCTCCTGATGTTTGTCGGGCCGCTTTACATGCTGCAGGTCTACGACCGCGTGCTGGCCAGCCGGAACGAATTCACCCTGCTGATGATCACCGGCATCGCGGTGGCTTTGCTGGTCACCTACGGGATTCTCGAATTCATCCGCTCCAAGATGCTGGTGCGGGCGGGACTGGAGTTCGACGACATGTTGGCCAATCCGGCCTTCAACCGCGTGGTGCGCAAACAATTGCTTGCACCGAACTCGGGCGCGCATGCGACATTGCAGGATGTGGATCGGGTGCGCGAATTCATGACGGGGCAGGGGATCCTCGCGTTCTTTGACGCGCCTTGGGTTCCCTTGTTCCTGGCGCTGGTCTTTGCCTTCCATCCGTGGCTTGGTCTGGTGGCAACTGTCGGTGCCGTTGTCATCTTTGCTCTGGCGCTGGCAAACGAGTTCGCCACACGCGGTCTTCTGCAGGAGGCGGGCACAGCCAATGCGGGAGCAGCGCATTTCGTCAACACAACAGTGCAGAACGCCGAAGTGATCCGTGCGCTCGGCATGGAAAAGCCGCTGACCAACCGTTGGCTCAAGCAGCATGACACTGTGCTCAATGCGCAAGCCAAGGCTTCGGGCAGGGCAGGGGCCATCATGGCCTCGACCAAGTTTGTTCGCATGTCCCTGCAGATCGCCATTCTTGGCGTCGGTGCCTATCTGGCGATCCAGCAGCAGATCTCGCCCGGGATCATGATCGCCGCCTCCATCATCATGGGCCGTGCGCTGGCGCCTGTGGAACAGGCGGTGGGTCAGTGGAAACAATTTGTGGCTGCACGCCAATCGCACAGGCGACTGACCGAAATCTTCGAGGGGCTTGGCGACGAGGAACAGCGGATGCAGCTGCCCGCTCCCAAAGGCAATCTCGTGGTCCAGAACCTGATTGCCTGGGCTCCTGGTTCAAAAAAGCCGATCCTCAAGGGTATTTCCTTTGCGATCCCGCAGGGTGAAGTCCTCGCGGTCATTGGACCAAGCGGCTCGGGCAAGTCGACATTGGTGCGCCACCTTGTCGGGGCAATGCAGCCGCAATCGGGCGCCGTGCGCCTTGAAGGGGTCGAACTGCACCATTGGGATGCCGAGCAATTGGGCCGCTACATGGGCTACATGCCGCAGGACGTTAAGCTGTTCCGCGGTACGGTGTCAGAAAACATCTCGCGGTTCATCGAGGGGGTTGAAGACCAGGAAATTGTGGCAGCCGCCACTTTGTCTGGCGCACACGAGATGATCGCAACGTTGAGCGATGGTTATGACACTGATGTGGGGGATGGTGGCAATGGCCTGTCGGGTGGTCAGCGGCAGCGTGTTGGTCTGGCGCGTGCGGTGTTCCGGGAACCCAGCCTGATCGTGCTGGACGAGCCGAACTCCAATCTCGACGCCCATGGCGAACAGGCACTGGCGAACTGCATCCAGGAGATGAAGAAGCGCGGCAAGACCGTTATTCTGGTCACACACAAGGCGAACCTTCTGGCTCTATCGGACAAGGCGCTGATGCTGGTCAATGGTCAGGTTGAGAAGTTTGGCCCGACACGCGAGATCTTTGCGCAAGCTCAACAGCAGGCACAAGCCCAACAGGAGCAGCAAAAGAAAGAGGCAGTTTCTGCCGTGACGGCATCTCCGGCTGTCGTGAGCATGGTGGACAAGCCGCGCGCCTGATCCGCCTCTATCTGTAAGACGATTGCTCTTAAGGAGCTGATACGCCAATGGCCAATAAACCAAGTCCCAAACCAGTTGCTCTGGCGGGCTATGTTCTGATTTTTCTGACCTTCGGGGTTCTCGGAAGCTGGGCTGCTGTCGCCAAGCTCGACAGTGCTGTTGTTGCACCCGCGACGATATCGCTCGAAGGGAACCGTCGTGTCGTGCAGCATTTCGAGGGAGGGATCGTCGAGGAGATCCTCGTTTCCGAAGCAACGCGTGTTGATCAGGGGGATGTGCTGCTGCGTCTGAGTTCCGTCGAGGCGCAATCCAACCTTGACGTCCTGTCCACCCGTCTGGACGTGGCCCGCATGATAGAAGCGCGCCTTCTGGCCGAACGCAAGCTGGCCGAAGAGATTTCGTTTCCGGCAGATCTGGTTTCCCGCGAAAACCAGATTGTCGGCGCTGTTCAGGAAGACCAGCTTGATCTCTTTCGCGAGGGTCGTTCGATCCTGAAATCGCAGGAAGATATTCTGCGTGCGCGGATGGGTCAGATCGAGGTACAGATCGAAGGGTTGGAGTTACAGAAATCTGCCTTCCAGCGCCGCATCGAAAATTACACAGAAATGCTGGACCGGATGCGCGATGGGGAAAGTCGTGGTCTGATTCAAGGCAACGTGCTCAGCCAGCGCGAAGACGAGATGATCGAGATCGAGGCCAATCTGGGCCAGGTGATTTCGGATATTGCACAGGCTCGGGCCAGTATTGGGGAAACTGAGCTGCAGATCCTGCAGCTGACCCAGGAATACAGACAGCGCGCCAATACCGAGCTCGAGCAGATCCGTGCGGAGATCAGTGAATTGCAGGAGCGCCGCAAAGTGGCAGCTGACGTACTCAATCGTACAGAAATTCGCGCTCCGGGGTCTGGCTCGATCCAGAATCTCAAGGTGCATACGGTCGGATCGGTTGTGCGCCCCGGTGATGTCTTGATGGAACTGGTTCCAGAGGATGAAGAGTTGGTTATCAATGCGCGTGTGTCGCCGATCGACAAGGACAATGTGGCGCCAGGTCTTTTGACCGAGGTTCGCTTCACTGCCTTCAAGACCAAGCTGACGCCGATCATGTTGGGTGAGGTCGAAAGCGTTTCTGGCGATGTGATCACGCCCGAAAACCCCAATGAACCGCCTTACTTTCTGGCGCGCGTAACTGTGGATGAGAATGACATCCCGGAAGAGATTCGGGACCGCATCACGGCAGGCATGCCTGCGGATGTGATCATCACCACTGGAGAACGTACCGTTGCGAATTTTATCGTCTCTCCCTTGATGGATGCGGTCCGCAAGAGCATGATCGAAGAGTGATCTATAAAGGGCAGAGTCTTCCTTTGCTTTTGATCCAATAAAAAAGACCGGCGCTCTTGTCAGAGCGTCGGTCTTTTTTATTCGGGTTTTTCCCGATGATCAGGCAATCATGTTGAACTGCTCGAAATCCGCCGCCAATCCGATAAAGGATATCGTGCGACCATCAGCTGCTTCCCACTGGATGTATTCTGTCTGACCGCCTGTTACGGCTGTCCGATCAATCATGATGACTTCATTCGCAAGTTCGATGAAGCCTATATCGCCGTCCTTCGCTTCGAGAAACTCAATCAGGCGCAGAGCCAAGGTGTCAAATTCTCTGACACTTGTGGTCCGTTCTATGACGGGCGTTTCAATGAGTTCGAAAATGGCAAAGCCGTCGAATTCATTGATGTCAAAGCTGGCTTTGATGGTGGTTTGCCCAAGCTTGAACTCTTCCATGAGCGGCTGCCATGTTGGAGAGATTTTTGTAAGGAACTCTGGCAGGCTGTCCCGCTCACTTTTCAGGATGTGACCAGTGGACTCTGTTACAAACGAAAAGGCAACATCATTCTTACTCTCAGCTTTAATGATTGACGTCTCTTTGTCAGATGCTACGGATTTGTCTCGGACCATCACCGATGTAGGCGTCTTGGCTTTGAAAATTGTCGCTTCATCAATGACGTCAGCTGTGAGGTGAGCAAGATTCTCTTCAATGGGCATTGTCTGAGTGTCAGACTGGCCCGCGGATATCTTTGCCTGGTCTTGCAGACCATCCTGACCAATAAAGTCGGCTAGCATTGCCAACATGGTGTTGTCTTCTGTGCTGTTGTTCAGTGACCCGGTGTCAGCACTTCCCTTTTCGTTTTCTCCAAACTTGGAAAGGCCCAGCTCTTTGAGACCTTCAAGAACTTTGCGCTGATTGTCGAGCAAGACAGTTTCGGACATGAAGCCCATTGCGATTGCAATGGTGCTGAGACCGAGAGCAAAGGCATTGCTATGAGCTGCCAGGCCTTGTTGTTGCGAGCTGTCGCGAAATGCGGACTGGCCGCCTGTATCCACGGGGCCAAATGAGGCTGCTGAGCTTGTCTCCTTGCCCGAGTGATCAAATCCTGTTGAGAAGCTGTTAACATCCAAATCCATAAAGATGGCGTCTGTGCTGTCAAGCGACACCAGTCCGCCCAAATCCAGTAGGCTGTCCAGATCGGCCCCGGTTTCTTCGGGCGCCAAAAGCACCAGGTCTTCGGACGCAAGAAACAGGGTCCACACCAAGGCGGCCAGCATTGCTGATGGATGCAAACGCACCTTGCCACCGCGGTCCAAGCTGATCACGCGACGTTCCGTGTCTTCTCCGGACGCGCGAGCTGGAATGGCCTGATTGGTAAAATCCGCAATCAGATCATTGAAATTCATCCCACGCAGGGGCCGCAGCACATTGGGGCTGTCAAGCACATAGAGTCCATCGATCCGGCAGAGATGAATGAAGACTTCTCCACTGGGTTGGCAAAAGACAAACCACGGATCACCTTCGTCAGTGACGCCACGATCCGTTTCAACTGGTACATTGGCTGCATTGAGAAGCTGGCGCACACGGAAAAGGTTCGCCAATTCCTGATTGCTCCAATCCTTCTTGGGATCGGGGAAGAGGCTTGGCAGGGATGTGGTGACAAGACCACCCAAGCTGACGGCGCCATCCTCATTTACGTGGAAGGACAATGTCTGCGCTTCAGGGTTCAGGAAATGCTGCTCTGGAAGAGAATTTTCCTTTTGCGTGAATGATAGAATTTTCGCCATCTCAGAGCTGTCCCGATCCAACCTAATCGTGCATCTTTTTATACGTCAAATTACCAAACCTATCCAGACAAGATGCAGTCCGTACAAAGCGCTAAGACGCGTCCACAAGGCAGCTGACGAAGTCAACCAGCATCTTCAAAAAGGATTTGGTAGGTCAGGGGCTCATAATAACGTAGAAGTTCTCGCACAAAGTTGCGTGGCTTCTGATCGAGAGCTTCAGCCCATTCGGCATAGCGATGCGACGGAATCTTGCCCCGGCCGTTCTCGAGCTGGGAGATGAACGTGTAGTAGTCGAGCGACAGACGGTCAGCGAGATCGCGCTGCGACAGCCCCTTGGCTTCGCGCAGTGATTTCAGCCAAAGACCCAAAGTCGCTCGCTGTTCCTTTGCCTCTTCAGGCGTTGATTTATGCAGCTCTGCAAGCATGGTTATACCCTTAATTGGCAGCTTCGGGTGTAAAACGTCCGCCCCTTCGAAACGAACACATCCAGTGATTCACTATACAGCAGGATTTTGCCGATGGCAAACGTCCTCGTGGCGGTGTGAAAGAATGTGATCCGGGGTGTCTGATCTTGGCAATTTCAAACTGTAATCTGCCAGATTTTGTTGAGCGAACGGATGTGGCGCCGATCTTCCTGTTGCGGTCGTTTCCGTGGAGCCGATTGCTGTCCTTGAGCTCGCGACAAGTCCGCATCTCTAGGTGCACCGGCATGACCTCTTTGGTGCATTTAGCCTCTTGAGTTTGGCAAACGTCAGGTAGGAGTTGTTGCGTGGCATGTCCAATGAGGGCATCAATCTGAGAGCCTCGCGGCTTGGACAGTCTTCAAAAGAGCTTCTTCACTCAAGGACGGACAAAGTCTGAGGAGGCGTGGCGTCCTAGCCGTTCTTTGCCAAAGAGGCGTAGTTTCAACCTGTCTCCGCGCTTGGAGCGAAAGACAACTGTCAGACCGGAATGTGGATCGAGCCCCAGCTCGTTTTGCCCTTTTGCCGCCAGACCGTCATGGCCACGGCGGAAATCTATCGGCTTCGTGGCGATCACGATTGGCAGCCGCTGTCCCGCGACAAAAATTGTCAAGAGACACCCAGTCTTACGAGCTAAGGCGACACCCAGTTTTACGAGGTGTCGCGCAACGGAACGGGCCCGGGAACGCGCGCTGACCCCCAAGAGTCAGAGCGCGCGCTCCCGGGCCCGTGGGCCGTTGGGCTGTGGGTTCACCCCTTCAGGGCGTCCTTGAGGTCGCGCAACCTATAGCTGCGTCCCTTAATGTTGAGAACGTGCGACCAGTGTAGCAGGCGGTCGAGGATGGCAGTTGCCAAGACCTCATCCCCGGCCAAGAGTTCGGTCCAGTCGCGGATGCTCTTGTTTGTCGTGATTACCATGGCGCCGCGGCCGTAGCGGTAGCTGACCAACCGGAAGAACAAGCTGGCGTCCTCGCGGTTCATCGGGTCGTAGCCCATCTCATCCACCAGCAGCAGCGCGCTGGACATATATTTCCGGCTTTTCAGTCGGGCTGGCGGAAGATGGGCATCCGCTCGGAGAACAGTCAGCAGTTCGTCAAAACGGAAATACTGCACCGAGAACCCGAGTTGGATCGCTCGGATGCCGCGGCCGCACAACAGATGCGACTTCCCCACGCCGGGCGGCCCCTGCATCAGGATCACCTCGGCGTTGCGAATCCACGCCCCAGTGGCCAAGGTGTCGATGCGCGACCGCTCGATCGCTGGCTGGAAAGCGAAGTCGAAGTTCTCCAGCGTTTGTCCGGTCGGGATCTTCGCCGACTTCAGCATCGTTCTGACGCGGCGCTTTTCCCTACCAGAGCGTTCGGCCTCGAGCAGGCGGTTCAGAAACATATGCGCCGGCATCTCCGCCTGGACCGCCTCGGCCAGCAACGCATCCAGTGCCTCTGCGGCGTAGCTCAGCCCCAGGGCGCCGAGAGTGTCGCGGGTGCCGTCGATGTCGAGCTTCACGCGCGGCCCGGTCATCGCGCGACCTCTGCAAGGCGCGCGTAGAGGTCGAGGGAGCGATGCTGAACGCCGCTGGCGGCGATCTCCTGCAGGCGCCGGCCATGCGACCCAACGGCATCGGGGCCTCGACGCGGTCAGTGCTCTCGCCCTCGTAGTGGGCCTCGTCCCGCACCAGCAGTTCGGCCGTGCCGCGGGCATGATCTGCGATCACGACCGTGTCCTTCAGCACCTGTACCCGTCCGGCGAGGCCGCGCACCTCCACCAACTGGCCGACAAACCGAAACGGCACGCTGTAGCGGCGACCTTCGAAGTTTACCATGCAGTCGATACCGACCGGTCGGTACACAACGACATCGAACGGACCCGGCATGGCAGCCGGCAATGGGGTCAGCAAGCAGCGCTCCTGCTCTCAAGCCTCCGCGATCGGCGTTCCGGTCATCGGGCAGCTCAGCTCGTGTGCTCGGTCCTCGAGACGGCTATCTGTTGCCGCCTGTAGCGCAGCAAGGTCGTCGAAATGCTCCTTTCGGGGATCGACAACCAAACGTAGATCCTGAGCGTGCCGTTCGACCTTGCCCTTGCCTTGCGGATGACGGGGCTGGCACGCATCGACGTGAAATCGCAGCTGGGTCGCGAAACGGCGATAGGTCTCGTTGATCTTGCCCCAGCTGCCGCCCCCGGTCGCGATCGCAGTCTTGACGTTGTCGATGCGCAGGACCGCCGGCACGCCGCCCAGACGCCGCAGGCATCCGATCTGGCAGGACTGCCACGACAGCATGTCCTTGCTTCTTGCCCAGACCACCGCCCGCTTACGGCTCCACGACAGCGTCACGATCAGCGCGACCAGGTCGACCTCTTCACGCCCGAGGGTCACGCCGGGGAATTCCACCCAGTCCACCTGGGCCTGCGCGCCCGGCGGTGTCTCGACCCGACGCCGCGCCCGGATCTTCGGTGCCGGATACGTGCGTTTCCAATACCGCTGTATAGACTTCAGGCTGCCGGTGTAGCCATGCTCCCGGCGGAGCCAGTCGTGCAGGACGGCCAGATTGATCCGGCCTCCAACCTGTTGCAACCGCCAGGCCTCAATCACATCCGCGAAGGCTGCTGCCTTCGGCATCTGCTTGCTCCGGTCGTCGACCACGGCGCGCTTCATGCGCTTGCGATGATACCGGACCGTCCCTTCACTCACCCCCAGCAGCCGCGCCACCGCGCTCTGGGAATGGCCTTGCTCTAGCAAAACCGACATTGCCGTTCGTTCCTCATCTCGAAGATGACCCATCGTCCTCCCCCGGCGACCAATGCCGGGAAATCGATCAAGCCAAGGCGAAACATCGTAAACCTAGATGTCGCCATACGAACGTTCTGACGTGTCGCGCTACAGGGGCACAATGTCATGATGCCGCGCGAGATCATTAACGCGCGCTCGAGACGAGAAACATCTATGCCTTCAAGCCATCGGGCCACCGTCGGTTTCCACGACCAGGCTCCACAACCTCGCATCGCCCAACAAATTCGCTGTCATCCGATATCTGCGCCTCAATCTAAGGTGACAAACAACTTCCAAAAATCATCCGGAACAGGACCCTCAACTCAATAGGACACAGGCGACGCGTGCAGTGCGTGTCGGCGAAATTCAGCCGGTATTCTGCGATTTATTGATTGAGTTCTTGTATCTATGAGTGAACAGGGAAAACTTTTTCCACATAAAATATATAAAGATAATATCATATAATATTTTTATTTCTAATCAACCACTTTGCCATGACAAGAAAATAAATGCACACCCCATCTCTTCAGGCATCAAAATATTTTTTCTCATTATATCAATGATTTAAAATTAAATTTGAGGAGGTATATAAAGCACTGTATATTTCTTCTTGTGGCGTTTCTATTCACCAATTAAACCCAAGCCCGGAGCTCTGCGACCGCAGAATTTGAATCGCATCCAGTGGAATTCATCTGGGGGGTTGGTTGTGGAGCTACACGCAATCGTTTTAGGGCGCGTCGCTGCGTCCCTGAACCTAAAAGGAAGCTACACTTATGGCGTTCAATCTAAGCGCATTGACTGCAAAACAGCAGGCTGCGGCAATCTATATCGGTTACTATGATCGCGCACCGGATCCGTATGGTATGGACTTTTGGGAAGCAGCTGTTGCCAATCCCGTCGTTCCGCTTGTGGACATCGCGACATATTTCGCAGCCCAGGAAGAAACCTATGCTGTGCATCCCTTCTTCGTGGAGCCCTCGGCGGCCGCTGCGAATGCATTCATTTCCGAACTGTACCTGAACCTTTTCAACCGTACGCCCGATGCGGCCGGTCTGGAGTTCTGGAGCACAGTTCTTCAGGGGTCGATTGCTGGCACAAACGGGTTCTCGGTTGGTGAAATTATTCTCGAGATCATCCAGGGCGCTCAGAACACCGCTGCCGGTCAGGACATCACCACGCTCCTGAACAAGATCGAAGTTGCAAACGCGTGGACAGCGGGCGCAATCGAAGCTGGTCTGACCGAGCCGAATTCCTACGGCGACAGCGAAATCGCTCAGAATAGCGCAAAGTCGATCATCAACGATGTCACTTCCGATGCGTCCTCCGTCGCTGCCGCAGAGGCTGTGATCGTGACTGCATTTGACGGGCTCTTCCCGGGTTTGGCTGTCGATCTGACACCGAACGCCGACATTGTCCAACTGACCCGTGGCAGCGACACCGTGACCGGTGTGGTTCTCGAGCTCAGCATCGGCGATACCATCATCGACCCGTCGACAACCGACGCTGACGTGCTGAATGTCGAACTGATTGAAGACATCGCGTCCAACGTGACCGTCCAGAACATCGAGACCGTCGTCCTGGACGCATTGTCTGGCGCGCGTGAGATCCGTGTCACCAACTGGGACGGTGTGCAGACCTACCAGGTCATCGGCGAAGGTGACGTCTCTCTGACCGATGTACAGACAACCGACCCCTCCTACGAGTTCAACGGCACCGTCGGTACGAACATTACCGTGGGCATCAACGCTCTCTCGACAACTGGTCTCGCAGATGAGGTAAGCGTCGAGCTGTCCAACGGCGTTGCAGGCGGCACATTCATGCTGACACCGGCAACAACCGTTGAAACCATCCGCGTGATCTCGAACGGCACTGCCGAAAACGTGATCACCGATATCATCGGTGCAAACGTCCGTACCCTTATCGTCGAAGGCGATGCAGCGTTCGAAAACGCAAACGCATTTGCAAGCACAATCACCACAATCGATGCACGTTACGTGTCCACCGCCGACATCCATTCGGCTGGCGCAACGACCATCCTGACCGGTGCGGGTAATGACCTGATCACACTGGACAGGGACAGCGCTCTGACCAACAGCTCCGCAATCGTGATGGGCGCGGGCACTGACAGATTCGATATGATGAACTCCACCGGCGGTGCTCAGGCAGAACTGATCGGCATGGAAACCATCAAGACACTCGACGCGGCCGACACGAACATCGACATGGCAAAAGCAACAGCCACGCCGGTGTTCAACATCGCAGGTGGCTCGACCAGCATCACGCTGTCTAACCTGATCAACGGCAGCTCGGTTCGCACATCTGACCTGTCCACAAGCGGCAACATCAATATCGGATACCGTAACTCGGCAACCGACGCGGCCCTCGTGGTGGACCTGGGCACTCAGCACAATGCGGCTGACGATGCGATCACGTTCACAAACGTCTCCGACGTCACGCTGAACATGCAGAACGGTCTCTATGCCGTTGGCGGTGGCGCTGCTCCGACAGTGACACTGGACGATACGTCTCTGCTGAATGGCGTCGTGTCCGACGTTGTCAAATCGGTGACCATCAACAACATCGGTGTTGCGACAAACGGTACGGATAACGTTGTCCTGGGCGACATTGCTTCTTCCTCGCGTCTGGAAACGCTGAACCTCAACGCAACCGGTGCAGCCGTAACCGTTGGAACGATTGCCGAAGCAGAAGCGCTCACAAGTCTGAACATCGACTCGACAGGTGGTGAAGTCACAGTGGGTGCCATCGGTGGCGCTGCTGCGTCGACCGGTCTCTCCTCGATAAACGTGGCCGCAACCGAGGACGTGTTCCTGGGCGCAGTCGCTGCAAACAACGTTGGTGGTGTGAGCAATGTCACGCTGGCAGCTGCAAATGGCGACATCACGGGTCTGGTTTTGACCAACGATGCCGGCAACATCGACACGGTCACCCTGTCGGGTGGTGGGTCGATCGCAGCAACCTTCAACACCGTTCTGCTGGGTTCCGGCACGGCGGGGTCCACACGTGCAATCAACTCGACCAACACGGGCTCGGTCAACCTGACCGTCAGCAACGCGGCGGCAAGCGGTGCGGGCACTGTGGTCACTCTGGGCGACGGCTCCAACACTGTCACCCTGCGGTCCAGCATGAACGACAACGTGACCGGTGGCGCTGGTAGCGACACTGTGATCTTCGGTGCGGGTGCAGGCAGCAGCTTTGGCAGCAACACTGTCGATCTGGGCGCTGGTACAGACACTCTGAGCTTCGACGTGGCTGGTGTTGCCGAAACAGCAGGTATCATCATCAACGTCGGATCGACCGCTGCATTCCTGAATGGCAGAGACGGCGGCACGGCAAACTCGGATGAAATCGTCAATGCGCTGACTGCTTATGGTCGCTCCGGCGATGACGGCAATATCGGATCGGGCGTCACAACCTTTGCAAATGCAGAACGCTTTGTGGGGACCGACCAGGCTGACGTCATGATCTCCGGCTCCACCGGTGCGAACATGAACGGTGCGGCGGGTGATGACAATATCATCGGTGGCACAGGTAGCGATACCATCACCGGTGGTGAGGGTCGTGATACGATCATTGCAGGTGACGGCAACGACACGATCAACGTTTCCTCGATGGCTGCAGATAGCCTTGATGTAATCAATGGTGGTGACGGCAATGCTGACACACTTGTTGTGGCAGCTGGTGCGGCGATGGAGTTCATTGTCGACGACACACGCTTGGCCAACGTTGAGAACATCACTGTCAGCCAAGGCGCAAGCATCAATCTGACCGGTCAGACCGAAGCCTTCGCAATCACTGGCGCAGGTGGTGCAGAAACCATTATCGGCGGTAACGCAGTCGATACGGTTGATGCAGGTCTTGGCAATGACGTTCTCATCGGCGGCATTGGTGCTGACGTACTGGATGGTCAAGCCGGTGTGGACACTGTGTCTTATGCTGACGTCACGCTGGCGACGTCGCACGGTCTTGCCGGTATTACTGGTATGACTGTCGACCTGACTGCTGGTACAGGTACTTATATCGGTGTTGCTGGTGCTACGGATACTCTGCGGAACATTGAAGGTGTCATAGGTTCGGCTTTGAACGATGTTGTCGTTCTTGGGAACGGTGGCATGTCGGCAAGTGGTGAAGCTGGTAACGACACGATTACAGCAGGCATTGGTGCGGATACCGTCGATGGTGGTACTGGAAACGATGTCATTCTGGTTACAAATCTACTGCAGCACGGCGCTGGTGACATTGTTACTGGCGGCGGAGGGACGGATGTCATCCGCTATACCGCTGGCGATGGTGGAACATTGACATTGCAGGCTGCTGTGACCGGTGTGGAAGAGGTGGAAATCTCTAACGCAGCTGGTGCCAACACTGGTGTAACGACTGAAAGCATCAATGCCAGTGCTCTTACTGCAGGGATCACGCTGACAGGTAACGATGGTGCCAACACTCTGACGGGTACGGCGTTTGCGGACAACTTTGCTGCAGGTGGCGGAAACGACACGATTGTTGCGGACGGTGCTGACACAGTCGATGGTGGCGCTGGTACGGACGTCATGACTTTGGCTGCTGATGCCACGTTCACCGACGCACGTCTGTCCAACGTTGAAACAATCACACTGGCTTCTGATGTGGATGTCACTCTCGACTATCGTGACACGGCAGCATTCCAAGGTGGAACGGGCGCTGTCTCGTCAGTCACTGGCGTGTCTGGTGGTGCAGTTGAAAATCTGAATGTGGTCGGTTCGACTGGTGCAGGTGTTGTAATCAACAATATCTTCACTGGTGTGACAACGACCAACGCAACTCTGAACTACCAAGGTGGGTCGGACGCAGAATATGTCCGTGCCACAGGTTCCTCGGATGTCGTTCTTGGCGGTGGCGGTGCTGATACAATCAGCGGCGAAGCTGGTGCTGACGTACTTACAGGCGGTTCGGGTAGCGATACCTTTATGGTGGCAAATACCTACTCGACCACGCAGTTTGACACCGTCACTGATTTCACTGCTGGTGACACTACTGTGGCGAACAGTCAGGCAGACTTTGTCAACGTGACATCAGCAAATCTTGTTGGTGGTGCAGTAGCCCAGACGAACTTTGGTTCTGCGGTGACAAGAACTGATGGCGTGACCATTCAGTCGTTCTTGATTGCGGCTGGTGGTACTGTTTCGTTGTTCGATGAGAACGTTGGTACTGGTACAACTGAAGTATTTGCGGAAACAGCTGCGGATGTGCTTGCTGTCGCAAATGCTCTGGTGAACCAACAGGCTAACCAAACAGTTGTCTTCCGTCTCGACTCTGATGGAAACGGTGTGGCGGAAAGCTCGGTTGTTGTGTCGGAGCACGCTGATGGTGTTGAGATCATTCAGCTTAACGGCGTCAGCGCTGTGGCTGCTGGCTTGACTGCTAACGGTGCTGGCGGAACAATCGCTGTTACAGAAACCAACCTCTTGCTTGGTTCTGATGCGGCTGACTTGTTGCGTGGTGGTGATGGCGTCGACACAATCACCGGTAACGGCGGTAACGATACAATCGAAGGCGGTGCTGACGCAGCAGTAGATGTGCTGACCGGCGGACTCGGTGATGATGTCTATGTTTACAGTGGTACGGCTGACCTCGTTGCCGCTAACGCAGTAATCGACACGATCACTGAACTTCTTGGTGGCGGTACAGATGCCATTCGGCTTGACGGTGCAACCACGCTAGCGGCTGCTGACGATCTTGCACGTGCATCGAACATCGAATCCATCACTGCTTCTGCCACTGCTGGGGTGCTGAGCTTGACGCTGCATGCTGATGCATTCGCTGATGGCTTCCGCACTGTTGATCTTAGTGGCGATACAAATGCTCTTGGTGCAAACGTTATCAGCATTGCAGCCGTCACGGGTATCGGTGCTACGGGCATGACACTTACGGGTAGTGCGGGTGTTGACACCATTACCAGCGCCGCCGCATCAGCTGTTTCCATCCAAGGCGGAGGTGGTGCCGATGTCATCACTCTCGGTGCTGCTGGTACTGCTGAACGAGTGATCGTTACCGCTGGTGATACTGGAGTTCCTGCTGCTGCGAACTTTGAACAGATCACCAACTGGACTACTGCCGAAGATATCATCGATTACGGTGCTACTGCTCTTACGCTTGTTGCAGAAGGCTCTGCAGCTGCGGCGGGACAGGCTCAGATTGCTGCAAACGGCACCGTAACTTTTAACGCTGCGGACATAACCATAGCTCAGCAAATTGCAGCTGTCGAAGCTGGGATGACTGCGGCTACTGCGGTTGCAGGTGAGACAGCAGTTTTTGCGGTTGCTGGCACTCCTGCCGACTCCTTCATCTTCATCTCTGATGGTGTTGCTGGTGTTGGTGCGAACGACGTGTTGATCCGCATTGTTGGTGACGCAGCTGGTGCGTTGACAATCACAGGTGGCGATATCACTGCTATGGCATAATCGCCTCACAGCGATCTAAACCAAAAGAACTGGCCCCCCTCGTGGGGGCCTTTTCACATTCAGAGTTTCGGATGTCATCAATGCTAACCGGCTGTCCGAACTCAGTGCCACGTTTCCAAAATACGTGAGCCATGGGTGATGCAAAAACCACCGGGACCTCAGTAAAATTCTGGGCTGTCCCAGTGTTGCAGCTCCCCGTAAATCCCTATAAAAGACAAAAAAAACAAGAACTTGCTGAGAGATGAGCAGTCGAAAACACATGGTCCGTTCTGATAGGTTCAGGCCCATGTGATCACATGATCCAAACACAGAAAGGATACCCCATGCCGATGATCAAGATTGATGGCACTGACTATGATACCGAAACACTTTCCGAAGCAGCGAAAGCCCAGCTGATGAACCTTCAGGTGTGTGATCAGAAGATCGCTGCCACCCAGCAGGAACTGGCAATCCAGCAGACTGCCCGGAATGCCTATGCTCAAGCGCTTCAGGCTGAACTGGCCAAGGAAAACTGATCAAAAGGGCAGGGGTGGTCATCATTGACTGACCTCTGTCTTTCCTCACGCCCAAGTGAATCACGCTCCATAAGGGTTGATTGTCAATCTTATGGTTAGACTAACCCATGAATGAAGACATACATCACGACGACCTCGACTTGACCGATATACCTTATGAGTTGGTCCAATGGCTGTTTGAATACCAACTCATAGATCGTCAGGTCATAAAGCTTAAAGATGAATTGGTCACAAGATTTTCACCTTTGAGATAAAGTGGCTGTAAACCATCTGGAAAGGCTTATCCCTTTCCTTCCGGTGA
>Ga0213861_10002012_pt1 | contig 17773 bp, 15 predicted proteins | sample PICome_4_FD_160110 | JGI IMG/M metagenome (GOLD analysis project Ga0213861, IMG submission 160110) | Coastal seawater microbial communities near Pivers Island, North Carolina, United States - PICO131 | ecosystem: Environmental > Aquatic > Marine > Coastal | place: USA: North Carolina... | reverse complement strand
AAGCTGTGACGCCCACAGCGTCATTGATGGCGACTCGGAAGCCATCCGTTGTCCATAGGGTGGGTTGGTGATGATCATCCCTTCAGGACACGGTGCAATCACCTCACATGCGTCAGCGACAGTGAAATTAATCGTGGCTTCGGTCAGTCCAGCGCGCTGAAGATTTTGTCGTGCGGCTTCAATAGCGGCTTCGCTAATGTCACTACCAAAAAGTGGGGCGGGCGGCTCTTTTTTAATGGCCGCGGTAGCCTCCTTGCGAATGTCTTGCCAAGCACTCATGTGATGGTGTCGCAGGCGTTCAAAACCAAAGGGCCGATTAATCCCAGGTGGAATGTTCAGCGCAATCCAAGCGGCCTCAATCAAAATCGTGCCACTGCCACAAAAAGGGTCCAGTAACGGCTTGTTTGGCTGCCACCCGGCCAGCGCCAAGAGGCCTGCCGCTAAGTTTTCACGGATGGGGGCTTCGCCCTTGTCAAAACGCCAGCCACGCTTAAAAAGTGACTCGCCAGACGTGTCGAGGTACATCGTGGCGGTTGTCTCAGATAAAAATAAATGCACGCGGGCATCGGGTCTGACAGTGTCAATTGACGGCCTTGCCCCTTCGCGGCTACGGATTCGGTCGCAAATGCCGTCTTTGGTCAGCAGGTTGCAATATTGCAGGCTTTTCATCGGGCTCGCGATAGCTGAGGTGTCTACTCTGAGCGTCATTTCCGGGCCGAACCAACGTTCCCATTCGGTGTCGTAGGCCAAGGCCGTGATGTCGGCTTCGGTTCTCACAGGACGGTGAGCCAGTTGTACAAGAATGCGTGTGGCCAAGCGACTTTGAAGGTTTGCCGTCTGTATGGCTCGCCAATTGCCCTTGAAATGACAACCGGCCCGCCCGCGTGTGACGTGCTCTAGGCCAATCGCTTCAAGCTCAGCAGCCAAAACAGTCTCAAGTCCGCGTGGACATGGCGCAAAAACATCAAAAATCTCGGCGTCGGTGGTGCCTCGGTGTCGAGTGGCTCTTGAAATATCAGCACTGCTGACCTCACGCTCTTCAATGGGTGCTTTCTTTTTCTCTTCGGCAGCGATGCGTGCCCGCTGGTGTGCTCGGGCACCACTTTTTTTAACAAATGGGATCTCTGACTTGTCTGATCCAGATGTCGACTGGGCTTCAGGTCGTTTTTTGATAGAAAGCGTGGTTTTTTTAGGCGTGGTGTCTGTCATGTTTGGTGGCGCGTCATGGCCCTAGTCAAGGCTTTTAGTAGAAGGGTTTGATCACTACCAATGCCGTGATCGCCAAAAACATGACGACAGGGAATTCGTTGAACCAACGATAAAAAACGTGCGAGTGCTTATTTTCTTGGCGCTCAAACACGATTAAGTAGTGACGACAAATAAGGTGGTAACCCAGCAGTACAACGACAAGAACGAGTTTGACATGCATCCAGATGTCACGACTACCCAAGCCGATGCCATAGAACAAATAGAGCCACAGCCCAAAGAAAAGCGCTGGGAATGCCAAGATGGTCATGAACCGATACAAGCGCCGAGCCATGCCAACGAGCGCGAGACGAACCGCTGGGTCCTCTGCTTGGGCAATATTGACATAGATACGCGGTAGGTAAAACAGTCCGGCAAACCAAGAAGCCACAAACAGAATATGAAAAGTTTTTACCCAAAGCATCGCGTCAATCCATGGTGGTTGATGGTATTAACCACGGGTTTGTCCCTCGCCGCGCAGAACCCATTTCATCGTCGTCAAGCCCTCAAGACCCACGGGTCCTCGTGCGTGTAGACGATTGGTTGAAATGCCGATCTCAGCACCCAAACCGTACTCGAAACCATCGGCAAAGCAAGTCGGTAAATTCACATAAACCGAGCTCGAATCAACGTCGCGTTCAAATGTGTCTGCGGCCGAAATGTCTTGGGTCACAATCGCATCGGTGTGACCTGAGCCCCATTTTGCGATGTGCTCCATGGCAGCGATTTGGTCGTCAACCACTCGCACAGCCAAGATCGGTGCCAAGTATTCTTCTGCCCAATCTTGCGCCGTGGCCTCTTTGGCGTCAGGAAATAGTGACCGTGTCTTTGCACAACCTCGAATTTCAACACCCAAATCGGACAGCGCCTCACAAATCATGGGCACAAAATCAGCAGCCACTGATTGGTGGACCAACAAAGTTTCCATTGCTCCGCAAATGCCATAACGGTAAGTTTTGGCGTTAATGGCAATTTGCTTGGCTGATTCTAGATTGGCCGCTTTGTCGACGTACACGTGGCAATTGCCATCAAGATGCTTGATCATGGGCACTCGCGCTTGCTCCTGCAATCGTTTGATCAGCCCTTTGCCGCCACGCGGCACGATCACATCGATTTCCTCGGTCATGGTCACGAGATAGCCCACGGCATCGCGGTCGGTGGTTTCAATATATTGCACGACACGCTGGGGCAATCCAACGGCTTTGAGCGCTTGGCTGATAACGGCAACCAATGCCATGTTGCTGTGAAAGGCTTCACTACCACCACGCAAAACACAGGCATTACCAGACTTGATACAAAGCGCAGCCGCATCAATGGTGACGTTGGGGCGTGACTCATAAATAATGCCGATCACGCCAAGTGGTACGCGCATTTGGGCAACACGCATGCCATTGGGTCGTACGATGGTTGCCCCAAGGCTGCCGATCGGATCAGGCATCGCGGCGATTTGCCTAAGGCTTTGGGACATCAGTAAGAGTGACTTGGGCGACAACGTCAAGCGATCGAGCAGGGCGCTAGACAGATCGCGTGACTTTGCTTGCGCCAGGTCTTTTTCGTTGGCAGCAACCAGCACATCGTGTGAGCGGTCCAACACGTCTGCAATAGCCGTCAGGGCAGCTGATTTTTGTTGATCGGTCGCGCGCATGATGGCCTTCGAAGCTAGGCGAGCTCGAGTTCCGATGGCTTTGACGGTCTCTTGGAGCGTGGTCATGAGTGTGCAGTCGCTAAAAAGATGCGGTTGGCGTAAAAGAAGTAACAGTTTAGCCTGCTCTGGAGGCGGCGATACCCATTGCCAATCGCGCCATCTCTTCCCAGGGGTCGGGCAAGCGATCGGCCACTGGAATGCCCTTGATGATTCGATCAACGTCATGGGCGTGGCTCACTGCTCTCGTCCATCGTTTCAGCGGTACTCGCTCGACAGCCCTGCGCGCGCGCTGTTCTCGAACACCGAAAAATCGTTGCGCTTTCAAAGCGGCAGCCATGGCTTGACCGCCGGCCACGGCTTGGCTCACTTTTTGTAATGAACGAATTTCTTCGCCAATCGACCAAAGTACGAGGGGTAGGGCTTCGCCTTCGGCTTTTAGCCCCCAAAGAATGCGAAGCATCCGTGGCGAGTCGCCTTCCAGCATGGCATCTCGCAAAGAAAAAACATCGTAACGAGCGACATTCATGACCGCTGACTGGCATTGTGCCTCTGAAATTTCGCCTTCTGGATAAAGCAGGCTGAGCTTCATGATTTCTTGGTGAGCGGCCAGTAAATTGCCCTCGACCCGATCAGCTAACCATTGAAGCATTTCTGCCGACAGCGATTGGGCCTGGCTGGCTAGCCTTTGGCTGATCCAGCCAGGTAGCGCTTGGCGATTGATAGGGCCCAAATCGATCACGACTGCGGCGCCCATCAAGGCCTTAGCCCAGCGGCTTTCACGCGTCATTCGGTCTAGCGCAGGCAGTCGGATAACCGTCATCACGTCAGCGGCTGGCAAACCTTGTGCACGCTGCGCCAATTGAACCAACACATCAGCACCGGTCTTGCCAGGTTTGCCACCCGGTAAAGAAACCTCGACCCACTGACGATCGCCAAATAAAGAACCGCTACCACCAGCGCTAAGAAGGGCATTCCAGTCGCTTTTCCCGTCCATCATGAAGTGATGACGCTCGGTAAAGCCTTCCTTACGCGCCCGTTCTCGCAGCGCATCGACAGCCTCAAGTGCAAGCAAGGGTTCACCGCTGATAATCACGCACAGCGCAGGTAAAGCTTTATTGGCAGGGATGGCCGATATGGTTGCCATGGGGGGTCAGGATGATTTAGGCACGGCTTGGTTACTTTTAATCAGGTTTTGATAACGCTGTGCCACGTCTGGCGCGCTGATGCGTCGCATCATCCGTGCAATCAAGCTTTTTTGCATTTGCTTGAAAAGGGTGGCTTGTTCGCCTTCTTTGGCTTGAACCACACGGTCGTCAAAGGGCATATCGCGAACAGCGACCAAGGTGGTTGGCGGTAGGATATTTTCACCGTTGGCGTCCACTATACGGAAAACGTACACAAGGGTAAGCTCATATTCTTCAACGCGGCCTTGGGCGTTTAACGAGATCTCACGTGAGCTTCGCGTTTCGCTGATTTGTTGCAGCTGCGCTTGGTAGGTGTCGGTCGGTTCTTCAATAATTTTTGTGTCGGGTGACGAAGCGCGAATGGCGCGCCTTAAGTCAGCACCAAACTGGGAGTTTTGAGGCACTGAAATATACAGGGTGTCAAAAGGCAATGGCGCCCGACCTTGCAGCTGAAATCCGCAGGCTGAAAGGACAACAACCAAGCTGAGCGCCAACCAGCGCCAATGGGAAAACCTACTGTGATGAATCGGCATACGAGTGCTGTCTCCCGAACTGATGGTCTAAATGGACTTCACCCAACCACATTAACAAGCTTACCTGGAACAACAATGACGCGTTTTGGCGGTCTTCCTTCGAGGTGCTTTTGAACCGCCTCATGTTCGATGGCTAGCGCCTCAATGCTCGCCTTGTCAGCATCGCTTGCCACTGTCAAATTACCCCGCAGTTTGCCATTGACTTGGAGTACCAATGCCACGGTGTCTGCCTCTAATGCGGATGGATCAACGGTTGGCCACGGCGTGTCAAGAATATCGCCGTGAACGCTTTTAAAGCCTAAGTCGCGCCATAGTTGCCATGTGATGTGAGGCACCACAGGGTAGAGCACGCGCAACAATATCGAAAAGGCTTCAGAAGCCACTGATATGACCGCACCACTGGGTTCAGTGCGCTCGTTAAGCTTGGCGCCTTCAATGGCGTTTAGCATCTTCATGCAAGCCGACACGACAGTGTTGTACTGAATGCGTTCGTAATCGTAATCGGCTTGTTTAAGTAAGCTGTGTAGGGTGCGTCGAAGATCAGCGAGCACGCTATCGGCTTTGATGTCGTCATTGATCGATTCAGCGCCGGGTGCTGTTAATACCAGTGGTTTGATCACTGGTTGATGAGCCAGCGCGTTACTCCAAAGACGTCTTAAAAACCGAAAAGACCCATCGACACCGGCATCTGACCACTCCAATGTTTGCTCGGGTGGGCTCGTGAACATCACAAATAATCGTGCTGTGTCAGCGCCTTGGTTTTCAATCAAAGACTGCGGATCGACGCCATTGTTCTTTGATTTGGACATGGTGCCAACACCACCGTAGGAAATCTCTCGGCCATTCGCCTTCAGCCGCGCACCAATAATGGCGCCCTTCGCATCGTAGGTATTCTCGACCTCGTCAGGCCAAAAATACTCAACGCCACCTTTTTCAGTTCTGCTCGAGTAGATGTGGTTGAGCACCATGCCCTGGCAAAGCAGCTTGGTAAAGGGTTCATCAAATTTCACCAAGCCTAAGTCGCGCATGACTTTGGTGTAAAAGCGCGCGTAGAGCAGGTGCATGACGGCATGTTCGATGCCACCAATATACTGATCCATCGGCATCCAATAATCGGTGCGGCCATCAACCATGGCTTGATCGTTGCCAGCTGAGGTGTAGCGCATGAAGTACCAAGACGAGTCTACGAACGTGTCCATGGTGTCGGTTTCACGACGCGCCGGTTTGCCACAGCTTGGGCACTCACACGCCCAAAACGCTTCGTGCTTGGTTAACGGATTACCCGAACCGTCTGGAATCAAGTCATCAGGCAACTTTACCGGTAGGTCTTTTTCGGGTACAGGCACCGGCCCACAGTCTTCGCAATGAATGATCGGAATCGGTGTGCCCCAATAGCGTTGACGTGAAATACCCCAGTCCCGTAATCGCCAAGTGGTTTGACGTTGACCGGTGCCTTGGGCTTCTAGCGCTTGGGCGATGGCTTGGACAGCTTGTGCTGTGGTCATGCCGGTGAAAGGCGCTGATCCGATCAGTTTGCCCGCTTGCTTGTCGGCATACCAGTCATGCCACTGAGTATTGTCAAATGTGTGCTCGGCGACTTGGACGACTTGTTTGATGGGAATACCATACTTGTTGGCAAACGCAAAATCACGCTCATCGTGTGCAGGCACCCCCATCACGGCACCATCACCATAGCTCATCAAAACATAATTGCCGACCCACAGCGGGATAGACTCGCCAGTTAAAGGATGCGTCACAACGAGACCGGTTGGTAGACCTTCCTTATCGCGGGTGGCTAACTCGGCCTCTGTTTGCCCACCTTGCTGACATTGCTCAATGAAGGCGGCCAGATCAGGGTTTGAGAGGGCGGCTTGTGTGGCCAGCGGGTGCTCAGGTGCAACGGCGCAAAACGTGACACCCATAATGGTGTCAACTCGGGTCGTGAAGACGTACATCTTGCCATCATCTATTAACTGGCCCGCCTGATTACGGACATCATGAGCAAAGGCAAATCGCACGCCTTCACTTTTGCCGATCCAGTTCTCTTGCATGGCACGCACGCGGTCTGGCCAACCACTGAGTTTGTTTTTAACGCTATCCAACAGCTCTTCGGCGTAGTCGGTGATTCGCAGGTAGTAGCCTGGTATTTCGCGTTTTTCAACCAGTGCATTTGAACGCCAACCGCGGCCATCAATCACTTGTTCATTGGCCAAAACAGTGTTGTCAATGGGATCCCAATTGACCACCTGAGTTTTGCGATAAGCAATGCCTTTTTCGAGCATTTTAAGAAACAGCCACTGATTCCACTTGTAGTAATTGGGATCGCAGGCGCACATTTCTCTGGACCAGTCGATGGCCAATCCCATCGCCTGCATTTGTTTCTTCATGTAGGCGATGTTGTCGTAAGTCCACTGGGCAGGCGATACCTTGGATTTGATGGCAGCATTCTCAGCGGGCATGCCAAAGGCATCCCAGCCCATTGGCATTAAGACGTTAAAGCCTTTCATGCGCAGTTGGCGCGCCATCATGTCATTGATGGTGTAATTGCGCACATGACCCATGTGCAACTTGCCGCTCGGATAGGGCAACATCGAGCAGGCATAAAACTTTGGCTTTGGTTCACCCTGCGAGTTAAGCGTTTTCTCGATGACCAGATAAGCATTTTGCTCATTCCAGGCCGCCTGAACGGCTGCTTCAACAAGGTTCGGTTCGTAGCGCTGCTGCATGGCTGATTCTTCGATTTTGATAATGGGGTGGTGAGTCAGGTATAACTTAAGGAGTGGTGCTGATTATAAACAGGCGTTTTGTCGGGTGGTGCTTGCGGATTAATGCTAGTCACCCAAGCCCAGCAAAACAAAAAGGCCGGATCCTTAAAACGGAACCCAGCCTCTTTGCTTATGTCAAAACCACTAGCGCATAACCACTTGGTCTCTCATCTCAACTTGATCGCCAAGACGCCAATGGGGTCAGGCTTTGATCAGATGAATTAGGTTGTGGCAACTTACTTCAGTTTCGTTTCTTTGTAGTCAACGTGCTTGCGAGCGACGGGATCAAATTTCTTGATCAACATCTTGTCAGGCGTGCTGCGCTTATTTTTAGTCGTGGTGTAAAAGTGACCGGTTCCCGCAGTCGACTCTAGCTTAATTTTCTCTCGAATACCCTTGGCCATTCTCTATTCTCCAGTTATGTCAGTCGCTTGAACAGACGATCAAAGATCGTTCAAGCCACCTCACCGCGGGCACGCATTTCAGCGAGCACTGTGTCAATACCGTTCTTGTCAATCGTACGCAAAGCATTTGTGCTGACGCGCAAACGAACCCAACGGTTCTCGCTCTCAACCCAAAACCGACGCGATTGCAAGTTGGGCAGGAACCGGCGCTTGGTTTTGTTGTTGGCGTGTGAAACATTGTTGCCCGACATCGGACGCTTTCCGGTTACTTGGCAAACTCGTGCCATGGCTACACCTTTTATATGGTTACTGGTCAATGACTTAGGGCTCGCCAAACGCTTGATGGCGAACACTAACTACTAGTGCCCAATGTGTTAAATCAAAAAAGTCGCTTTAACCGCTAAGCAACGAACAATTTGCGGATTGACACAGCTTTTATAACCTTCGGGCAACTAAACTTTGCTGCAAATGCAATCGAACAAGCAGCAAATGAACAAACAGCAAATTGAAGGTTGGAAGCTATTGTCGCTCACGGCTAATGGTGTCTTCCCAAAAGACTAACACCCTGCTCGAAATGCGGTTAAGCACCAAGCCGTAGATATTAGCTTGAAAAAGCGCTTCACTGCAACCACAAAGCCACTTCATGGGTTGAATTACCACGAAAGCGCTTCAAATCCCCACCTGTTTTGCCGGTTTGGCCTTTTACTGATTGAGGCAGGGCAAGGCCGCTTGTTCAAGCAAATTTAGCAATTGACCCTAAAAAGTCGCGCCGTCCTTCAGTTTTTTTTCGCTAGCATGGCATCTGCCGACCCTGCAACAGCAAGTGGTGCCTATACCAAAGCCGACTGACCTAAGCTTTTCATGGCGTAGGCTGCCATTTCAAAGGATCGCAGTCGGGCGTCATGATCAAAAATCTGTCCGGCGAGCATTAATTCTTGGGCCTCGGTCTGTTCCAAGAGCTCAGCAAGACCGTCGCTGACGGTTTGCGCCGAACCCACTACCGAGCAGGCTAGCATTTGCTGCGCAAAGTATCGTTCTTGCTCGCTCCAGAACGCATTGATGTCGGCAATTGGTGGCGGCAATTTGCCTCGCGTGTTGCGACGCATCCTGGCAAAGTGTTGCTGCACCGTCGTGAACAAGAAGGCGGCTTCCTCATCAGTGGGCGCAGCCACAACATTGACCAAAACCATGGCGTACGGTTTGGGGCAATGGACAGAGGGCTTGAATGTCTTGCGATAAACGGCAAGCGCGTCAAAAAGGTCAGCTGGCGCAAAATGCGACGCAAAAGCGTAGGGTAGGCCTAAGTGAGCCGCCAACTGTGCCCCATAGAGACTAGATCCCAAAATCCAAAGGGGTACCTCAGTGCCGGCACCCGGTATGGCCTTAACAGGTGCTTCCAAGGCATTGGCGCCCAAGTAACCTTGAAGCTCTAGCACATCGTGGACGAAGCCGTCGCCAGTTTCTTGTAGATCGCGACGCAGCGCTCGAGCGGTCAATTGATCTGTGCCTGGTGCCCGTCCGATGCCCAAATCAATGCGATTGGGGTAAAGCGCGGCCAAAGTACCAAATTGCTCTGCGATGACCAGCGGCGCGTGATTCGGCAACATGACGCCGCCAGATCCCACGCGAATGTGTCGGGTGCCGCCAGCAATGAAGCCCAGCGCAACGGCAGTCGCCGAACTGGCATTGCCAATCATGTTGTGATGCTCAGCCATCCAATAACGCTGATAACCCCAGCTTTCTGCGTGTTGGGCCAAGCTTAAAGAATTGCGCAGTGCGGTCGATGCCTCCGAACCTTCAGCAATCGGGGATAGATCCAGAATAGAATAAGGGGTAGCCATTGTCATGCCTTGGTTAGTATCGCGTTATTCTTAAGAAGCGGGCAGATTGTTTGGAGGTGTTTGCTTAAAGCCTTAGCTTAAGCCTATTTCTACGGACAAATCAACAAAAGGTATTTTGTAATCGACCACTGACACTCATTTGGACAAAAGGAGCGGACCATGCGTGAAGTTTGGATCACAGCAGCACTAAGAACAGCAGTTGGTGATTTTGGCGGCGGATTAAAGGACGTCGCACCGATCGATCTTGGGGCCACAGTCGTCAAAGCCGTCCTTGAAAAAGGAGGTGCAGTCGGTGATCAGGTTGGGCATCTGGCATTTGGCCATGTTGTGCCAACCGAAGCACGGGATATGTACCTGTCGCGTGTGGTGGCATTGTCGGCGGGATTGCCCGACACAACGGCTGCTTTTAATGTGAACAGGCTCTGCGGCTCTGGCTTGCAAGCCATTGTTTCAGCCTCACAAGCCATCTTGTTGGGCGATACGGAAATGGCCGTGGGTGGCGGTGCAGAAAACATGAGCCGTGGCGGCTATTTGTCTGAAGCCATGCGCTCAGGCGCAAGAATGGGCGACACCAAAGTGACCGACATGATGGTTGGTGCTTTGACAGACCCGTTTGGTCGCATGCACATGGGCGTGACCGCAGAAAACGTCGCCAAGCAATTTGAAATCTCGCGTGAAGACCAAGACAGTCTTGCACTCGAGTCCCACCGCCGTGCGGTTCAGGCTTGGGATGAAGGGCGTTTTAAAGACCAGATCGTGCCTGTTGTGATCAAGAGTCGCAAAGGCGAGACTGTTTTTGATACCGACGAGCATCCTCGGCGTGATATCTCAGCCGAAGGCTTGGCTAAATTAAGGGCGGTTTTTATCAAAGAAAACGGCACGGTGACAGCAGGCAATGCTTCCGGTATCAACGATGGCGCTGCCGCCGTCATGCTCATGAGCGGTGAGGCACTCAAGTCATCGGGGGCTAAGCCTTTGGCCCGCTTGGTGGCCTATGCACATGCTGGCGTTAATCCTGAAATCATGGGTATTGGCCCCGTTCCCGCTTCACAGGCTGTGCTCAAGCGTGCAGGGCTGACCCTTGATCAAATGGATGTTATCGAAGCCAACGAAGCTTTTGCCGCTCAGGCTTGTGCTGTGACCAAGACCCTTGGACTTGATCCGGCAAAGGTCAATCCCAATGGCAGCGGCATTTCCTTGGGCCACCCAATCGGCGCAACGGGTGCGATTGTGACCGTTAAAGCCATTCACGAATTGCATCGCATTGGCGGCAAGTATGCTTTGGTCACCATGTGCATTGGTGGTGGTCAAGGAATCGCCGCTATTTTTGAGCGAGCATAGTCAAACAAACCAGCGCTGTAAAAGCAAGGGTTTGTTGACAGTCACATGTAGCCGAGTTCCGCAAGTGAAGCTGTTTGTGGGCCGGCTACGATGAGATGATCGACAAAGGTCACATCAACGAGCTGCAGTGCGTGCGAAAGCTCGGTTGTCAGTGCGAGGTCAGCTTTACTTGGCTTGGCCACGCCTGAGGGGTGGTTGTGCGCCATGATCAGTCCACTGGCGTGATGATTGAGCGCGAGCTTGACGATTTCTCTCACATATATGGGGACTTGCGTCAGTGTGCCTTGTGAGACCTCTTCGCAGTGAATAAGCCGATGTTGGGTATCGAGTAACAAAGCCACGCAATGTTCCACCTCGCGGTGTGACAATAACGTTCTGCAATAGGTCTTGACCTGTTCTGACCGGTTGAGTACTTGTCCCGCGCGCAAATCTTCAAGGCTTGTTCGTGAGGCCAATTCAAAGGCCGCTGTGAGCACGCTGGCTCGGGCCGGTCCAAGGCCTTTGGTGCGTTGTAACTGCTGAGCAGTTTGTCGCTGTAAACCCCTGAGACCACCGCTTTGCAACAAAATGTCAGAGGCAACGCCAATCGCATGCCGACCGCGTACGCCGCTGCCAATTAAGAGGGCCAACAATTCGGCATCTGTCAATGATTTGGGACCCAATCGGGCCAAACGTTCGCGCGGACGCTCATCTGGGGTAAGGCTTTCTCGCAAAGTCATCATAGAGGCTCTAAAATGGTAATTAATCCATTTAGAACAGTGACACGATTCCATGAACCAAATTACCAACACGCCTATCTTTGTCCAGCCTAATTCTTATCTCACTTTGCACTATCGGATTGTGGTTGAAAGCGGGCCAGGAAAGGGATCGGTCTTTATTGACACCTTTGACGGCCGACCTGCAACATTGCAGCTCGGTGTCGGACAGTGGGCGCCAGGCATGGAGCAAGTCTTGCTCGGGCAGTCTGAAGGGGATTGCTTTAGCGCCACGTTGCCGCCTGAGGATGCTTACGGCGATCGTAATCCTGAACTGGTGCAATTGGTCGGTCATGCGATGCTCAAAGAGCATGCGGGCGAGGATGCGGGTTTTGAGCCGGGCGATATGGTTTCTTTTACGGCACCCAATGGTGGGCAGTACTCTGGGATCTTCAAAGAAACGACAGCCGATGGCGCTTTATTTGATTTCAACCACCCCTTAGCAGGTCGTGTGTTGCGTCTTGATGTTGATTTGCTAGGAGTGCTTTGATGCAGACCGTGACCAGTGATTTGACGCTTCCGATTGTTGGTGCAGATATTGTGCTTGCTCAGCCGCGCGGCTTTTGTGCAGGCGTTGATCGCGCCATTGAAATCGTTGAGCGGGCTTTACAACTTCACGGTGCACCGATCTATGTGCGTCATGAAATTGTGCACAACAAATTTGTGGTTGATGATTTGCGTGCCAAGGGTGCTGTTTTTGTCAAAGAGCTCGACGAAATACCAGCCGGTGCGATTGTCATTTTCTCAGCGCATGGTGTTTCACAAACGATACAAGTCGAAGCAAAAAAACGAAATCTACAGGTTTTCGATGCAACCTGTCCGCTAGTGACCAAGGTACACGTCGAAGTCGCCAAAATGCGCAAGTCGGATTTAGAAGTGATCATGATCGGGCACAAGGGGCACCCTGAAGTTGAGGGCACACTTGGTCAGTCTACTGACGGCATGTATTTGGTGGAAACAGTGGCGGACGTGGCAAAGCTTGTGGTTGCTGATCCGAAGAAATTGGCTTTTGTGACACAGACCACGCTGTCCGTCGATGATGCCGCCGCTGTGGCGGACGCGTTGCGAGCGCGGTTTCCTAGTATTCAGGAACCGAAAAAAAGTGATATTTGTTATGCCACCCAAAACCGTCAAGATGCCGTTAAGTTACTCACCAAGCAATGTGACCTTGTGATTGTGGTGGGTAGCCCGAACAGTTCAAATTCGAACCGTTTGCGTGAGGTGGCCGAAAGATTAGGAGTTCCGGCCTATTTAATCAATGGTCCAGAGTCGCTTGAACCCCAGTGGCTTTTTGGTAAACAACACATTGGGGTGTCCGCTGGCGCATCGGCTCCCGAAGTGTTGGTCAAGCGCGTCATCGAGCAACTTAAAACACTCGGCGCGGTCTCTGTTCGCACCATGGATGGTTTGGTCGAGAATGTCTCTTTTCCCTTGCCCAAAGGGTTGCCGCGTCAGGGCGGCGATGCGCCAAAGAAATAACTGCGTCCATGCTTGTGAGTCCGATCGCGCGGGAAGGTGTATTCGCGCATCCTTCAAAAAACGGGGATTTCCCCGCGCGGCATCACCGTATAAACCCGAACAAATCACAAGCATTTAGCTTGGGTGGTTGCTCGCGTGATTGGGGGTTTCGATGTGATGTCATTCTTAAAGAATGTTTGATTCCTAGATCTAGGTGTAAGGTGCGAAGTGTGTCTTCACTAATTTGAAACACACGAAGCTATTGAAGTCAGTCAAAATGAATCTGCAATTTATAAGCTCTATTGTTTTCAAAGAGGAGGAGCGACATGTTGAAAGTTAAATCAAAAGCCAGCCGTCTAGTGGCAACCGCCGCAGCCGGCGTTGCCATGGCATTTAGCGGTGCTGCCATTTCACAAGAACTACCCAAAACCATGGTTTGGACATCGTACGACGTTGGTTCAGCGGGTTACGCTGAAGCTTCCGCGATGGCCGATGCCTTTGGTAAAAAATACGGTGTAAAAATCCGTATCATGCCTTCAGGGTCATCGATTGGTCGTTTGCAGCCCGTGCTGACAAACCGGGCCGATGTCGGCTGGTTGGCAACAGAAACCTTCTTTGCCGCTGAGGGCACGGAAGATTTTGCTGCTAAACGATGGGGTCCACAAGATTTGCGCGTTCTCGCTGGTCGTCCTGCAGCCTTCGGTTTGCCAGCGGCCGCCGATGCCGGCATTAAGACCTTTGCCGACTTGAAAGGTAAGCGAGCAGCTTTTGTTGCGGGCAACCCTTCGGTCAACGTCAAGTGCGAGGCCTACTTGGGCTTTGGTGGACTGACACTGAAAGATGTTGAAGTCATCATGTTCCCAACGTACGGTGCAGCCATGAGTTCGATTGCACAAGGCAAATCTGACTTTACTTGCACCACGACCACACCAAGCCAGATGTACGAATTGGCTGAGTCGCCAAGGGGTATCACTTGGATCGGTGCCCCAGCCGATGACAAAGAGGGTTGGGCTCGGATGCGGGCTATTGCGCCTTACTTCGGGCCAGGCATTGAGACAGTCGGTGCTGGTATTTCAAAAGAAAAGCCAGCCGCGTTGATGTCCTATCGCTACCCACTTTTGGCTGTGCGTGCTGACATGACACCTGACGAGGCGTATGCCTTTGTTAAAGCCATGGACGAGACATATGGTTTGTACAAGGATGCCACGGCAGTGATGCCGCGTTGGAATTTGGCGCAGTCTGGTAAACCACCTGGTGATGCGCCATTTCATGAAGGCGCCATTCGTTACTTGAAAGAAAAAGGCATCTGGACCGCTGAGCACGACAAGTGGAACACAGCCCGCTTGGCTCGTTTGAACGCGCTTTTGGCTGCTTGGGAAGTGACAATGGATACCGGGATGAGCTTGTCTGATAAACAATTTGCGGCTCTTTGGGCCAAGAATCGTCAGGCTGCACTGGCATCACTGAAGTAAAGTCATGATTTAACGCGCAACGAAGCAGCAGGTTCGTTGCGCGTTTTTATTTGGATTCAGCGTTCAACGCTTGAGTTAAATCACATAAGAGCTGCTCATGTCAGAAGCCGTTAATTTAAACCCCCTCGTTGAAGTAGAAATGGCCAAGCGCACGCGCATGCACGGCGCGACTTATTGGGTGGTCTTGACACTCGGGGCCCTTGGTTTGTTTTTGGCGATCAACCAAACTTTTACGTTGCGTGTCTTCGGTTTCTCGCCACTGGGTAATTCTTTCCTTTATTACCTGATCGGTATCTTTCTGTCCGCCGCTTACTTGATCTATCCAATGAAAAAATCGGATTCAGAGCAGACACGCTGGTATGACTGGGTCTTTGCGGGGTCAGTGATTGCTTGCACCCTTTATTTGGGCGCCAATGGTTTACAGATTATTGAGCAGGGTTGGGACTACTCTTCACCCCTCGAAGCTACCGTTTTATCTGGAATTCTGTTGGTGTTATTGATTGAGGGTGTGCGTCGTTGTGGCGGTACACCCCTCTTGGTGGTGGTTATTATATTTGGTAGTTATCCCATTTATGCCGGCTACATGCCAGGATTTCTCTGGGGTAATCAGTACACGTTGGCCGAAACCATTCGTGCTCATGTGATGGGTGTTGAAAGTGTTATCGGCATCCCCATGCAAGTGGTGGCCAATTTGGTGATTGGCTTTGTGGTGTTTGGTGCGGCACTGACCGTCACCGGCGGGGGCGACTTTTTCATGCGGTTTGCAACTTCTTTGATGGGGGCGAGTCGAGGAGGGCCCGCCAAAGTGGCGGTTGTATCCAGTGGGTTAATGGGTAGTTTGTCTGGCAGCGTGATTTCAAACATTCTCACCACAGGTGCCTTTACGATTCCGACCATGAAGCGAACAGGTTACCCACCTCAATACGCAGCCGCCGTTGAGGCTTGCGCATCAACAGGCGGCACGTTAATGCCACCCGTGATGGGTGCTGTTGCTTTCATCATGGCATCATTTTTGGGGGTGTCTTACGCTGACGTCATGGTCGCCGCTTTTTTGCCAGCACTATTGTTCTATGTTGCTTTACTGTTTCAAGTCGATAATTACGCGGCTCGCAAAGGTTTGGTCGGCTTACCGCCAGAAGAAATTCCTAAAATGTGGCCAGTTCTTAAAGACGGTTGGCCTTACCTGTTCAGTCTGGGCATGCTGATTTATATGTTGTTGGTCATGCGACTTGAGACCTATTCGCCTTATTACGCAACGTTGGTTTTGTTGGTAATTTCCGCCTTTAAGAAAAGTCATCGAATGTCGGTGAGCCGTGCCCTAGAGCTTCTCAAAGAGTTAAGCGTCAGTGTGGCCAACCTGGTCGCTATTTTGGCGGGTATTGGATTGGTTGTCGGTGGCCTGTCTTATAGCGGTGTGGCGGGAGCGTTCTCTCGTGAATTGCTGCTCTATGCTGGTGGCAGTATCCCATTGATGCTGATCGCTGGCGCCGTGACGAGCTTTGTGCTTGGCATGGGCATGACCGTTAGTGCTTGTTATATTTTCTTATCGATTTTGTTGGCGCCGGCATTGGTCAATGCGGGCTTGAATCCCTTGGCTAGCCATTTGTTCATTTTGTACTGGGGCATGATGTCTTACATCACGCCACCGGTTTCATTGGCTGCCATCACGGCCGCCAATGTGGCTGGTGCAAGTGCTTGGGCAACCGGTTTAACGGCCATGCGATTGGGCAGTGTGCTGTTTCTCTTGCCCTTTATGTTTGTGCTCAACCCAGCACTTATCATGCAGGGCGATTGGGGACCGATTATTCAAGCAGCCGCCACGGCAGTGACTGCAATGTGGGTGCTGGCGTCAGCGCTTGAAGGGTACTTGTATCGGGTGGGTATTTTGACGTGGCCCACGCGCATTTTGCTGTTTGTCACTGGTTGTTTGTTCCTTTTCCCCGGCCTTAAAACCGATCTCATAGGCATCGGGTTACTGCTGGTGACCTATTTGTTGGCACTGACAATTCCAGGCATGCGCCAAAAGAAAGCCGTCATCTAGTTCTGCGTTCAGCCGGTCACCATCGGGGTGTCGGGCTGAACACTCCACTGCAGTAACGAGTGGTCGTAAATGGCCCAGTTGTCACGCCCCAAAAGGGCTTGAGCGAATGCGCTGGTGCTTGCCGCGATGCCACCACCACAGTAATGAATGGTGGGCTGACTCAGGTCAACACCAGCTGCTTTAAAGAGCGCCTGCATTTGGTCGGCTGAAACAAATCGGTTAGTTTTTAAATCAAACAGCTCTCTGGCTGGGACATTGAGGCTGCCAGGAATTCTGCCAGGGCGCCCGTAGTGAGCCCCATCACTGCCCATGAACTGAACACGGGTCAGGGCGTTGATCAGCGTTTGCGGTGCTCGGTTTGCAGCAGCGCGGACTTCTTCCAGACCCACAATGTGCTCAAAGCGCGGCTGGCTAATCTCATAAACGCTGGGTTTTGTCTCAAGATTTTCTGTGGATACGAGTCCACCAGCATTGACCCAAGCCGACCAGCCGCCATTAAGGATAGATACCTTTTCATGACCCTTTACATGTAAGACAGCCCATGCTCTGGTGATCGTGCTCATGGCACTGCGACCGTACAAGACAACATGGTCGCTCGGTTTGATGCCTAGCCTTTGCATCAAGGCGACAAACTGATTTGAATCGAGCATGGTGAATGGGTAAGGGCCGTCAGGATCCGATAAGTCAGTGGCCATGTCAACATGGCTGGCCCCTGGGATGTGACCCTCTAAAAAGTCGGGCAAACCAGAAACAATTTTTGAGGACCCAACCGGTTGAGCAATCATGTGGGTGGTGCAGTCCAGAACACGGATATTGTCTTGGCCCAGTCGTGTTTTTAACCATTCGGGCTCAACCAACAAGTCGTTTCGTGACAACTGTGACATTCGTGTTTCCTCAATATTTGATGATTTTTTGCCAAGCCATACTAAAAATATCTGGTGTGAAGGTGGATTTCGAGTCTTAATATACCGATTCGGCTCACCGGCTGGGTGTGCCACCTGCCAAATTCAATATAAAGGTAGTCTGTTAATGATTGTTAAGAAGTGGTACTACGGCTGGAATATCGTGGCAGCGGCAACATTTTTGACG
>Ga0213861_10002011_pt1 | contig 17791 bp, 14 predicted proteins | sample PICome_4_FD_160110 | JGI IMG/M metagenome (GOLD analysis project Ga0213861, IMG submission 160110) | Coastal seawater microbial communities near Pivers Island, North Carolina, United States - PICO131 | ecosystem: Environmental > Aquatic > Marine > Coastal | place: USA: North Carolina... | reverse complement strand
GGCGGGGTGATCAACGCGGGCGAGGCGACCTATTCCGGCACCGACCTGCGCCGCGCGAGTGAACGCGACATGTGCGACATCAGGGGCCGCGAGGTTTCGATGATTTTCCAAAACCCCCGCGCGGCATTGAACCCGATCCGCAAGGTGGGCCACCAGATCGAGGACGTCCTGCGTCACCATTCCCGCGCCACCCGCTATGACGCGCGCGCCAAAGCGATTGCAGCCCTTGAGGCGGTCAAGATCAACGATGCAGAGGCTCGCTATAATGCCTATCCGTTCGAGTTGTCGGGCGGCATGTGCCAGCGGGTTGTCTGTGCCATTGCGCTGGCATGCGATCCACGTTTGCTGATCGCGGATGAACCGACAACAGGGCTGGACATCACGACGCAAAAGGCGGTCATGGACCTGGTGCGCGACCTGATCCGCGAGCGGAACATGAGCAGCATACTGATCACACACGACCTTGGCCTTGCTGCGCAATATTGCGACCGTATCTTGGTGATGAAGGACGGTATGATCGTGGAGCAGGGGGATCCTGTTCAGATCTTCAGCGCGCCACAGCATCCCTATAGCCGCAAGCTGGTGGACGCGACACCGCGTGCAGGCGAAACCGTGCGCAGCCTGTTGCCAGCAGCAGATCAGGGTGAAGAACTGATCCCGACAATCAGCGATCTACCGCTGCTTGAGGTGCGCAACCTGACCAAGACATATGCTGGCAAAGCCGGCCCGGTCCATGCGGTGAAGGGCATTTCCTTTACCATAAATCAGGGCCAATGCGTGGGGCTTGTGGGCGAAAGCGGCTGCGGAAAATCAACCACGTCTGAAATTCTGGTGCGCCTGATGGATGCTACGGATGGAGAGGTGATTTTTGACGGCGCAGATATCGCAAAGGTGCCCGCCCGCAGCTTTGCCAAGGACCCAAGGCGTGCGGATATCCAGATGGTGTTCCAGGATGCCACTGACAGCTTGAACCCGCGCCATACTGCGCGCCAAACCATTGCAGAGCCGTTGCGGCGTCTGGGGCGCATGCGCGGGGCACAACTGACGGCCCGGATCGAAGAATTGGCAGCATTGGTGGGCCTACCCCTGCCGCTGTTGGACCGGTTCTCGCATCAGCTATCGGGGGGGCAAAAAGCGCGAGTCGGGATAGCGCGGGCCATCGCTTTGGATCCAAAATTCCTGATCCTGGATGAACCAACGGCGGCGCTTGACGTATCCATCCAGGCTGTTGTTCTGAACCTACTGGTGGATTTACGTGCAAAGCTGGGGCTGAGCTATCTGTTTGTCAGCCACGATCTGCATGTCGTGCGTTTGCTTTGCGATCATGTGATCGTCATGAAAGATGGTGAAATCGTCGAACAAGGTGCGGCAGCGGATGTGATGTCGAATCCCAAGAGTGACTACACCAAAACCCTGCTTGCGGCGGCCCCAAAACCACCAGAGCGGCGTCAGACAAGCTGAAAATACCAAGACCCGGAGAACCACCATGCTCGACCAATTGCCTTTCACTCTGACTGCACTGCGCGAGGCTTACGCGGCGGGCACACACCCTGCGGATGTCATTGACGAGATATTCAGGCGTCTGGACGCCGTGAATGATCCTGGCATTTTCATCCATCTGTGTGACCGCGAGGACCTGCGCGCGCAGGCCGATGCACTTGGGGATTATGATCCGGACATGCCGCTTTGGGGAATTCCGTTTGCGGCCAAGGACAATATCGATGTGGCAGGTATTGAGACAACAGCCGCATGCCCTGCCTATGCATATACGCCTCAGGCGGATGCCTTTGTCATTGCCAATCTGCGCGCGGCAGGGGCCTTGATGATCGGCAAAACCAACCTTGATCAATTTGCCACTGGGCTTGTGGGCGTGCGCACGCCTTACGGCGCACCACTCAATTCTGTGGACCCACAGATCGTGCCGGGTGGTTCGTCTGGTGGTTCTGGTGTGATCGTGGGGCACGGGATTGTCACGTTTTCGCTGGGTACAGATACGGCTGGGTCGGGCAGGGTGCCTGCCGCGCTTAACAACATCGTCGGGCTTAAGCCTACATTGGGGGCCTTATCGGCAAGCGGCGTCGTGCCGGCCTGCCGTTCCATAGAAACAGTGTCGATTTTTGCGCTGACCGTGGATGACGCCTATGCGGCCTTCGCGGCGGCGCGTGGGTTTGATGCTGCTGATGCCTATGCCAAACGATTGACCCATGAGCCTTTGACGGTTCCGTCCAAACCGCTGCGTGTGGGCGTGCCCGATGCCGCCACGATCGAATTTTTCGGCGATACCGTCCAGCAGGCAGCTTTCGACCGTGATGTCGCGCTGCTCAAGGCCACTGGTGCCGAAATCGACTACATCAGCTTTGAGCCACTCTACGCCATTGCCCGCATGCTGTACGAAGGCGCTTGGGTGGCGGAACGGTACACCGTCATCGAAGAACTGCTTCAGCGCGATCGGGAAGCGATCCATCCGGTGACGCGCCAAATTATCACCCATGCCGAAAGCATGTCAGCGGCGGATGCCTTTAGAGGCATGTACCGTCTGGCAGAGTTGAAACGTGCAGCGGAACCATTGTTGGAGGGGCTTGACCTGCTCTGTGTTCCCACAATCCCGACAATCTATTCTGTCGCTGATCTTGAGGCGGATCCAGTCACGCCCAATTCCAACAACGGCACCTATACGAACTTTGTGAACCTTCTGGATATGTGCGGTATTGCCGTGCCAACGGCCCCGCGCAGTGATGGCAGGCCGGGCAGCGTGACCTTGCTGGCGGGGGCAGGTCAGGATGCGCTGGCGGCTTCCGTCGCGCGGAGGTTTGAGTTGGCATGCAAACGCAATATGGGGGCCACTGCACATCCGGTACCCACACCACCCGCCTTGCCCGAAGCAGTATCAGATCAGATTGAGTTGGCCGTCTGCGGGGCGCATATGACCGACTTGCCGCTCAACTGGCAACTGACCGATCTGGGGGCCACATTTGTACGCAAGGCGCAGACCACGGCCGAATATAAATTTTACGCATTAGCGGGCGGTCCACCGGCGCGCCCCGGTCTGGTCCGCTCTGATGCGGCGGATGCGGGATCTGTAGCGGTTGAGGTCTGGTCCTTGCCCAAAGTGGCGTTTGGCCAATTTATGGCAGGCATTCCAGCCCCGTTGGGTATTGGCACCGTTGCGTTGTCGGATGGCGCGTCGGTCAAGGGATTTATCTGCGAAGCAAGCGGCGCCAAAGGGGCCACAGACATCACCCACATTGGCGACTGGCGCGCTTATCTAGCGCAAAGCGTGGTCCCAGCATGACATCGCAAGTCGAGCAACGGCTGAGTGCCTTGGGGCTGCAATTGCCCCCCGATTGGACGCCGCGCGGACAGTTTTTGCCCTTTCGCAAGGATGGCGCGGTTGTGTATCTGTCCGGCCAAATCTGCGAATGGGCGGGCGAAGTGACCCATTCAGGTCCGGTACTTGATACAACTGAGGGCATCGAGACGGCGCGAGAGGCGGCGAAGATCTGTGCGCTCAACCTGATCTACCGACTTCGCGAGGCCTGCGACGGCGATCTGGACCGCGTCGATGCAATCCTGCGTCTGGGTGGCTTTGTAAATTGCCTGTCAGGCTTTCCCAGCAGCCCGGCGGTGATCAACGGTGCCACGGAGGTGTTTATCGCATTGTTCGGAGAAGCGGGCTGGCATGCGCGCACAGCCGTGGGCGTGTCGGGCCTGCCTGGCAATGCCTCGGTGGAAGTGGACGCAGTGGTACGGTTGAAAAGCTAGGCTTTTGGCAATAGCGGTGGCGGCAAGGCGGGGCTGGCCGTTTCCAGCTTTGCGGCCAGCGCCAGCACTTGTGCATCTTGCCCCGGACGTGCGGCCAGCATCACCGATAGGGGCCTGCCCAATTGGTCCAAGCCCCATGGAATGCAGACAAGCGGTCCGCCAAAGACTGTCCAGGGTGTCAGCCAATCTTGAAAACCGGTTGTGCCATCGATCAACGGCGCGCCTGTCGGTACAGGTAATGTCAGGATTGTATCGACGCCCTCAAGCCCAGCCCAGAACGCCTGTTTTGCCTCAGCCACAAGGGCTTTGGCCTGGGCGATTTGATCGGGTGAAATGGCGGCACCCATGCGCAGACCCGCAAGAAACTTAGGCTTCAGTAACACTGCCTTCGTCTCGGCCAGCAGCGACCCATGTGCCACAAAAGCCTCGTAATTCATGATGGTTCGATGTGCCGCTACGATGGGTGTGACATCAGCGGTCAAAGGCCCTGTGGTGATCGCCGCACCAATGTCGAGCAAAGCGCGCGTGGCCCCCTGAAACCCTGCCAAAGTATCGTCATCTGGCAGCGCGGTTGTTTGCCAAAATCCACAAGCAGCAGTTTGGGCTGTTTTGTCTAATGGGGGCGCGCGGTAGGGGGCTACGACCGCAAAAGACTTTTGCGCCAAAGCAACAGATCGCGCGATGATCCCGACGGTGTCGAAACTGCGCGCAAGGGGCGTGACGCCTGTGGTCGGTATGACGCCATAGGATGGTTTGAACCCAACGACCCCACAATAAGCTGCAGGCCTGCAAAGCGACCCGGCCGTCTGGGTGCCAAGGGCTATATCGACCACGCCTGCGGCGACGGCGGCCCCGGACCCACTGCTGGACCCACCAGGTGAGCGGTTCAGGTCATGGGGATTTCGGCAAGCCGTTGGATCGGTAAATGCAAATTCAGTCGTCACCGTCTTGCCGATGATATGCGCACCCGCCTCGCGCAATTTGGCCACAACAGGGGCGTCGTGCAATGCCGGGGGCGCATCCTGGCAGGTGTCACTGCCATTGCGCGTGGGTACACCTGCAACATCAATGATGTCTTTGACGCCGACGCGCAGCCCCTCAAGCGGACCTTTGCCCCTTGCATCAGGCGGGCAGAGTTCGACAAAGGCATGAATGTGAGGCTCCCAACGCCGCAGGTTCTGGTCGTGGTCTTGGCCCGCGTCTTGCCTTGTGGGTGCGGGGTTCACGTCACGGCCCTTGTTACGCCAATCAGATGGTCACGCGAAATAAGCGCCTCAAGATCCGCGATGCTGCGGGTTTGCAGATCAGCGGGCGGTTGGGGCAAAACGAGATAGCGCATGTCGGCGTTACTGTCGTGCACCACGAGCTGGATATCCTCTGACAGTTCCAGCCCAAATTCAGCCAGAACCTTCCGGGGTTCGCGCACAGAACGCGCACGATACGCCTTTGAGATATACCAAGAGGGCGGCTGCCCTAAAATGGATCTTGGATAACAAGAGCATAGGGTGCAGGTGATCAGGTTATGCACCTTTGGTGTATTTTCGACCACGATGATGCGCGCCTCGTTGACGGGGATGTCGAGTTCTTGTATCGCGGCACGCCCATCAGCCAGCAGGCGCGCATGATAGGCCGTATCTGTCCAGGCTTTCACGATAACTTTTGCGCCTAAATGAATGCCGGGGCTTTCGAGTTTTGCAATCGCACCTGTCACTTCAATTGCGCTCAACAGGCCTTTGGCAATCAGGACATCTTGCAATGCGTCAACGATAATCTGAGCCTCGATATTACCCGCCTCGTCTTCGACTATGATCGCCTCATGTTCGCCGTGGTCGTGATCATGGGGCATCGGATGTCTCCTGTGCTGGCGCAAGCCAGTGGTCGTAGATTTCAATAATAAGCATGTCATTCTTGGGTATCGTTTTATCGGCCCATAGCTGTCTTTGCTCAAAGGCCACGCGGTAGAGATCAACCGCCTGACCAGAGGTGTTGCCAACGGCCAGATCCTCGGGGTTCAAATAGGTTCCGCAATAGCCGATGACGTGCCCGATCTGGTTGCGCACGTAATGCGGGATGCGCACATGTCCCTCTTTGCCAAGAGCCAAAACCTTGACGCGATCCCTGTCAGAGAACCGTTTCATCTGGATGAATCAAATTCTGCCCAGCGGGTTCTGCTATCGGCGATTGCTTGATCCAGTTCTGCCCGCGACACGACGCCCTTCTCGATCAGGATATCTGTCATCGCTTCCAACCTGCGTCGGTAAAACGAGAGGCTATTGTATTTCTCGACGCCGAAACTCTCGAACCCGCGACGGACTTCGTCAAGCGAGACAATGCGGCGCGTGCCGTCACCAAGAAGACCGCGGATCGCCTCAACCTGTTTTTCCCAATGTAGCCAGGGCAGCTCCACAATAGGGATGCTGCCAGCAGCATCGCCGCCGACATCGTGATAGCCTTTGGGCCCTTTATCGTCTTGCATAACCACTCTCCCGATCTGCGCAGGATGGCGGCAGTTGCCCAATCTGACCATTGCTTTTTTTGCAGCATGGCGCGGTAAAAAGTAGTGCGTAAGACTGAACTGGTCCGCCCTGGTTGAACGGCATTCAAACCATTACGACGACCGCTGTCCGTTTCAGCCTGTCGAACCCACGCCCCAAGCGGATCAGGCCGATCACGCCGATCTGACTTGCATTTCGGTTGCGAAGGCTATCTGACCATCACATGACATGGACAAACGAAAGATTCGGGATCGGGTCGGTTGTGCGACCGATGGGGCTTTTGCTTCTGATTTTACTATTCGTGTTCCAGATCGTAGCGCCGGCTGCCGCAGCATCCACATCGGCGACTGATCGTCATGCGCACCATCAAGGAATGGCCGAAGCGGTAGTCAACTGTCCGATGCATATTGGCATAGCGGACGCAAATATGGATGGTGCAGTCGGTCATGACGGCGCGCATGAAGATGCGGCGCATTGCATGCCATTGATGTGCTGCTTTCATGATACGGTGTCGGCATATAAACTGGTTGCCGTCGGCATGCTTCTACCGGGCGCGCAAATCATTGATCGCGGTAAAGCGGCATCTTCGAACGTTGGTTCGACCCAGGAACGTCCCCCAAGACAGGTCTGATTGATTTCTGAACCGCGTGCGCGTTTTGCGCAGGCGAGAATGTAATTGATTGGAAGCGGTTCCTTTACGGAGCCGGGGTCGAGGTGACCATGCGTGGACGATATTCAGCCCTGAGCATTCTGGCACTTGCTGCCGGGGTTGCCGGTGGCATCTATCTAGAAAGACTATATCTGAACCCGTCCGAAATGGCCGGATCAGATGGGCTAGAAATCCTGTATTGGGTGGCTCCGATGGATGCCAATTTCCGGCAGCCAGGGCCCGGAAAGTCGCCAATGGGAATGGATCTGGTGCCGGTCTTTGCAGGCGAGGAACCCTCGGGCGATCCGGCTGAGGTCACGCTATCCGCCGCCGAAATAAACGCAATTGGTGTGCGAACTGCAATTGCGCAGATGTCCGAGATTTCCCATCGGATAGAGACAGTCGGGTTTGTCGGCTACGACGAACACCTGACAAGCCATGTGCATACCCGCGTCGAGGGCTGGATCGAAGTCTTGAACGTGCGCGCTGTCGGTGACCCGGTACGCGAAGGTGACGTGCTCTTTGAGATGTTCTCGCCGCAGATCGGTGCTGCCAGCAGTGATCTTGCCCGCGCGGTCAAGGAGGGCGACACCCGCATACTCGAAGCCGCCCGCAGCGGTTTGCGAAGCCTGGGCATGTCGGACCATCAGATTGCCCGAATTGAAGCCGAAGGTGTGCTTGCGCGCAACATTGAGGTTCTCGCTCCACAAGACGGCGTGGTCATCTCTCTCGACGCGGCAGACGGGATGTATTTGCAACCTGGCGTCCGCGCGGTATCGCTGACCGACCTCAGTGCCGTCTGGCTGATCGTAGATGTATTCGAGCGTGACATCGCCCGCTTGACGGATGACATGCGGGCGGTCGCCCGGTTTGAACACCTGCATGGCCGGACCTTCGAGGGTGTGGTCGATTACATTTATCCCGAACTCGATGCCGAGACGCGCACGCTGCCGGTGCGTCTGCGTTTTGACAATGCCGAAGGGTTGCTCAGGCCCAATATGTTTGGAAATGTCAGCCTCGTCCCGAACGGAACCCGCATGGCGCTGACCGTCCCAACCGAGGCGATCATTCGCACAGGAGCTGCCGAACGGGTCATTTTGAAAACTGGGGAAGGCACGTTCAAGCCGCGCCTGATTACGACAGGTCTTCGGGATAATTTCGGCGCAGGAGGCCGGACCGAAGTGGTTCAGGGCCTTGCCCCCGGCGAGGAAGTCGTAGCCTCCGCTCAGTTTCTGATCGACAGCGAAAGCGCGTTGAGCGCCGGTCTGATGCGCATGACCCCGACAGATGAGGCACCCGCGCGCGGGACGGGTGAGTTGATCGCACTCGATATTGAAAACCGCATCGCCACGATCAGGCACGCGGCATTGGACGCGCTGGATTGGCCAGGGATGACTTCGGATTTTCCGCTGCGCGCCGATATTGCGCTGGCCCGTTTGGAACCGGGTCAGCAGGTGGTATTTCGTGCCGCACGCGGGGCTGACGGGCTGCTTGGCCTGATTGAGCTGGGCGGCGACGACGGCATTGCAGCCACTGGTACCGGCACGGTCATGGCTGTGACGGCGGATGGCAAACTTTCGCTGTCTCATGATCCGATCCCGGAACTTGGCTGGCCTGCGATGCAGATGGACATGCCTGTCGCGGGCTTTGACGCCGCAGAAGTGCCGTTGGACCAACCGGTCGAATTCGACCTGACCAAAGGCGAAGATGGGTTGTTCACGATTGTGGCCGTGCGCGCCGGTGGCATGGGGGCCGAAATCGGGATGCGCATGTCCGAGCCAATGGCCGCGCCTGCAGAAAATACTGCGGCCCCGCCGATTGTCGTGTCCGGCACCATCGAAACGGTCGATCAACAGACGCGCATGGCCACGATCGTGCACGGACCAATTGTGGAGATCGGGATGCCCGGCATGACCATGGGGTTCGCCTTGGATGAGGCACTGGATCCTGCGGCGTTGATCACCGGGCAGCAGATGACCCTGACCTTCGCCCGCCCAGATGGAATGACGATGATCCTTTCTGCTGCCGAACCGATTGTCCCACCAATGAAAGTGTCGGGCACCATCAATGCAGTGGATCAGGCGGCTGGAATGGCCAATATCACCCACGGCCCGATGATGGAGATCGGCATGCCGGGAATGACGATGGACTTTGCCATTGATCCGTCGGTTGATGTTTCGACCCTGCCGGAGGGAGAAGAGGTCACGCTTTTGCTCAAACGCAACGCGGACTTTTCGATGACCCTGCTCGGAGTGGCTTTGGTCCCTGAGGTAAGCCAATGATCCCCGCCATCATTCGCGCGTCCATCGCGAACCGCGTGATCGTTATGGCCCTTGCGATCATGATGGCGGTTGCGGGCATCTGGGCAATCCGGGAAACCCCAGTGGACGCCATTCCGGACCTTTCGGATGTACAGGTGATCGTCAAAACGCCCTATCCGGGGCAAGCGCCGCAGGTGGTCGAAGACCAGATCACCTATCCCATCGCGACTGCCATGCTGGCTGTGCCCGGTGCCAGCGATGTGCGCGGGTTCTCCTTCTTTGGCGACAGCTACGTTTATGTCGTGTTCGAGGACGGCACCGATTTGTATTGGGCGCGCACGCGGGTGCTGGAATACCTCGGCCAGATTGCGGCCGACCTGCCCGAAGGCGTTTCACCCCAGCTGGGCCCGGACGCAACGGGCGTGGGCTGGATCTACCAATACGCGCTGATCGACCGAACCGGTGGCCATGATCTGGCAGAGTTGCGCACCCTTCAGGACTGGTTCCTGAAATACGAATTGCAGACCGTCGATGGCGTTTCCGAAGTTGCCACTATTGGCGGCATGGTCAAACAGTATCAGGTCGTCGTCGATCCGAACAAGCTGCGCGCCTATGACGTGACGCTTGCCCAAATTCGCAACGCCATTCAAGGCGCAAACCGCGAGACGGGTGGCAGTGTCATCGAAATGGGCGAGGCCGAATTCATGGTCCGCTCCACAGGCTACGTCGATGAGCTTGCGGATTTGGCCAAGGCACCATTGATGGTAAATGCGCGCGGTGCCGCGATCACCCTGGCCGATGTTGCCGACATCCGGCTTGGCCCGGAAATGCGGCGCGGTGTCGGAGAGTTCAACGGCGAAGGGGACGCTGTGGGCGGCGTTGTGATCCTGCGTTGGGGGGGCAATGCACTGGCCACCATCAAGGCAGTGGAGACCCGCATCGAGGAACTGCGCGCCAGCCTGCCCGAAGGGGTCCAGATCGTCACCACCTACAACCGGGCGGGTGTGATTGAGCGCGCTATCGAGAACCTGCAAAAGAAACTCACTGAGGAATTCATCGTCGTTATTCTGGTCTGCGCGGCCTTTCTGCTGCACATCCGGTCGTCACTGGTGATCCTGCTGTCGCTGCCCCTTGGCATATTCGCGGCCTTTATCATCATGAAGCTGCAGGGCGTGAACGCCAATATCATGAGCCTGGGGGGCATCGCGATTGCCATCGGCGCGATGGTAGATGCCGCGATTGTCATGATTGAGGCCATGCACCGGCGGATTGAGCAGGAGAAACTTACCAACAAGAACCGCTGGCGCATCGTCACGGAATGCTGCGAGGAAGTGGGCCCGGCACTTTTCTTTTCCCTGGCGATCATTACGGTCAGTTTTCTGCCGGTGTTTGTTCTCGAAAGCCAGGAAGGGCGGCTGTTCAAACCGCTGGCCTTCACCAAGACCTACGCAATGGCGGCTGCGGCGATCTTGTCCATCACATTGGTGCCTGTGCTTATGGGGTATTTCATAAGGGGCCGCATCATTCCCGAAAGGAAGAACCCCCTCAACAGGCTGGTGATCTGGATTTACCGCCCGTTTCTGGATGCCGCCGTGGCATGGCCCTGGGCCACGACGCTTTTGGCAGGCCTGTTGGTGGCCTCCATGTGGTGGCCGCTGCAGCGGATCGGGACCGAGTTCATGCCGGAACTGAACGAGGGTGATTTCCTCTACATGCCGTCGCTTTACCCCGGCGTATCCATCGGCAAGGCGCGCGAGGTTTTGCAACAGACCGACCGTTTGATCGCAACTGTGCCCGAGGTTCTGACCGTACATGGCAAGCTGGGCCGCGCCGATACGGCCACAGATCCAGCACCGCTGACGATGATCGAGACCACCATCCAACTCAAACCCGAGGCAGAATGGCGCGACGGTATGACGATGGAGATGATCCGCAATGAGCTGGACCGCGTTGTGCAAATCCCCGGCGTCACCAACGTGTGGATTCAGCCGATCAAGAACCGCATCGACATGCTGGCGACAGGAATAAAAACACCCGTCGGTGTCAAGATCTCAGGCGCAGACCTGCGCGTCATCGAACAGATCGGGATTGAGGTGGAACGCGTCGTGGGTGACATCGACGGCACCGCATCGGCCTATGCCGAGCGCCCCATCGGCGGGCGGTTCATCGAGATCAACGTCGATCGCGATGCGGCTGCGCGCTACATGATGTCTGTGCGCGACATTCAGGATGTGGTGCAGACAGCAATTGGCGGTATGCAGGTGTCTGAATCCGTCGAAGGTCTTGAGCGTTTCCCGATCAATCTGCGCTATCCGCAAGAATGGCGCAACAGCCCGGAACGGCTGCGCGATCTGCCCGTGGTGACCCCGTCCGGAGCGCACATCCCGCTGGGCACTCTGGCTGAAATCAAGGTGGTTGATGGCCCCGGCATGATCCGGTCTGAGAATGCGCGCCGCACAGGCTTTGTCTTTATCGACATCACAGGGCGCGATCTTGGGGGATATGTGGCCGAAGCCCGCGCAGTTGTGGCCGACCAGGTCACCTTGCCGCCAGGCTATTCGATCACCTGGTCGGGGCAGTATGAATACATCGAACGGATGCAGGAGCGGCTTAAGATCGTGGCACCCGCAACGCTGCTGATCATCACGCTCATGCTGTTCATGGCCTTCAACCGGGTTATCGAAGTTGGGATTATCCTCGCGGCCCTGCCGGTCGCCTTGGCCGGGGGCGTTTGGTTCCTGTGGTACCTGAGCTTTGATATCTCGGTCGCGGTGCTGGTTGGCTTTATCGCGCTGGCCGGCGTGGCGGTTGAGACGGCGATCGTGATGCTGCTCTATCTCAATCTGGCGTGGGAAAAGCGCAAGAAGGCAGCTGCGGCAGAGCGGCGTGCAATGACGTCCATGGATGTGGAGGAGGTGGTTTTTGAGGGCGCACTCCTGCGCGTACGTCCCAAAGTCATGACCGTCGCAACCATCTTTGCAGCCCTTATTCCCATCATGTACGGCAGCGGCACCGGTTCCGAGATCATGCAGCGGATCGCCGCGCCGATGATCGGAGGCATGGCGACCGCAACCGTTCTCACGCTCTTTGTCATTCCTGCGATCTTCGTGATCTGGAAAAGGCTGGCCCTGAGACGGGTCAACCGCGAAATGCTGCACCCAGCCAATGAACCCGAAACATCCGTAGCGGCAGAATAAGGCCTGCCAATAAACCCAACCCGAAAGGACCAATTATGAAAACGCTCTCTCTTGCCCTGTCTGTTCTGGCTCTGACCGCGCCTCTGGCGTTGGCGCAAATGAACCACTCGAATATGGATCATTCAAATATGCCGATGAGTGACGAAATGATCGAAGGTGCTGTGCATACCAAGGCGGTGGTGAACTCCATCGGTGAGGGCACCGCCAATGTCAGCCACGAGCCGATCCCAGAAATCGGCTGGCCGGCCATGACAATGGATCTGGCGCTGATGCCCGATGCCGAAATGATGGGCGACATTGCGGCCGGGGACGCAGTCACGCTGATGCTGATCAAGGGTGACGACGGCATGTATGCCATTGGCGCAATGATGGCTGATTGATGCTACAGATGCTGGCGGGAGGCTCCGTTTCCTGCCAGCGTTATTTTGCGACTTCAAAGGAGCGAACGATGAAACCAACTCTCATGTCTGCGGCGATCCTTGCCATTTCACTGTTACTCGGCACGCCAAGCGCGGAGGCGCACGCCAAGAAAGAGGCAACTCAGCCAGCGGATGGTGCAGTTCTAGAAATATCGCCTTCTGCAATCGCGCTGCGGTTTGATATGCCGATGCGTGTCACGCTGATCTCTCTCACTGATCAGGATGGCACGGCACATGATTTGACGCGTACCGACAATATGCAGCCCGTCAGTGAATTCAGTGCCACACCGCCCGAGTTGCCGACAGGGCAGTACACCGTCCAATGGCGGGGGCTGGCGGCAGATGGTCACCCGATGCAAGGGGCATTCAGCTTTGAAATCTCGAAGTAAGAGACGATGCACAACACCCGCGCTGCTGCCAATGCGGTGATCTGGCTGTCGATTGCGGGGCCGTGTTTTGAACATTCTGGCCAAAGTTAAAGGGGGGGGCCGTGGCCTCAGTAGGGCCGGGCGCGTTGGGACCATTGGCGGCGGCCACCTTGCGCATTATGACGTGCTGGTCTTCGACTTGCTCAGAGTGAAATTCATGAGCCAGCTTGCCGCTGCGCCTTCACGCTTTTGACATTTCCTCTAGCGCCACTCCGATTGAGATAAGCTGTCGATCCTGATCTTTGGCCCCAATGATGCTTAGTCCAACAGGGCCTTTGTCAACAAAACCTGCTGGCATGGATAACTGTGGTAATCCGCTCAAGCCGGCGGGGCAAAGCACCTCGAAGGCGCGCATGCGAAAGTCATTCAGAGCGCTCTCAGGCGTCGTTGTAAAAGGTGCGGGTGCAGGGCTGGTTGGCAGCACGAGAATACTGTTGGGGGTGATGGTTTCGCGAATGTGCGATTGAATAACTGCCTTGTGCGCATCAGCGACTTGGAATGTTTCGCGATCAATCTGCGAGGCAATTTCAAAGCGTTCACGGATGCCTGGGCCAAAATCTGGCGTGTTTGACGTAACCCAGTCCTTGTGGACATCCCATATTTCGAACGCCTGACAAATCCGAAAGGTTTCGCGCCAGTTTTCCAAGCCATCCTGCGAGAGCAAGATCGGTGTGGCGGGGCCCATCAAGGCTTCGAGTTGGGCCAGCCTGGGTGCCACTGCTGCAATTGCATCCGCACCGGCCCGTGCCCAAATATCCACGGGCAGCAATAGCCGCGTGGGGGAGGGGCCTTGTGGACAGTCAAATGACCGGGCGACCCTGTCCATTATCGTGGCCGACCTTGCAAACCATCCAACCGTGTCAAATGAGTGGGTAAACGGCATCGCGCCATCGAGGGTGATTTGGCCAAAGGTTGTTCGGATACCCCATATTCCGCAGAATGAAGCGGGCAAGCGTACCGATCCACCGGTATCGCTGCCCAGTCCAAAATCGACGAGGCCCGCCGCGACCGCTGCGGCAGATCCTGACGAAGAGCCGCCCGGAATGCGGCGCGGATCGGCAGTATTCACAGGGATCCCGTAATGCGCATTCACCCCCATGAGGCTGTAGGCCAGTTCATCGGTATGGGTCTTTCCGACAAACCGGCCGCCCGCGTCAAGAAGCGTGGTTATTGCAGGGGCATGTTGTTTGGCGGCTGAATGGCTTCGTCCCCATTCGGGATTGCCGCAACCTGCCACATGTCCCGCCACGTCAAAGATATCCTTGACCGCAAAAGACAGCCCGTGAAGCGGGCCAGTTGCCTGTCCTTGCAGCGTGAAAATGTCCGTAAATGCATTGACCGTATCATCCATCGCAATTTCCATCCTACTGGGTTCCAGCCGTCGCTGACGATCTAGCAGCGGCGGTTTTGTCCCTATTCGTCCATCCATGAGACATGCGCAGCAACGATGCGCCATCCATCTTCAAGGCGCGCCCAACTATGGCTTTGGCGTCCAACCCGGTGTTGGGCAGGCTTTGTGAATTCTGTATTGGCGGTCGCAAAGTCATGGCCGAATGTGGTGATGACAGTCTTGCGCAAGCCACGCTTTAGTCCTTGAGAAGGCCGCGACCGGCGAAAAGCCAATATCTCTTCATGGCCGTGAAGGTTCTCGGTTTGACCGTAGCGAATGACATGTTCACTGGTCCAAAACAATCTGTCGAGGGTCGTGACGTCATTGCTGACAAGCGCTTGTTCATAACGATTGAACGCCTCCGTAACCTCGGCAACAATTGTTGGTATATTGATGTCCATTCGGGGAAAACTCTTGTTAAGTGCGATTTGAGCAACCTGTGCGAAACCGCCCGGAGTTTCGTATGCACTTTTCAATTTCTCCAGAGTTTGCATCCTGTGGTGCCCCTTGTTCGATGTATTTTCGGGCGATATGGTTCTGCGTGCGTAAATGATGGGCATTGCGAGGATATGTTGGTGACATTTCCTACGCAGGCCATGGATATACGTATAGGCGGGCATTTGCATCTGTGCGACGACTGCAACCTGTCGTGACGAAATCGCTAACCAGAAAATCGGAATATGACGTGCTGAAATCTTCTCTTGGCCTGAACGGCGGTATGACCGCCCCGCACCGCGCAGCATCTCTTGCGGGGCGCGATATCCTTGCTGCGGGTGGCACCGCGATAGAGGCGATGGTTGCAGCCGCTGCGACCATTGCGGTGGTCTATCCGCATATGAACGGGATCGGTGGCGACGGGTTCTGGATCATCAAACGGCGCGGTGAAGCACCGATTGGCATCTCTGGATGCGGCACAGCGGCGGCGCTCGCGACGCCGGAGTTCTATACGGACAAAGGCTATAGCGACAGTATTCCGACAAGAGGTGGTCTGGCGGCCCTTACTGTTCCGGGAACAATCAGCGGTTGGCACAAAGCTTTATCATTGGTGCCGCAAGAACGGCGGATGCCTTTGGCCCGTTTGCTTGAGGATGCTATCGGACATGCAAAGGGTGGTATCGCGGTTACAGGGAACCAAGCGGATTGCACGGCCGAAAAACTTGATACTTTGCGTGACGTGCCCGGGTTCGCTGAGACATATCTGATTGACGGGGCAGTGCCTTGCGCGGGCCAAAGACTCGTCCAGAAAAATCTCGGTAAGACACTGGAGATGCTTGCAGAAAATGGGCTGCGTAGTTTTTATGAAGGCGCTTTGGCTGATACGCATGCCGCATATCTTGAAGCGCAGGCAAGCCCGCTGCGTGCGTCTGATTTTGCCAACTATGATGCGCAGATTGTTACACCGCTGACACTGACGACGTCATATGGTCAGCTGTTCAATATGATAGCACCAACTCAGGGTGTTGCATCCCTTGCGATACTGGGCCTGTTCGATAGACTTGGCGTGACCAGTGGCGAGGGTTTCGATCATGTGCACGGACTTGTTGAAGCAACCAAACAGGCATTCATCCGTCGCAATGCGGAATTGGGCGATCCTGATCATATGGCGGTGCCTGCACAAGATTGGCTTGAGGCCAGCCAATTGGACGCAATGGCGGCCCGTATCAACGGTAAAAGAGCCCTGCAATGGCCCTACGAGCCAGCATTGGGTGACACCATTTGGATGGGCGCATCAGATAGCGAAGGCACTGTCGTCAGCTTTATCCAAAGCGTTTTTTGGGAATTCGGGTCTGGATTGACTTGCCCTGAAACGGGTGTGTTTTTCCAGAACAGAGGGGCCGGGTTTTCGTTGACACCGGGACCCAATCAGGTCGGCCCCGGTCGCAGACCGTTCCATACACTGAACCCCGCGATGGCCATTCTGGAGGACGGGCGCGTTATGGCTTACGGAACGATGGGCGGGGAAGGTCAGCCGCAAACGCAGTCGGCTATTTTCACAAGATACGCACAATTCGGGACGGACCTACAAGCTGCAATCACAGCCCCACGCTGGCTGTTGGGAAAGACTTGGGGCGCTGACACCACGTCGTTGAAACTGGAAAATCGGTTTGACACTGGGCTTGTGCAGGAACTGATAGACGCAGGGCATGAAGTTGAATTTTTGCCGGAATTCAGTAGCCTTGTGGGCCATGCTGGTGCGGTGGTTTTGCATCCCAATGGCTTAGTCGAAACCGCAACCGATCCACGTGCTGACGGCGCTGCGCTAAGCTTTTGAGGCCAGTCAGAATTTTCATATGCCCCATGCGCGCGTCTCTGTTTCTGGGGGGCACCCAAAACATGGCCACTTCGGTATTTACCGGCTAGTGTCGTGAGCACTTGCGATAAAGACAGCAGACGGAGAATGTCATGGCGAAAATAGATGACGAAACGAAGTCATCGAATTTCAGAAGTCGTGATCCGGTGCGGACCCAGGCCGAGATCCTGCTTGTTGCCATCGGCGAATTTGCAGAACACGGCTTTCATGGAGCGCGCATCGGGCGGATCACGCAGGCAGCGAATTGCAATTCGCGCATGATTTATCACTATTTCGGCAGTAAAGAGGGGCTTTACGTTGCTGTTCTAGATCGGGTTTTCGAAGACATTCGCAAACAAGAAGCGGATTTGAAGTTTGATGAAGGTGATCCTGCGGAAAAGATGAATGAGTTGGTCACCTTCACCTATGACTATTTCATGACCAATGGTCAGTTTCGGAAACTGACCCGCAACGAGAACCTTTTGAACGGAAAATACATCAAGCAGTCGGAGGCGATCCGCGACATGTCCCAGCCATTGATCGTGGCGCTTGGCAAGCTGCTTGATCGTGGTTTTGAATGTGGTGCCTTTACGCGCAAACCCGACCCTGTGCAGCTTTACCTCAGCATCGTGGCCCTGTCGGCGCACCATTTGAACAATGCCGCGACGCTCGGGCTTGTTGTTGGTCAGGACCTGAATAATCCTGAGTGGCAAGCGGAGCGCCGCGTTCATGCCGTGGACACAATTTCAAGTCTTTTGGGTATGAAAGACCGCTATACTGCGAGTCTGATGGAACCCGAATTTCCCGGCTTGACGCAGTGGTTTGGAACGATTCATTTTACATCCATGATCAATGCCAACTTCTTATCCTCTGCAGAGCGCCTTGAGCTCGAGGTGTGCG
>Ga0213861_10002000_pt1 | contig 17866 bp, 13 predicted proteins | sample PICome_4_FD_160110 | JGI IMG/M metagenome (GOLD analysis project Ga0213861, IMG submission 160110) | Coastal seawater microbial communities near Pivers Island, North Carolina, United States - PICO131 | ecosystem: Environmental > Aquatic > Marine > Coastal | place: USA: North Carolina... | reverse complement strand
GCAGCCGACTTTGATACTGCAGCTGTTTCGACTGACCTAGACATTACACACAGATTTGATTTAGATACTGGAATGAGAGATAACTTCTATGATGTTGGTCGTCTAGTAAGAAAGGCCGGCGAATCTGCCCCAACAGGTAGACTTCTTATCACATACGATTACTACGCCCATGGCGCTGGTAATTTCTTCTCTGTTGACAGTTATTCTGGTATCAGTTATGGCGACATACCTTCTTATACTTCTGATGTAACTGGTGAGAAGTTTGAATTAAGAGATGTGTTAGACCTTAGACCAAGAGTTGACAATGCTTCAACTATTGATGCTGGTGATGGCCAAGACAGACAATATAGTGGTACAGGTGCTTCTACAGTTGAGTTTGCAAAATTCAATACAGACATTACCGCTGACTTGGAGTTTTACCTAAGTCGTAGAGATAAAGTATTTATGGCATCTAATGGTTCTTTCAAAGTAGTTTCTGGTGCTTCGGCAGTTGAACCTATTGAGCCTGAAGGTATTGCAGATGCTATGTTATTGTATAAGTTAGTTATACCTGCATACACATTCAAAACAAGTGATATTAAAATAACACCACAAGATAACAGACGATATACAATGAGAGATATTGGTCGTATAGAAAAACGACTAGAGAATGTAGAATACTACACACAACTATCTCTACTAGAATCAGAAGCACAGAATATGCAAATACAAGATGCTGATGGTTTTGATAGATTCAAGAATGGTATTATTGTAGATAACTTTACTGGTCACGGAATTGCAGATGTAACAGATTCGGACTATTCAGTTGCTATGGATATGGCAAACGGTGAATTACGCCCTGCATTCCATCAAGACAATATTAATCTGATAGAGTCAGATAGTTCATTGGCAAATAGTACTGCAATGACTGATGCAATTAGAACAACTAACGGCTATCAAAAGACTGGTGATTTAATCACATTACCTTATACAAGTACTTCATTTGTAGAACAACCATATGCAAGTACTACTGTTAATTTACAACCATTTGAAGTAATCGCTTATGTTGGTGAAATTACCCTTACTCCTGAAATGGATGAGTGGATGGCAACTGAAACATTACCTGATTTACAAGTTGATATGCCAGGAACATTTGACACATTAACAGACCTTGCTGCTGCTGGCGTGTTAGACTTAAATCTTGGTACTGTTTGGGGTAACTGGAACGAACAATGGTCTGGCTCAGTTCAAGAAACAAATAGAACACAGACTCAAACTCCTGGTTTTGGTTGGCAGACTCAAACAACAACTATTGATACTGCACAACGAGTTGGACTCAGAAGAGCAGGAATTCGTACTGGTTTAATTCCGAATGCTGTAAGAACAAGTTTTGGTGATAGAGTAGTAAGTGTTGCGTTTGCTCCATTTATAAGAGCAAACACGATTATATTTACTGCAAAAGATATGAGGCCTCTCACAAGAATTTATCCATTCTTTGATGGTATTGATGTTTCTGCTTATGTAACACCAACAGGAAGTAGTGCTGGTGCCGCCCTAACAACCGATGCGGCTGGTCAAGCAACAGGAACTTTTGCAATCCCTCAACCGCCTGGAAGGGTTAATAGTGGTAGCGCCCCTAAATGGAGAACAGGTAAGAGAACATTCAGATTAACAACTAGTTCAACTAATACCCTAACTGGCGATGTATTTACATCTGCCGAGGCTGATTATACTGCAAAAGGAATGATACAACAAGTTCAAGAAACTATTGTATCTACGAGAGAACCTCAAATTGCAAGAACAGATGTTGTAGAGGACCAGACTATAACAAGAACGGCAATTGATGAGAGAAATACACAAGTTTGGGCTGGTAATCCACCACGACCGCCTCGTAGAAATCGTGACCCAATTGCACAATCATTCTTTGTAGATTCTACAAATGGTATATTCCTTACAAGTTGTCAATTGTACTTCTCAAGTAAGTCTAGTATATCTCCTGTGCAAGTTCAGATTAGAACAATGGTTAATGGTTATCCATCTCAAACAATTGTTCCGTTTGGTCAAGTATTTGTAGATTCTGATGATGTAAACACTTCAACAGATGCTTCGGCGGCAACAACATTTACATTCCCAAGTCCTGTATTCTTAAAAGAAAATACAGAGTACTGTTTTGTTGCGAAGTCAAACTCTGATGAGTATACTGTATATACTGCAAGAATGGGGCAAAAAACTTTAGATGATAATAGATTGATTTCTAAACAACCATACTTTGGTGGAATGTTTAAGTCGCAGAACGGAAGTACTTGGACTGCTGAACAGAACGAAGATGTCAAGTTTATTCTTAATCGTGCTTCATTTACAGAAAACACAACTGGCACAGTTCATCTTGTAAACGATATAGTTCCGACTAAGACATTAAAACAGAACCCACTTACAACAACTAGTGGTTCTACTACGGTTACTGTTCATCATCCAAATCATGGTATGCATAGTACATCTGCTAATGTTACAATTGCAGGCGTTCCTTCTGGTTCACATAATGGCATTGCACACACAAACCTTAATGGCACATATACTACGATTGGAAATATTAAGTTAGATTCTTATACAATTACTGCACAAAACTCTGATACTGCTTCGGCGTCTGGTGAGTGTGCAGGACTTAACAATGTAACTGCAACTCGAAATATATTGTATGATGTAATTCAACCTGTTGTTGGCTCAATACAACCACCAGGCACATCATTGTCTGGCACAATGAGAAACACAACTGGAAAAACACTCGAAGGTTCTGAAAGTGAATACTCGTTGGCCGCAACATCAAAGGCAGTGCCGGCGACATTTAATGAAGATAACTATATGACTGCACCACATTTAATTGCAAGTGCAATCAATGAAACAAATGAGATGTCTGGTAGTAAGTCATTTAATCTTGCAATATCTTTATCAACGCCGACCGACAATAATAATATTTCGCCTGTGATTGACACACAAAGATTGAGTGCGTTCTTAATACAGAACAGATTGAATAACCCAGTAGATGGAACTACTCCTGACTTTACTGAAGAAACGACAAATACTGGCGGTAGTTCTGCTGCTAAGTATATGACAAGACCTGTTATATTGAAAGATGATGCTACTGCGTTAGATATTAGAGTTTCTGCAAATGTTCGTTCTACGAGTACAGTTAAACTATATTATCGTGTTACGAGTGCTGAAGATGCAAGAAAACTAGGCGATGTTGCTTGGAGAGGATTCAATGATGACGGAACTTCTGATGCAACAGTAGAACCTGCAAAAGATGATGTTACATTTAAAGAACATCAATTTAGTGCAAGTGGTTTGCCAGAGTTTACTGCATTTCAGTTGAAAGTTGTTTTGACTGGAACGAATAGTTCGTATCCACCTATCTTACGAGATATGAGAGGAATTGCCTTGGCAGTTTAATCATATGAGTGATACTGCAAAGGTTGAAGGACACACACACTTAGTTAGAGATTTAAAATCTCAAGCAATCATCAATACTGATTCAGATGCTTATGCTCGATATATGTCGAGAAAAAGAAAACAGAAAGAACAGAATGATGAAATCAGAAGTGTGATTCGTGATGTGAATGAATTAAAAACAGAAATGAGAGAGATTAAAGATTTACTTATAGGTTTGGCAAATGGCAGATAGAGTAGTAGCATCCACAGACACACTAAATTACTTTAGACACGAGTTTAATGGTACAGCTGCTGATGTCGGTGATATTCAAGGCATATTAGATGCAAGTAGTTATATTGCTTCTGCAACTGATGTTGTTGAGGCGATTGTAGCACTTAATCCAGAGCTTCCAGAAATCACAACAGATGCGTTTGTATTCCCAATGTCAACTATGGTTTGGGAAGGTTCTACAGATGATGATAATGAATTAACTTTATCATTTACAGACCCAACTGCTGACCGTACTTGGACTTTCCCAGATGGTAGTGGTAATGTAGTATTACTAGACACTACTGATACACTTACAAACAAAACCCTCACAAGTCCAGTAATTAACGCCGGCACATTTAGTGGTTCGTTTACTGGCGCTTTAGATATTACTGGCAATGTTTTATCTGGTGCAAGTCCTTTAGTTTTTGAGGGCGCTAGTGATGATGCATATGAAACAACACTAGCATTAGTTGACCCAACGGCTGATAGAACGCTTTCGTTACCAAATGCTACTGATACTTTAATTGGTAAGGCAACAACAGATACATTGTCAAATAAGTCGTTTGATTTCGGCGGTACTGGTAATAGTATAACGGGGACTTTAGCAGAATTTAATAGTGCTTTACAGGGTGATAGTTTTGCTTCTTTGACTGGTTCAGAAACATTATCGAATAAGACCTTTACTTCACCAGTAATTAATAATGGCACATTTAGTGGTTCGTTTACAGGCACTATGGATATCACAGCAACAGTTTTAACAAGTGCAAATCCTTTTGTCTTTGAAGGTGCTAGTGATGATGCCCACGAAACAACTTGGGCCTTTACAGACCCGACTGCTGACAGAACAATTACATTCCCTGATGCAACAGACACATTAATTGGTAAGGCGACAACAGACACACTTACAAATAAGTCATTTGATTTTGGTGGTACTGGTAATAGTATAACAGGTTCTCTCGCTGAGTTTAATAGTGCATTACAAAGTGCTAGTTTCACTTCACTTACTGGTTCAGAAACACTTACAAACAAAACTTTAACAGCGCCAGTATTAACAAGTGCTGTATTAAATACTGCTGTTTCTGGTTCGGGAATTAAAGATGAAGATAATATGTCATCTAATTCTGCCACGCACTTAGCAACTCAACAAAGTATTAAGGCATATGTAGATAGTCAGATTACTGCTGAGGATTTAGACTTTGCGGCCGATAGTGGTTCAAGTTCTGTAGATTTAGATAGCCAGACTTTTACGATTGCAGGCGGTAGTCAGATTACATCTTCGGCATCAGGTCAAGCAGTAACATTAACAATTGGTTCTGACCCTGCAACATTGACAGGCAGTGAAACACTTACAAATAAAACTTTTACAACTGGTACAACACTAGATGCTTTAACATTTGCTTCAGGGACTTCAACATCTGGAATGCAAATTGGCGGAACAGGAATAGTTTTTGAAGGTGCAACTGCTGATGCATATGAAACGACTTTAAATATTGCAGAACCATCACAAGATAATGTTATTACAATACCAGACACAAGTATGACTCTTTTAACAACCGCAACACACGCTAGCAAATTTACTCATATAGTTAGATGTATTGCTTTAGGATAAGATAAATAGTATTATGGCAGACAGAACAGTAGCAACAACAGATACTTTAGACACACTAAGAACGACTTATAATTTGACGGCAGCAGATGTCGGCGATATTGCAAGCGTTACAAGTGCTTCTGGTGTAATCGCATCAGCAACAGATATTGTTGAGGCAATTACTTTAATGAACACAGAAGTAACAGGTATCAAAACAGGCGACACAACCTTTCAATCTCAAATCACATTTGAAGGCGCAACTGATGACGCTCACGAAACGACACTTGCGGTTACAGACCCAACGGCAGACAGAACGATTACATTCCCTGATGCTTCTGGTACTCTAGTCATAACAGATGCAACTCAGACACTTACAAATAAAACACTTACATCACCAACAATTAATGGTGGTACTTTTAGTGGCACATTTACTGGAACACAAGATTTAACTTCAGTTGTTTTATCTGGTGGTAGTCCTCTAGTTTTTGAAGGTGCAACAGATAACGCTCACGAAACAACATTGGGAATTGTTGACCCGACTGCTGACAGAACTGTTTCATTACCGAACGCTACTGACACTTTAGTTGGTAAGGCAACGACTGATACACTTACAAATAAAACGATTGACTTAGATAGTAATACACTTACAGGCTCTCTTGCAGAATTTAATAGTGCATTACAAAGTGCTACTTTTGTATCTCTTACAGGTTCAGAAACACTTACAAATAAAACTCTAACCAGTCCAACGATTAACGGCGGTACATTTAGTGGAACATTTACTGGCACACAAAATTTATCTGGAGTAGTAATGTCTGGTTCAAGTCCTCTTGTATTTGAGGGTGCAACTGATGATGCATATGAAACTACATTGGCCTTTACTGACCCGACTGCCGATAGAACAATTACATTCTTTAATGCTACAGATACTCTTGTTGGTAAAGCAACAACAGACACATTCACAAACAAAAGCATAGACCTAGATTCTAATACTTTAACAGGCTCTCTTGCAGAATTTAATAGTGCTTTACAAAGTGATAGTTTTGTTTCTTTAACCGGTTCGGAAACTCTGACAAACAAAACATTAACTGCACCAACAATTACAAGTGGTGTTCTCAATACTGGCGTTTCTGGTAGTGCTGTGCTCGATGAAGATAATATGTCATCTAATTCCGCTACTAAAGTTGCAACACAACAAAGTATTAAAGCATATGTTGATGCACAAATTACTGCTCAGGATTTAGACTTTGCTGGCGATAGTGGTACTGGTTCTATAGATTTAGATAGTCAAACATTCACTATCACAGGCGGTACAGGTATTGCCACCTCAATATCAGGACAAACAGTAACAATAGCTATTGATAATACAATTGTTACAAAAACAGGCACACAAACTTTAACAAATAAGACCCTGACAAGTCCAACATTGAATTCGCCGACCATTACAAATTTAACTGCAACAGCATTAAATTTAACAGATTCTAGTATTGTATTTGAAGGCGCAACTGCTGATGACTTTGAAACTACTCTAACAGTAGTTGACCCAACGGCAGATAGAATAATTACAATACCGAATGAAACAGGAACTTTAATTACATCCGCAAGTGCGGCGACTCAGGCATTTTCAGTCGCTTTAGCAGCTGCACTTGGATAAGTGTTATAAATAGTTATAAATATAAGAACAAGATTAATATAATAAAAGGAAAACAACATGGCTAACGATTTTAAAAGAATATGCACACCAAATGTAGGAACATCTCTAGCTGCGATATATACTGTACCAGCTGGCGCAAGTTCAGCTGCATTAGAAACAATTGTTATTGGTATTACGATGGCAAATAAGACTACAAGCGGCATATTTGCTGACCTTTTTATTGATAATGAAGATGGTTCAAATGATGTCTACCTTGTTAAAGACGCTATTATTCCTCCAGGAACTGCGTTAGAAGTGATGGCGGGTAATAAATTAGTACTAATGAATGACGGCACAAACGCAGATGTATTAAAAGCGCTTTGTAGTGCAACAAACTCACTAGATGTAACTGTTTCAATATTAGAAGATGTATAAGGATAATAACTAGATTGGGCAAATTTTACTGCTAAATTCGTTATAAATATAATAATATAAAAGAAGGATAATTAAAAATGGCATATATAGGACAAGCTCCGTTTCAAGAATTTACTTCAGTACCAACAAAGGATAACTTTACTGGCGATGGCTCAACCACAGCGTTTGATTTATCAGCTGCAGTTCCCGTTGGCTCTGAAAACGCATTAGAAGTTTTTGTCAATAATGTAAGACAAGAACCAGGCTCTGGCAAGGCCTTTACTTTAGGACAAGACGGCAACGGAGATTATAAAAGAATTACATTCGCTAGTGCACCAACTGATGGCCATGCCATGTATGTCATTAATGACAGAACAAGTTTCACTTCAATTGCTCCGTTACCACAAGACTTAAATGGTTCTGAATTAATTTTAGACGCTGATGCTGATACTTCTATAACTGCTAGTACAGATGACCAAATAGATTTCAAAATTGCTGGTGCTGATGATTTTACTTTTACAGCAAACGCATTTAATGTTTTAACAGGCTCACACGCAACATTTGCCGATAGTGCTAATGCAAAATTTGGTACTGGTAGTGATATGTTGATATACCATGACGGTACAAATTCCTATATAACGAATGCTGTAGGTGGTTTAAGGATTGCAACAGAAACATCTGGCATTGCAGTAACGATTGGTCACTCAACTTCTGAAGTAACGATTGCAGATAATGCTACTGTTGCTGGTAACTTAACGGTTACTGGAACACTCACACAAACAGGCACACAGACCTTTGATGGTGGCATAGATGTAGATGACTTTAATATTAACGGAACAACTATTGCACTATCTTCAGGAGATATGACAGTAGATGTTGCTGGTGATATCACACTAGATGCAGATGGTGGAGATATATTCTTCAAAGACGGCGGTACCACATTTGGTAGTGCAGTAAACACATCTGGTAACTTAATAATTAAATCAGGCACAACGACTGCATTGACTTTTAGTGGTGCAAATGTTACAGCCGCAGGCACAATAACTGGTAATCTTACAGGTAATGCTTCTGGTACTGCTGCTACGGTTACTGGTGCTGCTCAAACAAACATTACAAGTCTAGGAACTCTAACTGCACTAACTGTAGATGATGTTGCTATCGATGGTAAAGTAATGACAATGACTGGTTCTTCTGGCGATACTTTCGTTACAACTGTTGCAGCTAACGGCGCAACAAGTTTAGTAACAACAGACGCTGCAGCTGCAGCGGCACACTTACAAATCACTGCTGATGGTACTGTTGATATTGATTCGGCTGGTGTATTAACTTTAGATTCTGGCGCTGCGATAAACATTGAGCCGGCTTCTGGTTCAGCAATTCTACTAGATGGCACAATTAGTATAGATGCAGGTGTGGTTACAGGCGCAACAAGTATTACATCAACCGCCTTTGTTGGTGGGTTGACAGGTAATGTTACAGGTAACGCTTCTGGTACTGCCTTAACAGTTACACAAGCGGCTCAAAGTGCAATCACTTCAGTTGGCACTTTAACTGCACTAACTGTTGATGATGTTGCTGTTGACGGCAAAGTTATTACAATGACTGGTTCATCATCTGACACGGCAGTCTTTACTGCTGGCACTAACGGTACATTAAGTATTGTTACTACAGACGCTGCGGCTGCAGCTGCAAACATACAAATTACTGCTGATGGTACTGCTGAGTTAGCAGGTACTACAGTTACTTTAGATTCATCTGGCGGAATCACACTAGATGCAGATGGTGGAACAATCACATTTGCTGATGCTGGTTCTTCACTAGGCACAATTACTTCATCTGGTTATTCTGGTACAGCTGCTGTTGCAACTACTGTAACAGTAACAGACAATGAGGATACAAATGAGAATAATGTTCTTACATTTGTTGCTGGTGCAGATGCGGATGGTGGTAATGTAGGACTCGAATCAGATGGCAATTTAAACTACAACCCAAGCACAGGCACATTAAATGTTCCTAATATTAGTGTTACAGGAACACAGACAATCGTAAACTCTGTAACAATGAACGCTTCAAACGCTGTTATCTTTGAAGGCGCAACTGCTGACGCCCACGAAACAACTCTATCAACTATTGATGCAACTGGTGATAGAACAATCAACTTACCGAATGTATCAGGAACACTTCCTGTTCTTGCGGCTGCTTCTGCGACTCAAATTACTTCAACGCCTGCCGAACTCAACTTAATTGACGGTGGTACTGCAAGAGGTACGACTGCTGTCGCTTCTGGTGATGGTATTCTAATCAATGATGGTGGTACAATGCGTATGACCAATGTCGATACTGTTTCAACTTATTTCTCATCACATAATGTTGGTGGTGGCAATATTATTACGACTGGTGCATTAGGTTCAGGTTCTATTGCTACTGGATTTGGTGCAATCGATAACGGCACTTCCAATGTAACAACAGGCGGACTTCTTTCTTTAGACACAGACGCCGATGCAGATGATAATACTGCTGATAGTTCATCAGGTAGATTAACTATTGGTGCTGGAGGAGATTTAAATCTATATCACGGCGGAACTAATTCATACATTGTCAACTCTACTGGTAGTCTATATATTCATAGTGAAACTGATGATTCTGATATTATCTTTACTGGTGAAGATGGTTCTTCTGGCATCACAGCACTTACATTAGATATGTCGGCTGCTGGTAAGGCAACATTTAATGATGGTATCGTTGCAACAACAGGCGTATTTAGTGGTGTTGTTGATGCAGACGCTGGTATTACAGTAGACAACATCACAATTGATGGCACAGAAATCGACTTATCATCTGGTGACTTGACAGTTGATGTTGCTGGAGATATTATATTAGATGCTGATGGTGGGGAAGTTCTTTTCCATGATGCTACAACTGCTATGGGTCATATTAGTATGGCAGCTAGTAATATCACATTAAAATCTTTAGTATCTGATAAAGATATGATTTTCCAAGGAAATGATGGTGGTTCAGGTATCACAGCACTTACATTAGATATGTCTGCTGCTGGTGCGGCCACATTTAACAATGATGTAACTGCGTTCTCAGATGCTAGACTAAAAGACAATGTAGAAACAATTCCTAATGCACTAGAAACAGTATGTGCAATGCGTGGTGTTACATTTACAAGAAACGATAACAACGACCAACCTGGTACTGGTGTTATTGCACAAGAGATGCAAGAAGTGTTCCCAGTTGTTGTTAAAGAAAATAATGATGAGAATAATACACTATCTGTATCTTATGGTAACTTAGTTGGTGTATTAATTGAATCAATCAAAGAATTAAAGACAGAAATCGATACATTAAAAGGAGTATAGTATGGCAATCTCAGCTTCAGGTGCTTTAACATTAACTGCTGTTCAAACAGAATGGGGCGGTTCAAACCCTATCGGAATGAGTGAGTATTACGCTGGTGGTGATAATGTTTTCTCTGGCGCAACTGATGGTGATGGTAATGCTATCCCATCGACTGGCGCTATAGATATGTCAGATTTTTATGACACAACAGCGGCAACGCCCATAACTATTGGTAGTAATACAAATAACTACAATATTAAGACTGCTGTTCAAAACGCTGGTGCTGGTTTAGATGTGCCAGTTCTTTTGACTATCAATAGCGGCGTTACAGTAGGTTCTACATCAACCGGTACACCTGCAATGAAAACAGATACAGGTTGGAGTCAAGGCGTTACTATTACTATTACTAATAATGGCTCGATTGTAGGCGCTTCAGGCTCTGACACATCAGCTAATCCATCAAGTGGTGGTGGTAATGGTGGTGGTAGTAGTTCTCATCCGAATGTTGGTGGAACTCATCCTGCAGGTCAGGCTGGTTCTGGAAATTCAGGTTCTGCTGGTTCATCTAATAATGGGGGTGATGCATTTGAACACTCACAAACTGCAAACGACTATCTATCAGTAGTTTTTGCAACAGCAGGAACACGAACAGGCGGTTCTGCTGGAACTGCAAGTTTTGTAGGAAACGGAGGCGGCGGTGGTGCTGGAGGTTCTGCTGGTGCACCATCTAATTCAGGATTCTTTGTTGGTATTGGTTCAGGCGGAGGCGGTGGTGCCAACGGCGGTTCGGGCGGTATTGCGTATCCCGGTCATGCTCAGTTTTCTCAAGGTAGATTTGGTCGACCTGGGGGTTCAACCACTGGCGGCGTTGGTGGTACTGAATATGACAATGGTCCTGCAAATGCTGGTAAAGGTGGTACAGGCGGCAACTTAGCACAGGCTGGAGCAAGTGGCCAGGGCGGTAATTATGGTCGTGCCGCTTCTTCAGGTGGGGCGGCAGGTAGCACAGGAACAAGTAATGGTCAAGCAGGTTCGGCTACGGCAGGAAACACTGGTCAAATATCGTAAACATAATATAAGGAAACAATAATGGAAGATAATACTACACTAAAGGCGAGAAGAACAGAGGGCGGTAAATATACTCCTGATGATAAACTTGAAATTAAATTAGACTATGTTGGTCCAATATATCTTTGTGTTCACTATTTAGAAGTAGTAAGTGGCGGTGAAGTAACTCACGGCGGTGGGGCAGCATCATCTACCCCGCTACACTATAAAGCAATAGAAAGAGATGCTGATGGTGATGGTAATATTGATTATAGTACAGTAAATATGACATTGGTTCAAACACAACGAGGAAGAAATGATGTAAAGGTGTGTTGTGATGTCATAACGATAGAAGAACAAGAAGCCTTTTTAGCCGAAAATCGGGACTGGGTATCTAAAAATTCGGTGCAAACAGAAAAAAGGATGCATGATTTTAGTAAATTTGAAGAAACTGGATATTCTGCTGACTTTGTTGTTGGCAAAATGTCGTTTGTACATGAAGATGGTAAATCTTATTTAGTTAATGAAGGACTAACTACAGATAATATGCCAAAACCACCAAAACCCACAACCTATAAGACAGGGGAGATTAAATTAGAATGGTCCGAGGATGAATTTGTTTAAATAATTATAAAATTTAATATTATGTAAGGAATGAAAAATGATTGAACAGTTATTCCCAACACCTGTTGGTATCTACGAACTAGAGAGAAATATCACAACTAAAGAATTAGACTATATTAAAGGTCTTAATAGACGAGCAAATATGTATAATGAAACTAGTTCTAGTAATTATATATTAAATGATTGTAAAGAATTAAAATCAATTAAAGAGTTTATACAAAGTTCTTTAAATGAATATGTATCTAAAACTATATCTCCTACAGAAGATGTATCAACATACATAACACAGTCTTGGACAAACTACACTCAGGCTGGACAAGCACATCAAGAACACAGACATCATAACTCAATGATTTCTGGTGTATTTTATGTTCAAGCTGTAGAGCAAAGAGATAATGTATTATTTCATAAACCAGGGGTTGATGAGTTGCCTATGAAGATTGTGCCAAAAGAATACAATATCTTTAACTCAAATTCCTGGGAATATATTGTTACTACTGGTCAGTTGTATTTATTTCCCTCACATTTAAGTCATGGTGTTCCAGAAGTTGGTGCAGGCGCTGGGAGCAAAATGCCTACTGCAAAAGACCAAGATGGCAATTATATTCAAGGCAGCACAAGAATATCTTTATCATTTAATACTTGGTGTGAAGGTATTGTTGGAATTAACAATAATCTTGATGAATTAGTTTTAGAAAAGTCTAATCAATATGAATAAATTACACATGCTTGCTGGGTTGCCAAGAAGCGGAACGACACTTTTAGGCGCAATACTGAATCAAAATCCAAAAGTATATGTTACAACCACATCGCCGTTTGTAGAAATATTGTGGAGAAACTATTCTGTTTGGTTTGAAGAAAGTGAAATACCCTGTTTAGACACATTAAAAACTCGTGATTTAAAGAAACCATTTTTAAAAAATGTGGCTCATTCATACTTTAATGAATTGACAGACAAAGAAATAGTTATTGATAAAAGAAGAAGTTGGCATAAAATTTCTAATATGCATATGTATAGTGAAATATATGGTGTCAAACCAAAGGTTATCTGCACAGTTAGAGATGTAGCAGAAATTGTTGTTTCATTTATGAAAATATTTGAAGAAAACGAAGAAACTTTTATTCATGGGGAAACTCTAAAGGGCAAAGTGTTTGATGATTTACATGCATGGCTTGATGATTCGTTCCATTCGACTACAAGGCTTATGAAACAAGACTGTTGGTTTTCTGAATGTATACATTTAGTTGAATATGATGATTTAATAGACAATACAACTGAAACATTGAATGGAATTTATGAATTCTTAGAGCTAGAGTCTTTTGAACATGATTTAAAAAACATAGAGGTTGCAGAACAAGAAGGCGACCATGGTTGGAAAAACTTACATACAGTTAGGGGAGATTTAACAAAAACAAAAGTACCTCTTACAAAGTATCTAACCGAACATGAGATAAAACATTATAACGATAAAAATTTTTGGAGGAAGAATGGCTAGTCATCCCTTTCTGTTTGTAATGAACGCAAAAAAACACGAGGACCATAAAGAGGTCTTATTAGAAAAGATAGAAAAAGATTTACCTATATTTAAACATTTGCAAGAGCAAGTTTTAGATACTACCATGCAACAGGTAGGCGAAAATTTAAAACTACCTGAATTTGCTTGGACAATGAAGAAGAAAGGACATCAGGTGAGTCCAAAAGCATATGATAGAATACATTGGTGGCAAATAGGTGTAGATAAGAAACATTTAAAATTGGGTACAAAAAAGAATTATGATAGACCAACTCCACTAGATTTTTGGTATACTAGAAAAAGATACATGTTTATGTCAGCTTGTTATTTTCTTGAAACCGAAGGCGGCAAAGTAGATATAGTAGATACGACAGAAAATAAACTTACTCAAAAAATAAAAGTTAAAGAAGGTGATGTATTATTTGTACCACACTTTGTAAAAATTGGAAAACTAGAGAATTCAACTTTTGTTCACTTTAATGCAGCATACATTTACGCAGGTGTTGAATTTTTACCAACCAATACCGGTATAAGGAAATCAATCCGCAAATTATTCAACACTTATAAATAGTATTATAATCTAAATTTATAGGAAATTTGAATGGCAACGATACAGAACTTAACTATCGACCAGGATGCTGACTTTACACAGACGCTAACCATTAAAGATTCTACAGGAACTGTTGTAGATATTTCAGGTCAGACAATTACAAGCAAGATGAGAAAAACTCATCTATCATCAAGTGCGACATCATTCACTACTGCAATTGTAAGTGGAACTGATGGCACATGCTCAATCACACTCACAGACACAGTAACCGCTGCTTTGACAGAAGGTAGATATGTGTGGGACTTAACAACAACAGATAGTGGTGGTTTGATTACAAGACAAATAGAGGGTCGAGTTACAGTAACGCCTAGTGTAACTAGATAAATATGGGTATGAAGAATAACGGTTGGGCACCACATCTAATATCCAGGGTTGAAGAAATAGATATTGACCCAGAAATAGAGAAAGAGATTGCTCAATTGCAAGAGGCAAATTTTGCCGAAAAGATTAAAGAAATAAAACTTGTTGAAAAGAAACAAGAACAGAAAGTTGAACTTGCAGATGAACTTGGAAGTTTTTTCGGTGCCATTAGTAAGGCAAAGACAGACTTAACTGAAAAGATTGAAAAGGAAGAAGTTAAGATTGAAGGTTTAGAAGAACTCTTTAATGAATTAGCAAGTACAAAGAAAAAGAAAAAAGAAAAAAAGAAAGTATTATTAGTAGAACCAGAGAAAGAAATAGTTCCACAAGTAAGTACAGAAGAACTTGTTACTGAACTGGAACAACTGGCAGTAGTAGAAGAAACAATCGAAGAAGCAGTTGAAGATAAAGCTGTAGATAAGATGATTGAGAAAGTGAAGAAGCAAATTTCTAGTATGAAAAATGCTAACGAACTTGATAAAGAAAGAGTTAAACAATTATCAGACCTTGACTCATGGGAGAAACTTAAAGAAGAATTTTTAAATTTCAAACATACAGTCAATGTTCAATTAGGAACAGTAGGTGGTGGAGGTTTAGACCCTCACAACATTAACTCAGACTTTTTGCCATCGCAAACGAATACTTACAATTTAGGTAGTGCGAGTAGACGATGGAAAGATATATTTCTTTCTTCTAACTCTATTAACTTAGATGGTGCGACAATTTCTTCAGATGGTACAGGTGCAATTGCGATTGCAGCCTCTGGTGCTACATTACCAACAGGTTCTAAGACTGAAGATGGTAATGCACTTGCAGTTATGGGCTCAACTACATCTGGTTCGATATCGCAACCAATTCGTAGAGTTGATTTCTTTAGTGCGGCTGGTGGACTAGATACTGCTAATGCTACATTCGAGTTTAACGCTGAAGTGGCAGATAAATATTCTTTTTTAGATAATAGTACATTTACATTGGCAAATGGAAACGCATTAACAGAATCAGGAATAACATTGTTCCAATTATAGGAAAATTATGGCAGCAAAAACACCAATAAGAACAGTATTTAATGATAGTAGTGTTGCAACAGGATTAGCAGAATTTCAATCAGGCGAATTCATACCACTAGCAAATGGTGGTCTTGGTGCAGCCCTTTCAATAGGTACTGCAGGACAGATACTTAAAGTAAACTCTGGTGCAAGTGCATTAGAATTCGGTGAAGTTACTGCAATTGTTAATATTGATGCAGCTACTGACGGCTCTAGTGTTACCTTGGCGGCATCTGATAAGTTTCTTTTTTCAGATGGCGGTACAGAGAAATACTTACTCGCATCACAGATAGACACTTATGTTTCTGGCACATCTTCAACACTTACAAACAAAACATTAACTGCACCATCAATCAATGGTGTTGTTGGCGGAACTGCAACTTCGCAAACTATCACGACACTAACATCAACTACAATTGCGAATGGCGGCAGTACTGCTATATCATTGAGTGGTGCAAATGTTACTGTTGCTGGTAACTTGACTGTTTCTGGTACAACAACTACAGTTGATTCAACTACGATTAACATTCAAAACGCATTTGTTTTTGAAGGCGCAACAGATGATGCATATGAAACAACATTAACAACTGTTGACCCAACGGCAGATAGAACAGTATCGTTACCAAATGCAACAACAACTTTAGTGGGGCAAGACACAACTGATACTTTAACGAATAAGACTTTAACTGCACCAACAATTAATGCAAGTACATTAACAGGCATTGTAACAACAACAGGGGCTGTTTTTGCAGGCGCTAGTCCACTTGTATTTGAAGGCGCAACTGCAAACTCTTTTGAAACAACTTTTACAATTACAGACCCAACGGCAGATAGAACAGTTACAATTCAAGACGCTTCTGGTACAGTCGCATATCTAACAGACATTACAGGCGGTGGCGCTTCTGAGTTCTCAACTGTTACAGTTAATACAAGTGTTATATTTGAAGGTGCTACTGATGACTCAAGTGAAACAACACTGGTAGTTGTTGACCCAACGGCAGATAGAACAATCAATTTGCCAAATGTATCTGGTACTTTACCTGTTTTGGCAGCCGCAAGTACGACACAGATTACATCAACACCTGAAGAATTAAATTTACTAGACGGTGTTTCTGGACTCGTTCAGGCAGACTTTACTAAATTAGCAGCTGTAGATGCTACTGCAACCGAATTAAATTATACTGACGGTGTTACATCAAACATACAGACACAGATAGATGCAAATACTACTCTTGCTAATACAAAGGCATCAAAGGCGTTTGCAATTGCACAGGCTGTCGCTTTAGGGTAATACTAAATAGTAAGATAGAGGAAAACAAATATGGCAACTCCAAGTACAAGAGAAACATTAAAACAATACTGTCTAAGAAACTTAGGTAAGCCTGTTATCGATATTAATGTTGATGACGACCAAGTAGAAGATAGAATTGACGAAGCACTACAATATTTCGCACAGTATCATGTTGATGGTGTCGAAAGAATGTATCTAAAATATCTGGTAACAGAGGCTGATATTACTCGTATGACGACTGATGCTTCAGAATCAATAACAGAGAATTCTATTACAACTACATATAAAAGAGCTGATAACTTTCTTGTTGTTCCTTCTTCTGTTATTTCTGTTATCAATGTATTCCCATTATCAGACAGAGCAAATCTAAACATGTTTGATGTAAGATATCAATTAAGACTCAATGATTTATATGATTTCTCATCAACAAGTATTGTTCATTATCAAATGACTATGCAACACTTAGATTTTCTTGACCACATTTTAGTGGGCGAGAAACCAATGAGATTTAATCAACTATCAAACAGATTATATGTTGACATGGATTGGGGTACTGATATTACTGCTGGCGAATACTTAATCTTTGAAGTTTATCGTAAAGTCGACCCAGACACATATACAGACCTCTATGATGACTTATATCTAAAAAGATATACAACTGCTCTAATCAAAAGACAATGGGGTCAAAACTTATCTAAATTCTCAGGTACAGCGATGCTTG
>Ga0213861_10001996_pt1 | contig 17876 bp, 19 predicted proteins | sample PICome_4_FD_160110 | JGI IMG/M metagenome (GOLD analysis project Ga0213861, IMG submission 160110) | Coastal seawater microbial communities near Pivers Island, North Carolina, United States - PICO131 | ecosystem: Environmental > Aquatic > Marine > Coastal | place: USA: North Carolina... | reverse complement strand
ACTAAGATCAATATACTGATGGATAGATAAAACGGCAATCGAGCATTACCCTTGACCACTCGCAGCACGGTACAGCACCGTACAACGGGTCCCCGTGCGGCAATAGGCCAAAACGGGTGCTGGCATGGTCTGCAGTAATTCAGAAAACTTAACCACGTCCTCAGCGGTCATGCCGCCGCTGACCACGGGCTGAAACTCAACCCGCAGGCCTGCTGCGCGAGCCGCTGCCGAGACAGCTTCAGCTGTCGGTTGATCTGGCCCACCTTCATAGTCGGGACGGTTAATAATGACGCTCTTAAAGCCAGCGGCCGCCACGGCGACCATATCGTCAGGGCTGAGTTGCGGGGCCACAGAGAAATCGGGCGTGATCTGACTAATTGGGGTAGACATCAGTAAAACTCCGTATGATTGCGAATAATGTGAGCGTACTGAATCATGATACCGAAGTCACGTGATTACAAGGCAGAACCAAATATCAGACCGCTAGGGGTGTCGCCAGCTGTCGTTATCCGCTATATCGACCCCACGAGCATTAGTCGTCAAACCCTTAACGATCACGTGTTGTCCATGCTCAGCCCCGAGGAGCGACAACGCATGAGAAAGTTTACTCAGGCATCGTTGGCTCATGTTTATTTGGCTGCTCATGGCCTCAAACGTAGCGTTTTGGGGCAATTGACAGGCTGTTTACCCAACGAATTGCGATTCGAGGCGGCTGACCGGGGTAAGCCCCTAATCCGTGGGCCTGCAATGGCCACCGACTGGCACTTCAATTTAAGCCATACCCATGCCTTGGTGGCTGTTGCCGCCAGTCGCCAACCCGTGGGTATTGATGTTGAAGACCTGTCACGACAGGTACCTGACCTTGATATTGCCAAACGCTACTTTTCGCAGCGCGAGTACCAACACATTGCCGCGACCGAGCCTGGCGAGCAAGCTCGGTTATTCCTGCAGTACTGGACCTTAAAAGAAGCTTTTCTTAAGGCAGAAGGTTGGGGTCTGTCACAGCGTCTGGATGCGGTGGCCTTCGACCTCTCTGGGGCTATTGAACTGTCAGTGCTCGACGCAGCCGCGAAACCCACGCAAGCTTGGCGCTTCTGGCAAAATCAACCCAACCCTACTCACCTCATGAGTGTGGCACTCATCACCAGCGCCCCCAACCTTCAAAGTGCCATCGATTGTCAGCCTTGGCACCCAGCCGATTGGCCATCATCGACATAGCCTAGCCCGGATAAACGCACCGGAACCCGACATAGACGGCATAAAAATCAGCGGCTTTGTATTGCATCCCAGATGCCTTCATTTGACTTGACCCATACCACCAAGAGCCGCCAGCCGTCAGACGAGAGTCCCCTTTGGCATCCAGCAACCACTCCCACACGTTGGCGCCCATATCAGACAAGCCATTGACGCCAGGCGCAAAACTGCCCACAGGCGCGTGCCGTGCCCAGCCGTCTTGGTCACCAACGGTATTGGCACCGGCTGGATCCGCTCCCGTGGGATATGGGTAAACAACACCTGACTCGAAGGGCACAGGTGGCTGACTGCGTTGCTCTTGATAGGCTGCCTTCGCCCACTGCCTTTGGGTTGGCAGGTCGCCGCCGCGCGCCTGGCAGAAAGCGCGCGCCTCAAACCAACTCACGTGCACCGCGGGCTCGTTGGCCAGCGCAGGCTCACCAAAAGGTGTACGCACGGTCCACCCTGGGCGCCTTTGCCACCCCAGCCAATACTCAAATCCGCCGCCCTCGCGCTCGGCGGCTGTCACAAGACTTTGACGCTGTGAATACTCAAGAAAGTCACCAATGGTCACTTCTGTGCGATCAATGACAAAGGCGTCTGTACCAAAACCAATGAGCATGCGCTCGGGTGAGGCCATCACCACGGTTGAGACACAAAACGTTGCTGCAATTGTAGTGAGCTTAATGTCCATATGAGGCTGACCTTTAGGCGTTCAAAATTCGCATTGCTGTAAGCGGTTCTTTGCGTAATACTCCTGCTAGATCATACTCATTAATACGGAGGCAGCATGATTCTCATTGGTCGTTATTTATCGCCTTTTGTTCGCCGGGTCGGTGTGACCCTCAATTGGCTCGAAATACCGTTTGAACACCTTTCGCTGTCACCTGGAACGGACGGGGCCAAAGTTCGTCCCTACAACCCCATGAATAAAGTGCCTGCGGTTGTGCTTGATAGCGGCGAAATTTTGATTGATAGTGCGTTGATTTTGGATAGCTTGCTGGAGACGACGCCTGGGCAAACATTATTACCCGCATCTGGCTTGGCTCGCCGTGATGTGCTGCAGCGCAGCGGCATCATGACCAGCGCTTTAGACAAGGCCGTTGCCGCTCTCTATGAAAAAACCAAGCGCCCACAAGAAAAAATCCACCAACCCTTTCTCGATACCCTGACAGAGCAGGCACTCGCGGGTGTTAATCAAATCGAAACCCTCGTGGCTGACGGTCAGTTTGGTAGCGTCAGCGAGGCCACTTTGGCCGATATCACAGCGGCCGTGGGTTACAGCTTCATCCGAGCGACGTTGCCAGAGGTTATTTCTAGCGAATCGCACCCCGCGCTTGCGAGCCTTGCAAGCAGTTTTGAGGCGACCGATGCCTTTAAGGCTTGCCGACTCAAAGCATGAATAATGCGCCGACCTTCTATGGTTGGCGCATTGTTTGGGCTTGCTTATTCATTGCCTTTATCGCTTGGTCATTCGCACTCTACGGGCCAAGCGTCTACATCTACGCGCTTAACGAAAAGACGGGCTGGTCTGTTGGCCTAATCTCCATGGCGCTGACGTTTTCTTTCCTGATCAATGCCTTTTCAATTGGCTTTGTCGGTTCAATTATTGGTCGCCATGGCCCTCAAGTGATCATGGCTGTGGGCGCTGTTTTGATGGCGCTGGGCATCGCAGCCATTGGACAGATCACTCGCCCCTGGCAAGCCTTTATTGCTTTCCCGCTCATGGGCCTTGGTTGGTCATGCTTGTCGACAATCGCTATTTCGGCCAGCGTTGCCCCGTGGTTTGAACGTTATCAAGGCAAGGCCATTTCGATTGCGCTTTTGGGCGCGAGCTTGGGCGGCATGCTTGGTATTCCCATCACCCTCATGCTGGTGTCTGGGTTGGGGTTCTCTTTGGCGATGGCCACAATCGCTGCACTGGTGGTGCTCGGGGTGGTGCCGATTGCTTTACTCGTTTTGCGTCGCCGCCCACAAGACATTGGGCTTGAGCCTGACGGGCAGCCCAGCGATGGCGCGCATGTGCAGTCAGCCAATCGACACTGGACACGTGCACAAGCGCTTCAAACATTTGCACTGCGCTCAACCATTGTGACCTTTGGGATTGCCTTAATGGTGCAGCTCGGCTTCTTAAGCCATCAAGTCAATCTGCTGCAAACCTTTGTCACACCCGCAATGACGGCCATGATTGTCTTGGCATCCGGCGCACTCGCCTTCTTAGGCAGGGTGTTGTTGGCGCGGGTGGCGGATCGACTCAATATCCGATGGATCGCTAGCGCCGTTTTGGTTTTATCGGCTGCCGGGCTCATTGTCACCGCCACAGCTAATACGGCGGTGCCTTTGATTATCGGCACCCTACTGTTTGGGTTTAATGTGGGCAACTTGACAACTTTACCGGCTCTGATCGTGCGGCGTGAGTTTGGCGCCCTTTCGTTTGGAAAGGTGTTTGGGATCACGGGTACCTTCATGCAACTGATCTCAGCCCTTGGACCCGCTATTTTTGGGCTGATGCATGACCAATCGGGTAGTTACTCATTGGCGATCGGTCTGGCGGCCGTTTTGATGCTCACGGGTGCCATTCTGATTGTGGCTGGCCGTAAGCACCCGCCAACCCCTGCTTGATGGCATCGGCAGCCGGGTACTTGGGTGATGGTCCAAATACCTGTGTTCAGGCTGATCTTATGTGAGTGGCGCGGCGCAGTGCTTCACAAATCCCGCTCGACCTGATACGTTTTTAAACCACTGATCAAGCGCAGGGGTGTCTGGTCGTTCTTGAACCAAGTAAACCCAGCGGAACATCAAAAGGGCCAACGGAATATCGCCAATCGTAAAAACGTCACCCGCCACAAAGGGCTGTTTTTTAAGGTGATCATCCAAAATTAAGAAGCTTTTGGCTAGACCAGCACAGCCCTCGGCAACGGCTTGCATGTTTCTTTGGTCGGCGGGCGTGCGCACAAGGTTTTGGAACACAGGGCGCATGTGAGCCCAAATAATGCTGCCACTCCAATCCATCCACTGGTCTGCTAGGGCGGCGACCTGCCCATCAGTAGGCAAAAGTGTGCCGTGACCATGGCGTACCGTCAGATAGCGCAAGATGGCATGCGACTCCCACAACACAAAATCGTCCTCTTTTAAGACGGGCACCAAACCATTGGGATTCATGGCTTTGAAGGCTGCCGTATCGTTCACGCCGAACTGCAGACCAGCGTCAATTCGCTCGTAAGCCAGTCCTATTTCTTCCAGTCCCCACAATACCTTTTGTACGTTCAGCGAGTTCGCTCGCCCCCAGATCGTCATCATTGGTCGTCTCCAGTTGTTGTTTGTGTATGCTTAAGGATAGAGATTAAAGTCAGCACTTTACAGGGGAGTAACACCAATGCGGCAAGTTAAATTTGCAGAATTACAGTCTTTGGTCGGCACCGAAATCGGAACCAGCGATTGGTGGCTGATCGATCAGGCGCGAATCGACAAGTTCGCTGAAGCCACGGGGGATTTTCAATGGATCCACGTTGACCCAGAAAAAGCCAAAACCTCAAAGTTTGGCACCACGATTGCCCATGGCTACTTAACGTTGTCTTTGCTGGCTGGCATGCGCTTTCAGACGTTCGAAGTCACTGAAACCAGCATGGCGGTCAACTACGGCATGAATAAGGTTCGGTTTTTATCACCAGTGCCATCTGGCAGCCAGCTGCGAGCCAAATATGAGTTGGCCAACATCAACGCGCGCAAGGATGGCGGGCTTGAATGCACTTTCACCGCCACCGTTGAGCTAAACGGGGCGACCAAACCAGCCTGCATTGCTGAGACTATTTCGGTTTATTACCCCCTCTAAGGCTTGACGACAAAGCGCCAAGTGAGACGGATTGTGTTTTAAACATGGGCCGCGACGTGCAGTATAGTTATCGGTGTCAGTCATCTTGTAGAAGCAGTAGGCCTGCCCTTAAAAGCATGGGTTGATACGAAAAACCTAAGGGGACGATATGAAGATAGCAGTGGTGGGGGCCGGGTTGATCGGCCAAGCTTGGTCAATTGTTTTTGCCCGCGCTGGTCAACACGTGATGTTGTGGGACGGACAGGAACCAGCGTTGCTTGAGGCGCCCATCATCATTGCCAAGTTGGTTGAAGATTTGGCACAAGCAGGCCTAGTCGATGATCCAGCTGAATTGTTGGCTCGGATATCGACCGAAGCAGACTTAGAAGTTGCACTTAAAGGGGTTGGGTATGTTCAAGAAAACCTGCCCGAAAAGCTTGCGCTAAAACAAAGCATCTTTGAGCGCCTAGATGCGCTCACACCACCGGATGTGATTCTTGCGAGCTCGACCTCTAGTATTCCAGCCTCTAAATTTACTGAGACCTTGGCAGGCCGTGCGCGTTGCGTCATCGCCCATCCTGTCAACCCACCTTATTTGGTCCCTGTGGTTGAAATATGTGGCGCGCCCTGGACTGCCCCTGATGTGATTGAACGAACGTGGCAATTGATGCAACAAATCAAACAAAAGCCGGTTCATATCAAAAAAGAGTTAGAGGGTTTTATCCTTAATCGATTGCAAGGCGCACTGCTACGTGAGGCTTTCAAACTCGTTCAAGAGGGCTATGTGGATGCTGAAGGCCTAGACACGACCGTGAAAGATGGTCTAGGACTCAGGTGGTCATTCATGGGCCCTTTTGAAACCATTGATTTAAATGCGCCAGGTGGTTTGGCTGATTACGCGCAGCGTTATGGCCCTCTTTATCATTCGATTGCCAAAGAGCAAACGGATACTTCGCCATGGTCCGAAGCGGTGATCCAGGCCTTGGATCAACAACGGCGCGAGCAACTACCCAAAGAACAATTGGGCGATCGGCGCTTATGGCGTGATCGACGTCTGATGGCCATGGCCGCGCAGCGTAAACGCTTAGAGCAAAACGGCTCTGAACTTTAAAAAAACAGACTTAAAAAAGACCAGCATAGCAACGGTTTTGGAGAGAAAAATGAGAAAAGTGATCGTGACCTGCGCCCCAACTGGGGCCATCCACACGCCAAGCATGTCACCCCATTTGCCCGTGACCGCCGAGCAAATTGCAAAAGCTGCGATCGATGCCGCGCAGGCGGGTGCAGCCATCTTGCACTTGCACGCACGCGACCCAAAAGATGGTAAACCTACGCAGGATCCCGAATACTTTCGCCCTTTCCTAGAGGCAATCAAGGCTCAAACCAACGCCGTGATTAACATCACAACGGGTGGTAGCCCCCATATGACGGTTCAAGAACGAATGCGGCCAGCCATGACCTTCAAGCCAGAGGTGGCGTCCTTGAATATGGGTTCGATGAACTTTGGTTTGTTTCCCATGTTGAATCGGTTCAAGCATTTCGAGCACGAATGGGAAAAAGCCCACCTAGAAAACAGCCGCGACTTGGTCTTTAAAAACACCTACAAAGACATTGAAGCCATTCTGCGCATGGGCACAGACAACGGCACTCGATTTGAGTTTGAGTGCTATGACATCAGTCACCTCTATAACCTGGCTCATTTTGTAGAACGGGGTTTGGTCACAGGCCCCATATTCGTGCAGTCGGTGTTTGGCATCCTTGGTGGCATTGGCCCTGATCCTGAAGATCTGATGCACATGCGTCGTACGGCGGATCGATTGTTTGGTGACAGCTACCAGTGGTCGATTCTTGGCGCAGGACGACATCAAATTCCACTGGCCACAATGGGTGCTGCCATGGGTTCGCACGTCAGGGTTGGGCTTGAAGATTCGCTCTGGATTGCGCCCAAACAGTTGGCGGCTTCGAGCGCTGAACAAGTGCAACGGATTCGCGTCATATTAGAAGCATTAAACCTTGAAATGGCCACCCCAGATGAGGCACGCCAAATCCTCGGCCTAAAGGGCGGCAATCAAGTTAACTTCTAAGACTTGACTGCCTCCCCGTCCTGAACGACGAGGATTCCCAGCTGCTTTATCAAGCCGCCAAGATTGGGCGTGTATCGCTACTTCCCAATGGTTCCTGCTTCATCGTTAAAACCAATGTTTCAACTCCACAGGCGAGCACCCGATGCCCTCGGGCTAATACATTTAACGCGCCAACCAAGTCGGCGTTTTCCGTATAACCGCATTCAACACATTTAAATCTTGACTGTGCGGTGCGGTTGTCTTTGCTGACATGGTGGCATTCTGGGCAGGTCTGCGAAGTGTGCTGAGGATTTACCTTAATCACCTCGCCACCCAACCAGGTTTGCTTGTATTGAAGCATTTGTATAAACATACCCCAGCCTTGATCCAGGATCGATCGGTTTAAGCCAGATTTGGCTTTCACGTTTCGACCCGGATTGGCCAGATCGCCTTTGGCGGATTTTGACATGTTTCTAACCTTCAAATCCTCAACAACAACCATGGCGTGGTTTTTGCTGATCAGTGTTGAGGCTTTGTGCAAGAAATCATGTCTCGCATTGGCGATTCGCTCATACAAACGAGCTATCTTCTTTTTCTGCTTTTTCCAGTTGGCAGAGAACTTAACTTTCTTGCTCAAACGGCGTTGCGCAAAAGCCAACTTCTCTTGCAACTGCTTAAAAATATTTAACGGTTCTAAGTATGATCCGTCAGACAAAGTGGCGAAGCGATTGACACCCAAATCGATGGCTACCATTGAAGTCGACGGGTGCGGTGACGTTTGTGCCTCATACTCGGTTTGAATCGAAACGCACCAGTGCCCGCCTTTGCGGCTAACCGTCATGTTCTTGATGTCACCGATCACCTGTCGGCTGTTGCGATACTTGACCCAGCCAATCTTGGGCAGGTACACCCGATTGGCTTTCTCATCGAGCTTGCAACCTTGCGGGTAGCGAAAGCTATCCCGCGCACCACCGCCCGCACCACCAGCAGCACCGCCACCTGCCCCTTTCTTCTTAAAGCGCGGGATCCGTTTGAGAGGCTGTGTCTTATCAAAGGCATCGCTGAACGCACGTGACAAGTCTTTGAGGGTTTGCTGCAACGGCTGGGAGTGCACGGCTTTTAAAAACGCATACTCTTCGGACTGCTTCCACAGTCCGAGCCAAAAGACTAACTCAAAGTACCAGAGCAGTGCTTGCTTGTTCTCAAGGCGAGACAGGTTCAACGCTAAGGCCTTATTCCACACGAAGCGGTTGGCACCGGCGAACTCAACCATCTGTTGTGCCTGCTCTGTGGTGGGATCTAGCCTGAATTTAAAGGCTTTGCGAATAATTGTCATAATGACAATTATTGTACTAAATACACTAAAGATACGGCAGATCAGGATGACATAAAAACCAAAAAACTGACATGTGGGCTACGCCCGCGCTTACATCCCCGGCCTGAAGAGCGGGGCTTTACGCGCTGGATGGGTAAGCCGATCATCGAACATTTCTGTGCATTGTGTTTGAGGGCGCTGTGCTCGGGTCTTGAATAGCCCGTGCACAAGCCCAGAGCACCCAAGCATTACAAAGGTGCCACAGCCAGTGCAGCCCGCCAGTTGACAAACAAAGCGGCATGTCCAGCTGTCGCGCAGCCATTGAAACGGCGAAGAGGCCAGCGGCCAACCATAAAAAGCGGCTCGCTGAACCGCCAACGCGGGTGGCTAGTTCCAAGCGGCGTGTCAGCGGTGCATACATCAACAGTATGAGCCAAGCGCCGAGATACATGCCGGGGGGAAGCCAATCCAGTGTTGCACGCCATTGATTGACCCCAGCCGTTGTGGCAGCAATAAAACTCAGCGCCAATAACATCGCACCGATCGCGTGTAACCGCGTTTGTTGCCAGCTGATTCTGGGCAGTAGGTAGGCAAAAGCCGCAATGAAGGCGGCAATAAAAAACACATCAAGCAGGCCCGTTAACCGGTTGCCGAACGTGTGGAACAAAAAACTGCCCACGCCAATCAAGCCAATCAAAACGGCGAGCAATCTCGCCGCCCCTTGGCTTTGCGCACGAGACCAGAGCATCCCGGCAGCGATCAAAAATGCTAGGTTGGTCAGCGCATTGATGGGCTCAGACCAAAAGCTCGCATCAGTACGTTCGCAGTAAATATTGACAGCGCTTAACCAGCCATGCATGCGCGAATCACCTCAGCTTCTAATACTCAACATAAGACAGCTTAAGTGGCCATCGTGTCATTCAGATGACTGCTAGTCAGTGCTTAATTACCCGTCACTGTGTTACCCAAAATAATCATTTGTACGATGGGTGCAATAATTTTTTGCGCCTCGTAAACGCCCGCATTGGTCACGTAAAGTGCATCTTCTGATTGCACATGGAAAGCGCTGGCGAGAAGCATTGCCTCAGGCCGGCCCATGTCGAGACGAAAAATCTTGGCAATTGGTTTGCCATCAGCGTCTACATCACCCCGACGAAACACAAATACCCCGGCAGGATCTGCCGTGGCTTGTTGCAAGCCTCCAACCACACCAAGAACTTGTAACAGGGACGGGTGACTGCTGGGCAAGTCAAATAAGCCCGGTGTGCTGACTGCACCCATCGCAATAAAACTTTGCCGGTTGCGCTGCAAAACCACTTCTGAACGGGGGCTTAAGACCATGTTTTGGCCATAAAGAACATCTTGATAGGCCAGTTGTTTGACGCCACCGGGCTGACGAATCGTGACATTGATCAAGTGTGGTTCTGCCGTGGCGCCACCGGCCTGAGTAATCACATCGAGTAGCGTCAATGGTCCTTTAATGGCTGAATAGCGGCCAGGAGTCTTAACGGCACCCGAAACGAGGACCGATCCAGAAATATCGCTCGAGAGCGTCACCCTGACTTCAGGGCGCTTTATGCTGGTCTCTAGTCTTTTTTTTATCCGTTCGGCCAATGCGATGGTGGTTAAGCCTTGCGCTTTGATCCGACCCACATAAGGGATTTCAATATTGCCGTTGTGGTCAACTCGAACATCACTAAAACGGGTGCCACCGCCTGAAAGCGCGGCAAATATGGCCGGTTCTTTGTCAGTTTGTGCCAGCATCACCGTGAGCACGTCGCCTGGGGCCAAGGTCACAGACAGCACCCCGTCAAGCACCAAGCTGGTATCAACTGTCAGTTCCTCCAGCATGTAAGGGCCTATCGTTGACGCAGATAGTTCAACAATTTCGAAGGTAATCGTTTCACTTTCCTTTGCCTCGACCAAGGTGCTGTAACTCGGGCCAGCAGCAGACAATAGGCTTGCTGCACAGCCTGAAAGTGCCACTGAGCCCACCAAGAGCAACAGTAAAGTCTTAAAAGGGCGATGAAACGACTGAAATGGCTTAAGCCGTGAGTACCGTTGGAATGGGTGGTCAGGCTGATGATTTGAATGTGTCACTGATTCTTACCTATGAAAGAAATGAATCAAATGCATTTTAGCAGTCGTTCATGCTAGTGCTCAACCTCAAATCCGTTCATACTAAAATCGATGCGACAAGTTCACTGCCAGACTGAGACCCGTGTCGTAACTGTTGTTAAGCGTTTGGGTGCCGTCGGCCGACTCGATTTGGACGTTGCCACCGAGCGCAGCGATGGCATAAAAATCAATGGATGTTGCAAGGGTCAAGGCGTAACTGACGCGCGCGAAAACTGGAATTAATCGGTTCTGACCCACGCCACCCGCATAACGCCCAGAATCGTTCAGACGGAATCGATAGTTTCGATATGCACCACCGGCACTAATGGTCCATTGCGGATTGACCTGATAAGCCAACTCCAAACCTGCCCCGCCTGCCGGACCTGCTGGGAGTGGGTTTTTGAGTGTCCATTGATCGGCGATTTGCCAATTGATTGCTAAAAAAGGAAAAAGCTTGTTTTCTCCAAGCTCACGAAAAACGCCAAGACCCAGGCCCAGCGTCAGTGTTTTGGAGAAAGTATTGGTTGCACTGAAAACAGCGCCATAGATGGCTGAGGATGCCGTGCCAACGCCATCCTCTGCCGCCCACTCGACCGAAGGACTGAAACCCAAACGAAGTCCGGGTTTCGGGGCGTACTCAAGGCTTAAACCAATGCTTGGTGTGCTGATATTGCCCCAAGGCGCTTGGCCACCGAAAGCGGCTGGGTTTTGCCAAGACCAGCGCTCATAACCATAGCCGATGGTGGCGCCCACATTAAAGGCCGCATTGATTTGATGCCTGACACGAAGTCCCGCATCAAACGAGTACCAGTCAAAGTCACCACCTTGGTTCAAATCGGTTTTAAACTGGTTGACATTACTCACTGAAAATCGTGTTTCGGTTGATCCCGTGACCATGGGTTGCCCATTAACCGACCAGGCAACGCAAAGCATGACTGCGGTCAATAGCAATCGAGTCGTGCCCAATTCATTGGCTCTATTTTTTGCGCGCTGCGATTGGTCGTAACCCATGCCTGTTGGCTCCCAATTGTCGACAGATGCTTTAGAGTAACTGAATAAGCTGCCAATCGGACTTAATTAGCGCCATCGAAAATACCTTGAAAACTTTCTACACAGACCATTTCGTTTTGCCTTTACCCGAAGGCCACCGCTTTCCGATGTCCAAATATCGCTTGCTGCGTGAACGCGTGCAAGCAATGCCCGCCATTGAACTAACTGAAGCACTCGCGGCCTCTGACACTGATTTGCTGCTTGCACATGATCCGTCATACGTACAACGGGTGATTCAAGGCACGCTTGAACCCAAAGAACAACGCGAGATTGGTTTTCCATGGACCCCCGGCATGGTTGAGCGCTCACGTCGGTCCGTAGGTGCGACCATTGCGGCGAGTCGTCAAGCATGGATCGATGGGATCGCTGTAAATTTGGCGGGCGGCACCCATCATGCCTATCGTGAAAAAGGCAGTGGTTTTTGTGTTTTTAACGACGCGGCAGTGGCAGCACGTGTTTTGCAGCGCGACCGTCAACAAGGCCACACGGCGCTGGCCGCTAAAGATCGACTGCGAGTCGCCATCATCGATTTGGATGTGCACCAAGGCAATGGCACAGCATCCATTCTGCGCCAAGATCCGTCTATCTTCACCCTGTCATTGCATGGTGAAAAAAATTTCCCCTTTCGTAAAGAAGCTGGCGACTTGGACGTACCACTGCCTGATGGTTGTCATGATGAGGACTACCTTTTGGCGCTCGATCAGGCACTGGAGACCGTAGAAAAGCAGTTCAAGCCCGCATTTTTGATTTATCTGGCCGGTGCTGATCCACACGAAGACGATCGTCTGGGCAGACTGGGTCTGACGTTTGAGGGTTTAAAGCAACGCGATAAACGTGTCTTTGATTTTGCCCGCCGACTTGGCATTCCTGTTGCAGTGACCATGGCGGGCGGTTACGGTAATGAAATCGATAACACCGTGTCGGTTCATGCGCAGACGGTGTCCAGTGCACTAAACCACTACGAGCGCATGAAACAATCTGTGGCGCCATTGAATTTTCAAACCGACGCGGCCAGAACCACGACCATAACGACAACGAAGGAGTAAAACGCCATGCCCTCAAAAGTCATGTTAATCACCGGTGCTAGTCGAGGTATCGGTGCCAAGACTGCGCAGCTCGCCGCTTCCCAAGGCTGGCGTGTTGCAGTGAATTACATCAGTAACGCAACAGCTGCCGACGAAGTGGTTCGGTCAATTAAAACCCAGGGTGGTCAAGCGCAAGCCTTTCAGGCTGACGTCAGTGACTCTGACCAAGTTGACCGTTTGTTCAATGACGTCGATCAGGCCTTTGGCAGGCTCGATGTCTTGGTCAATAATGCCGGCATCCTTGAGACATTTCCAATCACCGAAGCCACCCCTGAAAAAGTGACGCGCAATTTTGCTGCCAATATTTTCAGCATGTATTACTGTAGCCGCGAGGCCGTCAAACGCATGTCAACGCTTTTGGGTGGTTCGGGTGGTGTCATTGTGAACATGTCCTCCATTGCGTCACGCTTGGGAAGCATGCCGCAAGGCAATGCTTATACCAGCACCAAGGCAGCCGCAGATGGTTTTAACCTTGCCCTCGCCCATGAAGTGGGCCCACAAGGCATTCGCGTCTGTGGCATTCGACCGGGCATTATTGCGACTGACATTCAAGCTGGGCGCGGTGGGATTGAAAAAGCCGCTGAAATCGCAGCCGTCTCAACCACCCTGGGTCGTATTGGCCTGCCTGAGGAAGTCGCACAGACCGTGATTTGGCTAGCTTCAGATGCGGCATCCTACATCCACGGCACATTGATCGATGTCGGGGGCGGTCGCTAGCGTCATCAAAATCACCGGATTGGCCGATGCTGACCGATGCCTCGGCATCCTAACTACCCTAAATTAAGTCAGTCATCACAGCCAACATATGTCAGATGACGGGTGCGTCTCGCCCACTCGATTGGTGCGCCGCCATTTCCCCTTCAAAAACATCAAATCAAAAGCAATTAATGCATTTATTTGATATACTTTTAAGTATATTATTTATTTGTAATGTTTAAAATGAATCTGTCAATCCAACAACTCGGAGTCAAAAGTCATGCTTAGATTTGATGTCCCACAAGTCAATGCCAACGTCATACGTCTGGAGGCATTCATAACTTTTTTATTCTGCGCCATTGCGCTGTTAGGCTTTCCTTACCTGCTACCTGTGCTTGCCGTGATGGGTTTGGTACGCGGGTTTTTTGGACACTTTTACTGCCCCTCACACCGTGTGTTTTCGCACCTGATGAATAAAGCAAAGATTGCCGGTCACAAAGAAAATGCGGGCGCCAAGATGTTTGCCAACAAGCTGTTGTTCATCGCCGCCACCATAGCCAGCGTCCTCTACTTCACTGGCAACTCTTTTTGGGTGGTGCCGACCATCGCCTTAGTGATTTTTTCGTCACTGGAATGGGCTTTTTCCTTCTGTGCCGCTTGTTGGGTTTATGGCTTTTGGTACAAAATGTTTCCACCAAAAATGGTGGGATAAACCAAACGCTTTTTAGCAAAAAGGCCTTCTGCAGCCATTTGGGCTCAGAAGGCCTTTCCTCAGGCGACCGTACTTTTTATGCCAAATTTTGTTTCAGCTGACCAAATCGACCTGCCCCGTCACCAAATCGTAAATGCCACCCACGATTTTCAATTTGCCCTTGGCGACTCGGTCGCTGATGATGGGGTTTGACTCTGTCAGCATCTTGACATTTAAGCGCACATTGTCCTTTGTCGCTGCCGCCACAAGCGCATCGCCTTTGGCCGACTTAGCCGCTTGGCGAACAGCCGGTGCAAGTGCTGTCGTCAATGCTTGAATATGCCCCGGAAAACTAGCGTTTTCGGTATAGGCTTGAACGGCTGCGCCAATCGCACCACATTTTGTATGTCCCAAGACCATGATGAGCGGTGCCCCTAGTACTGCGGTACCGTACTCAAGGCTGGCCAGAATATCCGTGTTAACAAAGTTACCGGCCACGCGCGTCACAAATAAATCACCCCGTCCCTCATCAAAACAGAACTCAGGGCCGATGCGAGAGTCAGCGCAACTCAATAGACATGCATAGGGATTTTGGCCGCCCGCCAATGCTTGCCGAGTGGTGGCAAAATTAATGGGGGCTGTCTTACCAGCAACATATCTTGCGTTTCCCGCCATCAAGCGTTCAAGTGCTTGATCGGGATTCAGTACATTTTCTAGTTGTGGGGGTGCACTGGCGTGGGCTGATGTGCTCAGGGAGACTGCACCGACCAACGGTAGAGCACCAAAGGCGCCCAAAAGTGCTCGGCGCGAAGACGAGTGCGAACGGGTTTTGGTTGCCGTCCCTAAAGAAAGGCGATCACAGACTAGGCACATCTAGCTCTCCAACAAGAGGGTTCCACAAGTGTTGCTAGTCACCGATGAAAGTTTAAAGGAATTTTAGCTTAGCACAATACCTGTTTTGCTGCACCACTGGTTTGAGGGGGGTCGTGGGTTTGTTTTCATGCGTTTGAAATATTCCAACAAACCATTGCCCATCGATCTGCTTAGACCACCCGCTTAACAAACCGCAGCGGCGTGTAAGTCATCAGTACTTGGCCTTTCTCATTGAGGACAGTGTTTAAAGTGCGTACCAGACCACGGTCTGGTCGGCTGTTGCTCGCACGTGCCTCGGTCACTTCACACATCACGCTGATGGTTTGCCCCACTAAGGTTGGGGCGTGCACCTTCATTTCCATTTCCAAAAAGGCAAACCCCGTGTGCTGCATGGCCGCTTGCATCAAGAGTCCCTCAGCCATCGAATAAACCAAAGCCCCTGGTACCAAACGGCCTTTAATATCAGAGGTTTCACGCAAAAACTCCGTATTGGTGAAAAGCACTTCAGTAAAACCTGTCGCATTCACGAAGGCCACCAAGTCCGCTTCGGTAATGGTGCGGCCCACTGTTCTAAATTTTCTGCCGACGGGCAATTCATCAAAGTGCATACCCAATCCAACCACTTCGACGCCGTCTTGTTCAAGATGTAGTGCCACGGATGCTCTCTCCATTTGTTATTTGTCAATGCTTGATAGCGCATAGTTTATCGCTTCGCAAACCATGGCCAAAACCTTTGTCCATTTGCTCAACACAGGAGAGCCCCCCTGAAAACGAAAGCCATGCAAAACTTAGGTTAGAATATGTAAATGATAATCATTTGTATTTAATAACATGCCATCACTTCTTACCGTCAAAGCAAACACCCGCTTCAAAGTTCATTCGTTGACTTGCAGTGGCCCTGACAATGAGACCGTCACTCACCTGCAACAACTGGGTTTTCTGCCCGGTGAAGAAGTCGTTGTTCAGCGCCGCGCGCAGCTTGGCGGGGGATCCGTCGTGGTGCGAATTGGCGCGAGCACATTTGCACTGCGTCACAGCGAAGCCGCTTGCATTTTTGTGGTTTGAGGAATTGACGATGAATGAAAGTATTGTCCATGTTCACCCAACGGGCTTGCTGTTTGCCTTGGTTGGCAACCCCAATTGTGGCAAGACCGCCTTGTTTAATCGCCTGACTGGCAGCCGCCAAAAGGTTGCCAACTTCGCCGGCGTCACCGTTGAGCGCAAAGAAGGACAACTGCGCACAAGCAGTGGCAAACGCGCTCGAATTCTTGATTTACCCGGCACCGACAGCCTTTATCCACGCTCGCCCGACGAACGCGTGACCTGCGAAATACTCAATGGTCAGGCCATAGGCGAAAAGACGCCTGATGTGGTCGTCTGCGTGGTCGATGCCACCAACCTGCGACGTGGTTTGCGTTTGGTTTTGGGGGTGCAGCGGCTCGGTTTGCCGTGTTTGGTTGCGCTAAACATGTCTGACGAGGCACAAGCTCGCGGCATCGAGATCGACACCAACGCCTTATCAAAAGCACTGGGTGTTCTCGTGGTCCCTACGGTCGCCATCAGATCAGCTGGTGACGCGGCCTTACGCACAGCGATTGAGGCCATGCTTGAGGACCGAACCAAGATCGCACCAACGGCTAGCAACACACGCACCGAGCCCGCGGTTATCGAGGATCATCAACAGGTGCAAGACATCCTCACAAGCCTAGGACTCGATCGCGTGATTCCCGACACCAAAAGCGAGCGCTTAGATCGTGTCTTACTACACCCGATTGTTGGTCCCATTATTTTGCTGGCGGTATTGTTTTTGATCTTTCAAGCCATGTTTGGCTGGGCCCAAGCACCGATGTCTTGGATAGAAACAGGTTTTGAGGGGCTGTCTGAATCAATCAATAACGCCTTACCTGACCATTGGCTAAGAAGCCTACTGGTTGACGGTATCATCGCGGGGTTGGGTAGCGTGGTGGTTTTTCTGCCGCAAATCCTCATTCTCTTTTTCTTTATTCTTGTGCTCGAAGAGTCAGGCTACCTGCCACGAGCGGCCTATCTACTTGATCGGATCATGGGTGGCGTGGGCTTATCAGGACGCTCTTTCATCCCGTTGCTCTCAAGCTTTGCCTGCGCCATCCCAGGGATCATTGCCGCTCGTACCATCCCTAATGCGCGCGATCGGTTGGTCACAATCATGATTGCGCCACTCATGACCTGCTCGGCAAGACTACCGGTTTACACACTACTGATTAGCGCGTTCATACCCCAGCACAGCACCTGGGGTGGTCTTGAGCTTCAAGGGTTAGTGATGTTTGGTTTATACATGGCTGCTATTTTAGGCGCCATGGCCGTGGCGTGGGTACTCAAAACCCTAACCCGCTCGGGTCGTCAAGTTCGACCGTTGATGATGGCCTTACCCACCTACCGGTTGCCGAGCCCTTTAAGCGTCTCCCTTGGTCTATGGCACCGTGCCAATCTTTTCATGAAACGCGTGGGTGGCATTATTCTCGCCATGACCGTTGGCCTTTGGTTTTTAGCCAGCTATCCGGCCCCACCCCTCAATGCACTGGCGACCCCTATCGAGTACAGCTACGCCGGCATGCTCGGTCGGTGGCTGGCTGTCGTGCTTGAACCGATTGGCTTTAATTGGCAAATTGCCATCGCACTGATCCCTGGCATGGCGGCCAGAGAAGTTGCCGTTAGTGCACTGGGGACGGTCTACGCCTTATCAGTGACCGGTGACGATGCCGAAACCGCCCTGATACCACTTCTTGCCCAGCAATGGTCGGTTGCAACTGGTATGGCCATGCTCGCTTGGTATGTGTTTGCCCCACAATGCTTGGCAACACTGGCAACCATCAAGCGTGAAACGGGTGGCTGGATGATGCCACTGGCGGCGGCGGCCTATATGTTTGTGCTTGCCTACGGTGCAGCATGGCTGGCCTATCGT
>Ga0213861_10001995_pt1 | contig 17877 bp, 23 predicted proteins | sample PICome_4_FD_160110 | JGI IMG/M metagenome (GOLD analysis project Ga0213861, IMG submission 160110) | Coastal seawater microbial communities near Pivers Island, North Carolina, United States - PICO131 | ecosystem: Environmental > Aquatic > Marine > Coastal | place: USA: North Carolina... | reverse complement strand
ATAATACATATGCAGCAGTGATGAAGGAAACGATGTATGAGTACAATAATACGTAATGCACTTCGTACACCAGACGGCACAGTAATCAGAAGTCGACACCGACACGATTACGTTACTCATACTGATGCTAACGGTAAAGAGTATATGGTTGATGGTGGAATAGATTATATTCGTCGTAGTGCAAACGGTGATGAAGAAGATATGGTTGTTACAACTGAAGATTCTTTTGAAGAAGTTAGGCAGGCGTGTGACTGGGGAACGTACGGCATTAATGGAGATCAGCCATTATCATATATTAAATTGTGTGATATGGAAACGGCTCATATTGAAGCAGTACTACAAAACGTACCACGAATTAACCCGGCTATTAAAGCCTCTATGGAACATGAATTGGAGTATCGTAAATAACCATTGACATTAACCTTAAATTGTGGTATAATATACATTATGAACATATTCAAATTAGATGAAGATCCAATTAAAGCAGCACAAGACCAGTGTAATGTCCACGTAGTTAAAATGGTTATTGAGTCTGCACAAATGCTTTCTACTGCACATCGTATGGTCGATGGTATTATGGAGCGTAGGAAATCAAAAAGTGGCTCAATGCTACAGTACTTTTATATTGACGATGAAAGAGAAGACACTCTATACAAGGCGGTACATTTCAATCATCCGTCTACAGTATGGACAAGAGAATCAAAGACCAATTACGATTGGCACTATCAACACTTCGCGGCCCTGTGTGATGAATACACTTATCGTTATGGTAAGGTACATGCAACTGATATGAAGTTGAGAACTATATTAAGTAAGGCACCAAGCAATATACCTGACATAGGAAGCACGCCGTTTAAGCTGGCAATGAAAGCTGCTCCTGAGTGTATATTCGAAGATGCCGTTAAATCTTACCGAGCTTTTTACCATACCAAACAAGATCGTTTTAAAATGGTTTGGTCAAAAAGAAATATCCCTGATTGGTGGCAAGGTCAGAGATTAGTGTAATTATAATTAATATCAACTAAATAGGAGTTCAGCATGAAACATTTAAAAGAGCAACTGATTCGAGATGCAAAATTAAATATCTTTAGGAAAGATGACCTTCTACATGCATGTTTAAATATAATGACAGACGACCAATTGTTTGAAATGGCAATTGTGAATCGGTTCATTCTTGTTGAAGATGTAGAAGATGTTCCCAATACTGCCCTTACTGGGTCCGCGCAAGAAAGAATTATTGATGCCGTTCTGGCGCGACACGGGGATTAACCAATATAGGAGTATATTATAATGGATTGGATGGATTGGATGTACTGGGTCACTGCTATAATCTTTACAGCACTTGGATACTTTATGGGTCAGAGAGATAAGATATCTTATGATGTAAGAAGTATTACGCAGAACGTAATTGACCAACTCGAAGCCTTAGGCCTCGTATACAAGATCATCAATGATGAAGGTGAAGAGGAATTGGTTCCACACCCACAGGCTATTGCAGATGACTGAACCAATAACAGCAGCCGTCCCTCTTAAAAGTCTTCCTCTTAGTCCAACAAAGACGGCTGCGCATCTAGATATTTCTTCAAAAGAAATCATTAAGATATATGGAGACACCACCGAAAGCAGAGTATACACATACGATAGAAATGGCAAGCTTATAGAAACCGTTCTGCGTACTCGTGAGTTAATTTCTGTATGATAACCGACTTTACTTTATTCAGTGTAGCAATGCTTAATCCAGTAACGATGGAGCGAATTGAGCAAGGAGACATGCGAGCACGAGACGCCAAAGCATTTGTTGAAAAGATGGATTCTCGAGGCATACCAACTATTATTGAATGCCTCGATCCGAGAGTAGTAGATACGTTAGCTTTTAGAGAATACATGAGTGCTACCTCTAAGGATAAACCAGGTTCAGAGTTAATATGAATGTACAGCTCGTCAGAGATAGCACTAAATACATATTAATACACAATGATAAGTTGATTTTATTTACTTCGAGCGCGATTATTGCGCATGCTTATCGGGATGCTGCTATATCATTTTCTGCATCAAATCCAACTGAAGCTTTTGAAATACAGCTGAGCCTGCCAAAGACTATAGCAAATGAATAAAGGGAATCTGAGTCGTCATGAAATTAAATGCAAATGATATGCTGCTAATGGAAGCGTGTGAAAAGAAAGCGGAAGAAGCCGTTGAACTCAAGATTATAAAACGTAGTCAAGAGGAAGAATATGCTTTACATTTATTCGAGACAAAAAAAGGGACCCTTGCGGATCCCTTAAAAGATGACTAATTAAAATTAGCTTCTTATTATTTGCTAAGCAGCAATCTCAAACCTAGAACAAGTTTGCGATCGTGACTTTGCGGTAGTACACGTTACTGTTAGCAGTAAGTGCGCCTGAACCTTGAGCAGATCCATTAGCGAAAGGATTAGAAACCATCCCATATCTCGTTTTGAACCCGATTTTAGGTTGGAAGGAATTCTCGCCAACCGCACGAACCATTTGCAACGGAACGTATGGGCAATAGAACAAACCAGCGTCAAACGAGGAAGAACCTTTGTAACCAACTACGAGGTAGTTGCCACCAGCAAACGGGTCAACATAAACACGGAACCGACCGTTAAGAACACCAGCAAAAGTATTGCCTGTATCATCAACTTCCAGAGTGTTGCTGTTCAGTGCAGGAGTATAATCCAATACACCAGCCATTTGCAAAGCAGATGCTACGTCAGAAGAACAGATAACCATGTTACCTTTACCACGACGAGTTGCTTTAGCAATTGCGTTAGCTTCTTGTTCGATTTGGAACATCAAACCTTTGAACTTCTCAACTGACCAACGACCGTTTGCATCAACGTCCAGATCAAAAGTACCTGGGGTTGCAGCACCAGCAGCACCAACGACAGCAACACCGTGGATTGTTCTAATAACTTCGCGGTTGATTTCCGAAAGGATTTCAGTTTGAAGAATATTAGCCAATTCAGTTTCAGCGTCGAGACCGTGAACAGCTTTAAGATCCTGAGCAAGCTCAGTAGTGTATTCAGCTTTCAGGGCGCGAGTCTTAGCAGCAACAGTAACTTTCTCAATTGAGAAGGCCATTTCTGCGTAGCTAGTACCACCACCGTCGCCTAAGGCTTCAGCAGCAGCTGTTGCCATACCAGTACCAGAAGTAACTGCGCCGCCAACAGCAGGAAGCTGATTAGCGTGAGTACCAGTACCAGAGAAGTCAGTATCGCTTTCGCCGTAGAATGCTTCAGCGCCGGCTTGAGTACCATATCTTGCGCGCATTGCGAAGATGAGGCCTGTAGGACCAGTCATAGGCTGAACACCACAGATGTCATATGCAATCATGTTAGGAACCGCACGTCTTACCAATGAGATAAGAATCGGATCGTAACCAGCAACAGGACCGGCTGCAGTTGCACCGCCGCTATAACCGCCTGTACCGGCAGCGTTAGATGGGGCTTCTGACAATAGTGAAGTCATGTTTGCAGACAGATCACCTGTTTCCATGAGTGCACGTTCAGTGTTCTCAAGAATGGTTGCTGTAACAGCACGTCTATGAGCGTCTTTAATTGGTGAAAAAGATTCGTGCCCTAGAATTGGCTCCCACTTTTCCACTAGTCTTGTATAGTTATCCATTTTGGATCTCCGTTTTATATTTAATTAAAATTAAGTTAAATAAACCAAATGATTAATTATTCGTTACTTCTTAGTGTTGAAAGCTTCAACTAGAGCATTTATAGAAGTGTAATCAGAAGTTGGTTTTGTTACTTCCTGTTCTTCTAGAATAATTTCGTCAGACTCAGCTTGTACATCATGTTTTTCAACAAGAGGCTTGTCGCTGAAGAACGACTCCTTAATTACTTGAAGATTTTCTGCGTAAGCATCTACATCTTCAACATCAAGTTTTTCAGACAATACTCGCAGACGTTCCACCTGGTTCTCAGATAGTCCTTCCGACAGTTCGTCAAATTTTTGTCCTGCTTTGAAAGTATTAATTTCTTTTTGTAATTCAATGTTCTCATTTACTAGATCATTAGCCTTACCTTCCAACTCAGCGACAGTTGTTTCTAAGCTTTCCACAATATCAACAGTTTCTTCTGAAATGCTAATATTATGTTCAACAAACAAGTTCTTAAGTCCTGACATCAATGATTCTGCCATCTCAACCTTAATACCGGATTCGATTGCGATCTCATTTTCAGACATCCACTCAGATACAACGTAATCTAAATACTTATCAACATTTTCAGTAATAGTATCCAATTTCTCAGTTACTGCTTGATCTAGTGATTCGTCTAAAGACTTAGTTAATTCTTCACGAATTGACTCAGTTCTCTTGTTTACTTCTTCGCTTAATGCGGCTTCAAATACCAATGTAATCTTGGATTTGAATTCTTCTGATAAATTTTCGCCTTCGATGATTGACTCAATTGAAGATTCAACGACCACTTCTTCGATAGTCTCAACTTCTGCATCAACTTCAACTTCTTCAGTTGCTGGTGTTTTAACTTTCTCTCCAGCTCCTTTAGGCTCGTCAGTTGTAGTCTTTTTCAACTTGTCCTTTTTGCCTTCTCCACCCTCAGGTGTAATCGGTGCAGGTACCATTGAAATCCCATCGTCAGCAGTGAAATCTTTGTCTGCCATGTTATTCTCCTTTTTTAATTTGTTATCTTTACAAATATAGTGTTTATTATAACTTTACTGTTTATTTATAAAAGTTTAATTTCTCAAAGAACGAACGAATTCTTCAAACATTCTCGTCGCGGTTCCTTCATCAATAGTCTTTATTACAGTTCGATACTGTTTTTCAACTTCTTCTTGGATTTGATTCACTACTTGCATAGCTCTCCAATTTCCAGAGGCAATATCGTAGTAATACTCTACGTTCTCCATGATTCCATTTACGAACGCATTTGGTGCTGAAGGGTCAGTAACAATATCAACAGTAGAGAGATGGAAATCTTTTTGTACTTCCATTACTCCGTCTCTACCTGCCTTGACCGAACCAAGACCTCGAGTCGAAACCCCAATCTTTACTCCTTCGTCTAATAGGCTTTTAACAATTTCTCCCATAGGTGTACTAAGGATTTTAGCCTTACCATAGAAATCATTGCCATCACGTCTCATTTCTGTAATTAAATGTGAAACACGATCCCCATTGATTTGTGGACCATCGGGATGACCCAATTCTCCGAGAGCACGTTTAGTTTGAATAAACTCTGTATTATATCGAGCCATCTCATTTTCTAAAGTAGCGCTTGGATAAATTCTTCCGTTGCGATTTTTAATATCGCCTTGCATAAAGATACCTTCAATAAAGTAATTCTTTTTACCGTCTTCCTTTGCTTCAGTAATTACTTGAAGATCTTCATGCTGTTCTGTTATTAAGTTCATAATTGTTTCCCTGTAAATGTATTTATACAATTAAGTATAATGAGCAACACCAACCATTAATACTGCGCTAGCAGCGGCTAAAGTATCTGTAGAAGCTTTCTTAACAAATGATTGCCCAGGACCTGCTGTAAATGTACCGATCGTATTATCTCCAGCGTCTTTGTGAGTAATAAGTATACCAGCTGTGGTTGCGTTATATAATCTAACAAGAGTTGCAGATCCAATATTGCTAGCAGCAGTTATTGCAGCTTCAGTGCCTTTAACTTTAATTACGCTAGGCATTATACATTCTCCTTCGCAAACTTAAGGATTTCATTATAGCCTGCTTCGTCTGCAATTAAAACACTATACATTTCTTTTGTATTCGTTTCTGTTAATTCCCCAAACATTCTGTTGAGTATGTTAGCATCTTCTTCTGATACTTCAATTACCGATTCATTTTGTAATTCAAAATCACCAGGTTGTATTTCTTCATATGCCATTCCTGCTTTTCTAAACATCTTTGATGCAGACAACGGTTTAGTGTTAAGCATCTGATCGCCTTTAGCATAAGCGTATAATGATTTAACGTTCGAGAATACTTCAGCTAACTTATTCTGCCACCATTCTTCTGGATCTTGACCTTCCATTTTAAGGTAATCACCTATCTCTTCAGAAGCATAACATATGAAGTGTAGCTGTTTCATCATCATAGGAATTTCTTGCTGAGGACTTTCAAGCAATTCTTCCTCTGTTGAAACTTTACTTAACATTTCTTTAAATGTCATTGATAGAGTTTTACCATTGCTATCTTTGATAGTAACTTGTGTTGGCGAAAGTTTAGGCTTATTAATTGGTTTGGCTTCAGGTTCTAAAGAATCTTTATTAGCATCTGCATCTTCTTTTGTTGTTTCAGCTTTCTTAACAGGTTGCTTTTCTGCTTTAAGTTCTTTATCGTGCTCGCCCTTGGTTTCTTCCATGTCGCTATCATCTGTTGTCTCATCATCTTTGACAGCAGCTTTCTTAGCGGCTACGCCAAGGATTTCTGTAATTGATTTCTTTAGTATATTAGCAGATGTTTCTTCAGACGTAACTGATGCAACTGGCTTTCCTGCACCGGTTCCACGCTGAGGCAAGGTTTGTGATACTTTCTTTTTATATGCCTTATCGTATTCTGCTTCGGTTTGTTTACCGATTGTTTTGTCGCCGTCAGTTAAGCCAGGAATCTCACCAGTGAAGACGTGGTCCGGAGCAACAGGATGAGGTGTTACCTCGATCGTATGCTGATCCTTAAAGCGCTTCTCTTCTGGTGCCTTAGGGTCGATGGCTACCTCAGAAATAAGATCTTTAAAATTTTTCATGTTTAGTCCTTAATTTAAATTCTTCTAGTCTTTATTTATATTTTAATAAGCATCTTCTTCCGGATGTCCGCCAAGCGCGGCTTCATCTTTGATTTGTTCTTCCATAATTCGAGCATCTTCTTCCGACATTTGTAAGATATTAGCTGTAATCCACTGATGCGAAAAGTACTTACCTGTATAATCAGATATATCTCTAAGTGTACTTAATCGCTCTTTCAAAATTTCAGCTTCTTTCAACTCCTCAAAATAGTTATCTTTAACAAAGTCATAACGAATATCATTTCTAATTTCGTTAAACTCTTCAGGTGTCAAAATGCCTTTGAGTATCAATTGCTTTTCTAATACCATGCTAAATATCCAAGAAAAGCGAGTACGAATTCTTCTAATGAACTTACCAAACTTTAATTCATCGCGTGTCATCTCTGAAGTTCTACCAAAGCTTGACATTGCCTCTGGCTCTAAACGAGATAAAGGTACTTTCAACGCTTTATATAGTTTACGTTGAAAATACTCTAAGTTTTCGTTTCCACTCAATCCTGGTGCAGAACCTCCTGCTAGAGTATCAACTTCTGTTGACCTTTCTCCGCCACGACGAGGGAACCAAAAGTCCTCAGTCATTGTTAACATCTTACGAGAATCGCTAATTTCCCCACTACTAGAATTATACTGTAATTTATTCTTATGGCGCGCCATCATATCTCTAAGATATTGCTCTGCCTTAGCTTTAGGCAAATTACCTACATCAATATAAAAAATTCTACGTTCAGGTGCTCTTGTTAATGTATATATTACTGTAGCATCTTCTAGCATCCGCAACTGATTTAGTGGCTTAGTCGCTGGATGTAAATGCGACAATACTAAACTGTTGCTTTCATTCATCAAGCCTGAAGTAACTCTAGCAATAGAATCCTTCGATATCTTAATTCCTGAAGTACTGCTATTACCACCACCACCCGAAGTTGCATTCTGAAACCCAGACTCTGAATACATATAGTATTCATTCTTAACTTTCTTTACAGGTATACCTGAATGTGGATCCTTTGACTTCTTGTCAACTTCCCGTATTAACTTTAATTTACGAGGATCTACATATCTTAATTCTATTACGCCTTTCTTAACATCATTAGGGTCAATAATGATATGATAATTTAATCTTCCATCAACATAAAACTTATTAAACATATCATAAGAATTATTTGTAAAATCAAACAGTGCTAATACATTATCGAATTCTTTCGTAATAGACTTCTTCACTTTTTCAGGTAAATCAGTTTCTCCTAACGAGATATCAACTACTCTATCATTCGTATCAACACTAATCGCTTCATTTACAATATCATCTACTGCTTGACCAATTTCTGGCTGCATGGCCATTGAACGATATCTAGTAATCAATTCAGATTCCGTTTTGGCAGAACCTTCCATGTCTAATATCGTATTATAAAAACCACCAAGAGCATTACCAACGGTAATTGCCCCATCATCATTAGAGGGCTCGGCAAAAGAAACTGGTATGTTAGTCTCTTCCTCTGCCCTCTTTACATCAAAGCCAAAAATCTTCAAAATATCACCTGTTTAATTATATAGTTTATGTAGTAGGAATTCCGGTATTACCTTCAACTGTCCACAAATCGTAGTCAAAAGTTACCTGGAAGTCTTGTACAGTAGTTGATGCATCCCAGCTCATATCCATCGCGGTGATTGATGTTGGGAATAAACCTTCGAACTTATAAGTTCTCAATGGATCTCCATTTTTACTATAGTGTGTAATCAACGCATCAGATTTGTAATCCTGAGGTAAACCTTTAACATTGGATACATGAGAACTAATTGAATTAGACCATGCTTCCATTGCATTGCGGATTTGGTAATCTTCGTCATTGATTATTGTTACTGTCCAAGGCTCAAAACTGCGTTCGCCCGCGTACTTAGCTTCTCTTCCAAAATAAGATACGCCAAACGACGCTATAGTCGATGCCGGTATCGCTGCTGCCTTTACCATGAATGGAATTTTAAAATCAGCAACTGGATCAACCGGGTTCAAAATCTGGACTTGGAAGAGATTACCACGGGCACCACCGCCTGTAAGCTGTGATTTGAATTCATTTATATTAAATGCCATTCCTTTTCTCCTATGTTATGCTATTATTTATTGTGTTAGAGTGAACCGACAATTTCATCGAATTCAACACCGCTTCGAGTAGCAACAAAGGTTAACTCAATCACGTTGATTGAACGTGCAGGCTTAATAAAGATATTAGCCCTGAACTTACCTGAGTCAATTACCGAAGGAGTATTTACTGTTGTATCAGATACAACCCTGAAGTCAACAATTCCTCTTTTACCCTGAATGTCTCTTAAGAATGGTTCAACGATTCCTTTAAACTGTGCTTGGGTAAACTCGTCGTTCATTTCAAATAAGAATGATTCAGCAGCATTGGCAATCGCCTTTTCAACAGCAATAAACAATCTACGAACATTGATATTATCAAACGCACTGTTAGCACCCAATCCTGTTTTATCACCGAATAGAACAATTCCTCGTCCTACTTGCGACATTACTGGGTTAACGTTTGCGCTGTATAGTTGATCTCTTTGAGATTTGTTAGGATTGAACGCAAGTTTAACAACATTCTTGATTACACCCTTACGGAAACCAGCGGGAGATTCAAAAGGTTCAACTCTTGAAGCAAGACCTGCCATATCACCGTTAAGCGGGGTATATCGGTAAACATCGTTATATCTATCGTATCTGTACTTGTATCCAGAATCCATTACATAGTACGAAGAACTTGGCAGTCCACTCTTAAATGCAATTGTATTTGACAATTTCTTTTCTGTTTTGCTTTCGTCAACAACATCCGATTTAGCAGGCGAGATAAACGCAATTGCGTCTTTTCTGTAATCTGCAATATTTGAGATAAGGTATGTAGCAAGATTACCTTGGTCATCAGATTTACCGCCAAGTACGAATGAAACATCAATTTCATTTGAAGATTTGAATAAATCGTAACCGCTCGCCATATCGCTGAGAGTTGCTGCCGATTCAGTTCGACCTTCTGTACCGACGTTTGAACTTAATACTGATGTATTACCTGAAACACCCAAGTTAGTACCTAGTGATTCATAAGCGGCGGTTTTGCTTTCAAAGTGCGAGGTATTAGCAACTGTAATCCATGAGGATTCAGAAGTAATTGCATCTTTGTAGTAATTTGTTTTACCATTTGATAACTTGGCGCTTGAAGTTGTTGAAACATTAGAATATAATTCCAATATAGTTCCAGGTGTTCCACTAATACCACCATCGCTATCAGAAACTGCAATATGATAGTTACCTGTAGAAGGCTTCTGGCCAAACGAACTTGCGTATGCCCACTTTCTATCAATTGATAGTTTATTTAACGAAGTCTCTGGTAAAGTATATTTACCATTGAAAGTAATATCGTAACCGTACGAAGTAGTCAAAACATTATTAGCTGTAGCATCACCAACAGAATCTCTCTGCTCTTCAGTAATGCTTGCTACTGTTAGTTCTTGATATCCAACAGAATCATTACCGATTCTAAAAATATCTCCAGCCTCAACAGAAAGAATTCTGTTTGCTGGTACAACCTCGAACTGAGTGTTGCTTGTGTTAAATGCAATTGTTTGTGCGGTTGCCAGAATCTCTGAGTTTGCGCCTGTTATTCTGGTTGCGGTAATTTCCCCAACAGCAGCTACACTGTTTTCGTAATCAGTATCTTTAACATATGCTACTTCGAGCGAATTACCCAACTTGCCTGCATATAGAGCATCGAATGCGCCGTATGTGGTAAATGCTGCGTTAATGTCGCCGTTTGCATGTCTCTGTATATCGGTTGATGACGCAGTTACTGCACCATTATCAACACGAGCTACCCACAATGCATTTGCATATGAAAGATAATCTGATGCAACAAAAAACGTTTCGTAGTTATCGTCACTTGGAGTACCAAAACGATTTACCAATTCATTTTCTGAAGAAACAAGAACTGCTTCACCTATTGGACCCCATCTAAACACACCAGCTATTGCTGCGGGCGGTGTTGCGATGGCAGGAACCGATGCTGATGCGTCTACCTCTCGAACAATTACGGAAGGACTTACGGAAAAAGCCATATTATTCTCCTTTAATATTATCTATTTAAACTTAATTTACTAATTTATTAGCTATCACGGTTTTATTTATAAAAATTTGTATATCTCTAAAAACCACTGCTATCAGTCCGATACTCGATCCATCCCCGTTCATCAGGAATATCGTCTCCAGTATCTATAAAGCCGAACGGTAATAATTCTTCGTCAAGCTGTTGTTCTGTTTTTTCTTTTAGTTCCGCTAGAGTATTAATGTCTGTTAATTCTCTAAAGAATCTTTGGTCTGACAACCATGCAAATAATACTAAAGTCATTACAAGATCATCATGTGATCCCGATTCTGCTTCGTATGAATTGCCTTTTTTACTAAATCGTGATAACTCCTGTATTGTGTTATAATCTTGTAGTATTAACTGATTTTGTTCAATTAATAGTTTCAATATAGAACAACCTTTTGATTTTACGCTTTTGGTTGTTCGTATTCCATGATCTGACCTCTTCCCGCCAAAATTCGATACTTGTTTCCCGGCTCGCCCGTGGTTTTCAGTAAAGAGAAGATTTTCATAGCCGTAATCCATAAAGAGTATATCGGCAACTTGTTCGCCAATATCGTTAATTTCAATTAAAACTGCACTCTCATTGTACATCAGCCCTATTCTATATATAACGGAGGCAAAGTCCACTGGACTTATGGTGTTATCCTTATATACACATACTTGTTTGTATGGCATTTCCGTTGTATCAATTATATTAAAAGCCGAATAATCGAGTCCTTTACCTCTCGATACGTCAACTACCATCACGTATGAACGTTCTTGTTGTGCCGCTTCATATTGTGTAATACCTTCAGCCTCATGTAATGGCCTAGACGGCGCAAGTTCTTTGAGTTTGGCACCGCTTATTAGTGTACCTGAGCTTCCTAAGAACTGACAACAGTATTCTTGATTGAACTTTTCCATATCAAAATCTAATGCTTCAAGCGTTTCATCTTTCCATTGTTCGTCACGCCCAGGAACATCGTACCACATAACCTCAACGTATTCATAACCGTTTGTACCTTCTTTAGCACCTTTACAGGTTTTCCAAAAATGATTCAATCCGTTAGGTGTAGAGGTCATTAATAATTTTGTTGTTTTACCTGATGATATTGTTGGATATACAGAAGCAAAGAATTCATCAAACCCTTCAATAAACGCAACCTCATCGAGATATAGAAAGGATATAGATTTACCACGAATAGCAGAAGATGTTGTAGTACCTGCATAGATCTTACAGCCATTCTCTAACGTGATGTTACCTTTATTCCATTCTTCAATACCTTGCTGCATCCACTTAGGTAATGCTTCATAGGCTAATTGTATACGGCCCAATACCTCTCTTGCGGCATCGCCCTTGTTTGCTAATACAGCAACAGTTTTAAATTCATTAAAGAGGATGTAGTGTAATATAACAGCCACTGCAGTTGTTGTTTTACCTGCCTGCCTTGATGTTAATACAGCACAACGCCTTTCATCTGTAATCTTTTGCACAATATCTTTTTGATACTCGTACATGTTCATAGGTATTAAGCCATGATCTACGTGTACAATTTTAATATAGTTTTCAGCAAAGTAAATAGGATCTTCAGCACACTTCAGATATTCTTGAAGCATCTCAGGAGTAAATTCAATTTGCTCACCGATCTTTTTAAGAAAGGAGTTACCTAAGTAACCTTTATCCATCTGGCTTTTCACCTTTAATCATTTTAAGCAAATCAGACGTGGATATGATTAGATTATTATTAGTAACTTGTGTTTGGGTTTGCGAATCTTCTTCTTTCGCATATCTTTTCTTTGTTGACATTTCAACGAAATCTTTGTTTGCATCAAGTAATACTTTCATTAACGTTGATACAACTTCAAAAGCTCGAGGCGATTCTGACTGCTTTGCGATTTCAACCATTTCTTTAACTGAATCATCACCAAGACTAATAATATTTTCAATATTTTTTTTCGCTAATTCAATATCTTTTAAATTTTCTGAGGCTGCCATACTAATAACGGCAGGTGGCTGATTTACGGCTTCCTGTGGTAGATTTTTAATATCGTCTACCATCTCACCTTCGTATTCTGTTAGGTTCGTTGTGAAAGAATTGCCTTGTAGATCTAATTTTTGTTCGGCTGCTTTTACTTTAAATTCTTCAGTTTCTTGTAAAGGTCTCATATTTAATTTCTGTGCTATCGTATCGCCATTATCTTTCATGTGTCAACTCTTGTAATGTATAACATAAAGTATGAATTTCTCAATGGCAAGTTTCGCACAACGTCATTATCCCAGATGGCACTAACAACATTATTGTATTGATCCATGCTTCTTACTTTATGAAGTGGAGATTCAACAAACCGCTTTAAGAACGTGTCTCTAAATTTAATAAATTTTTCAGGACCTTCTTCGGTTGCCTTTATATGTATTTCACAACCGATATGTTTTACATTATTTAAACAGTAATCCAAATTCTCGATATTAAATACATCGTATTCATTTCCCTCAATATCACACTTTAAATAATCTATGTTTTGTATATCGTAATTTGTTATTAATTCTTTAAACGAAATACGATCTATATCATCAGTTGGTAATGGTGCTTTCTTTGTTACATAACAGCCATCCGCATCAGATGTACCAATAATTGCATTAATCGGATAAACTTTTGGATCAGGTTCATTCATCATATATTCGGAAACATTTTCAATTGCCGTCTTTAGCAATTCTCTATTTGCTTCAACCATATAAACCTTAGCAGCGCCTTTATCTAAAGCGTCGGCGGACATCATTCCAACACAAGCTCCTAGATCTACAACAGTGTCTCCAGGTTGTACTACATACCACCAATCGTAATCCTTTCTTACAAAGAATTCACTATAGAACGTTGCGGCCATTTCCAGTACAAGACCACCCATACTCATTTCTTGGTTCAATGCTTTCTTTCTAATCATAATATAACTCCAAGTTATTTACTTATCCGTACTATTTATTGCGCATGATTGTCGAAGCAAAGTACTGCTGAATCTGTGATCTCTATTATTAAAGAATAAATCAATATCTCGCCTGCGGCAAATATCTTTTCCTGTAAAATCTTTATCTCTATATTCGTTGCCCAAGATTCTAACATGAATTGTATATAATTCAAGAATATCTTCGAGGTCTTGTTCTGTTGAATAAGGAATAATTTCGTCAACATAGCGTACTGCCTTTAATTGACTATATCTCTCAACTATTGTTTGTATAGGAGGATTTTTATTATCCCTATCATGCGAAGGATCCATTTGTAACCCAACAATTAAATAATCACATTGTTCTTTTGCTTCTCTAAGCATTTGTATATGACCAGCGTGAAGCAAGTCAAACGTGCTACATGTAAATCCAATTTTCATTACATTATATTCCAAGATTTAACTGGGTTCTATATCAGAGATAATCTCTATGTTGTCCCAGTTATCGTCAAAATCAATTAAACTATAATCAACGGTTAATGATACATCTGATGTAGGCGTATTATTTGCTGTCATTCCAGGCTGAAAAGTTTGGAATTCTTCAAACGGTGTATCAGTTGGTGTATCAGTTGCATATCGTATATCAATAAAGCGAATTACTTCTCTATCTTTTTCAGGACCAAAGAACCATCCTTTCATTGTAAAGTTTAGTGTATATACAATAGCTCTTCTTGTCTCAAAACCACCTTCGTATACATCCTGTGCTGATACATCTTGTAAGATAAGAGGTATATCCATTGCTTCCAACCCAGGTATTAACTTTACAGTGCTTGTATGGTCAGGATTAAAGAATGGTAAAATTTGTTCTAATAACTTAACAGCGTCTTCATTATATTTTGCCATTATGTATAATGAGAATCCCATATTATATGGAGTTCCAGCGTATACGAATCTTCTGCCGCCGTTTACTTCATCTATAACAGTCTTTCTTACTTTTCTTGTCGGCGAAACTTTTCGTTCTGCATCATATGCAAAATTTGTTAACTCAAAAGACATACGAGGCAATGTCAATGCGTATGGCTGGCCAGCCGCAGGATTACCGTCTGCATCAAAACTTGCCCCACCTTGTAAAATAGGATCTTGTTCAAGTCGAGCTAATATCTTTTGGTATGGTGCATATGAGATAGGAACTATTTGTCGCTGATTAAGAGTACCATCAGTGCTTGTTCTTCTAACCTCTAGCTGATTAAAGTATGTACCAAATAAGGCAACGTACTTACGAATCGAAGAATTATAAAAATAATTTGCTAATGCCATTATGAGTCCGTAATCTGTATATTTTCGCTGAATGGGTCTACTTCTGAGAAGTCAAGAATAAGATCACCTTCAATCTCAAAGTTAAGGTTGTCCGCAAGATCATCTGTATCAGAAAGGGCAGTCAATGTTGCATTATTTGCATCAACAATTATATCTGTATTATAATCAGCAAAGTAATTATCAATGTTAGTACGACCTGTATTAAATCTTTGGTTACTATATTCAATTAATTCGCACACAATATCAAAGACTTGTGTTTGTCCCATTTGATAGAATATACTTTCGTGTTCAACATTCTTAATTTCAAAAATCTTTTCATTTATTGGAAAGTAAATTAAATCGCCTTCTCGTGGGCGAACAATTGCTGGAACTTCACGAGTTACGTATCTTTCAAAAGTTCTATTTGCAACGGTGAGAGTCAGTTGATCTCTTATCTCTAAACCAAACTTAGATAGGAAATCACCTTCGCCTTCAAAGCCTTCCATATTTTTAACGTATGTTTCAAATTCAAACACTTCATTATATTCAGGAAAGTCATCTTCGTTAAAAATAACATCACGGCCTTTAATCGCTCTGCTAATGTAAATAACATCTACGCCATAGATCTTAATTGACTCAATAACTAAATCATCAATTAGTGTTTGCTCAGAAACTCTGGCGTAGTTGTTAAAGAACGTATTAGTCCCCATAGATTACCCGATATAATTGTAGGAAAGCGGTTGTAGGTTATCTTTTGCATCTTCTTCCATTAATCTTCTTTCTTCTCTACCATCGGAAAGTATTTGCTCTCCGTTGAAAGATACTCCACCAACAAGTTGCATTCCGGTAAATTTAGTTAGGTTTGCACCCCACTGTTCTTTGATGAGTGCTGACGCATAATTTTGTAACCAACGATCTGCCCATACATCTGTATATGTTGATCCGTCAATTACATCATACGCTTCAATAATAATATATTCGCCAGGTACAAGTATACCATGATCAGAATCAAGATATAATCTATTCACGTGTCTATTATAACGAATCATTGGTTTACCAACAAGCATTTCTTGTAGGAACGCTAAATGAGACATTGTCATATAATAATTTGAAATGTTATAACCTGTAATATCTTCAAGATTATTTAAAACAAATTGGTATTGAACATTAAAGATTCCTGAACCGGTTGAAATACTTGTCTGCATATCAAAGATACCAGAAATACCAAGAATGGTTGTAGGCAAGTCAATATAACCATTAGTCTTATCGTCTTCTGTAATTTGGTGTTTAAGATAAACTAATTGGCTTCCATTATAATGATACTCGCGCCAAAAATCTACAGCTTCATCAATACGATCATCAATCTGTTCGTCAGAAACGTTAATGTCAATCACTGGGGCACCGAGTTTTCTTAAAACCCAATCTTTAAAAGTTGCTCTTGAATTTGGTTGTGCCATTAGCTTATTCTCTTTCGTTTATTTTTATGTAAACACACAATTTGTTGTTGTACCATTCGCGCCAAAAGGATCATTTGCACCGGTATAATCACCACCACCAACCGTCCAAGTCCACTGCGTATCACCGCCTACGTTTCCGGCATAGGATGCATTCGTTCTTGCGACACTTAGACTGCTTATAGTTAAAGTAGTCCATCCGAGATTTGCGAGGTTAGTACCATCAATGAGGATGCTTACTCCAGAGATATCGAAGACAGTATTCCAATAATACATAATTCTCAGAATTGAAGCGCCACTATAAATATTACTTGTTCCGTCGCTAATGGATCCAAAAGTATTGTTTGGTACTTGATAGCCTCTGTAAACGGTGACGCTTGATGGTACACCGCCACCGCCAGCATTGTTTTGAGTGTATTCACCAACAGTAACTACTTGACTATCTAAGTTACCGCCGCCACCGCCACTGCCAGCCCCGGCATTACCTGCGACTACAAGACCTGCGTTACTAACTAAATTCATTACATGTGCTAATGCCATTTTATTTTCCTACGCAGTTCCGCTGTATTCGACTTTATAATAGCCAGTTGCCAATATTGGTGATCCACTACTATTCGCCGATATTTCTACTTTCATAACATTATCTTCAGTGCCAATACTACTTGTTGTTCTGCTATCGTATACCATAAAGGTCCTTGTCGTGTTTAAAGCTATCCACGTGTCGAGTGTAGAACTATTAACTACGTTTAAGTTAACTGAGCCTGAGAAATTGGATGCTCTTATATAATATGTTTGTGATGGAGTAATGTTATTCCAAGTTACAGTTGAATATAAAGTTTCGCCAGCACCGCCCACATTATTTGGATGATTCCATTTATATACATTACCATCTGCTTTAAATCTCCACCCAAGCTCCAGCCACTGAACGCCTTTATCATCCTGATTAATTACAGGTGAACCTGCGGTTCCGTCTAAAGTAACGGCTTCTGTTGGTGAAGACCCGGCGTAGCCTACAGCAGATCCAGTAAAATAAGTTCCTCTTGAAAGAAACGTGATTTGCCAATATCTATCGTTAGCCCAAGTTGGTTCTCCACCAACCCACTTAATAGTAGTTGGAAAAGTTGGTACCCAAGGAGTTGAACCTGTATCTAACAAGAGAGCCGTCGTTCTACCTTCATCACCACCGCTCATAGTGAATGTTTGGTTCGCCGTCATGATACACGTCTGAATAGCGTTAGACACACTAATGTTACTAGTGGTGACTGACGGAGAAGCATGTAAGTCGCCATACAAACCA
>Ga0213861_10001993_pt1 | contig 17887 bp, 26 predicted proteins | sample PICome_4_FD_160110 | JGI IMG/M metagenome (GOLD analysis project Ga0213861, IMG submission 160110) | Coastal seawater microbial communities near Pivers Island, North Carolina, United States - PICO131 | ecosystem: Environmental > Aquatic > Marine > Coastal | place: USA: North Carolina... | reverse complement strand
ATTGGGCTGGAGGTGAAGTAAACCCACCATTCTTACAATCAGAAGGTGGTAATGGATGGAGTGGTTCTGTTGCACAAGCAACTGGTTCTGCCGCTGGTGGTGGTGGATACGTTACTAATGGAGTAGATGGTACATCTGGTGTTAGTGCAGTAGGTGGTAAAGGTGGAGATGGTATTAGATTAAACTTAACAGGTACACTTAAGTACTATGGTGGAGGTGGTGGAGCATACGGACCTGGCGGACCTGGTAATGGTGGTTTAGGTGGAACACCTGCATCACTTAATGGTATAGTTACTGGCTCATTAGGAGCAGGTGGGGGAGCAACTAACAACACTTCTTCTTATACTGCTAATTGGGGTACTGAATATACTTTAGGTGGTAGAGGTGGAGATGGTGTAGTAATCATCGCATATAATTGGAAACCTAATACATCACCAACTGGATTTATAACATACAGAGGTTTAGCACAATACTACGATATGTACTCTTTAGATTCATATGATGGTACAGGCTCTCTTGTATATAACTTATGGAAAAACGATAATACAGCATCATTAGAAAACATAACAGGTTGGAGATATGATGATGATAACATTGATAGTGGTTCACTTATTGTTACTCAATCTTCTGTTTCTCCTTTTGTAGAACCTGATACAGAACAATCAGGCGAACTAACTGCTATGACAGTATGGGAAGTTAATGACCCTGTCTATGATAACAATGGATTGTATCCAATCTTAGCAGATGAACAATTTGGTACATCATCATTCGGTATGTACGCTGGTAATGATACTTTATATGGAGAAGCTGTATTAGTTAAGATAGGAGATACATTAGTACCAACACAAAGTGGTTCAGCTGCAGAGTTTATACCAAGAGGTGGATTCCACATATCACAATTCTCTTATAATGAGAATAGTGGTGAAGTACTTTGGTATGTAGATGGATATAGTGGTTCAGCAGTTATTAATGAAACGATATCTGATAAAGCACCTTTATTATCATTCAACTCTTCATCAGCGGTATTTAACCCTGATACTAATCCTGTTTATCCTTCTGCTTCTCAAGCAACTGAGTTTACAATAGAAAAGACTGGTTCTCAAGATGTAACGTATCAGTTTAAGTTCCCACAAACTGAACAAGTACAATCTTTAACTATTGAAGATGGTGCAATAGATACTCATATTATAGCTTCAACTACAACGCCTGTAATTACAAGTGGTACTGGTTCTATTGGTAGTGGTTCAGCAGTTGATTATTATCCATCTGCTTCTTTATACTTAGGTAGAACAGCTACTTATGACTTTGATAGAAGTTACTATGGTAATGGAGTAAGACCTATTCATATGTGGTATAGTACTACTACTTGTGAATGGATTGCACAACCAGCTGGTACTGGTGATTTAGCAGGTTCTATTACTTTAAATAATATAGCTCAGAATAGTTTTATAAACTATACAAACGATACAAACGTTACACAATCATTTGTTGAATTAAATGATTGTATTGAAAGACCACCTGTTGGTTTAGGAAATGATTCAGTATATAATATAACTGCAATCTATACAGCATCACTTAATATAGAAGAGATGAGACATAACGATAACTTCTTATACCCAAGATACTAATGGCAATACGAGGTAAACAAAAGAGTTTAAAAGATGTAGCAAAGGTTTATAAAGATAAAGCCTTAAACGCTATAAACCCCGGTGTACCTTATAAACAATATAAGACGGGTAGTAGTAAAGCATATAAGACTGGTAATTTGTTTTCTAACGTTGCATCAGAGAATAGAATCTCTAATATCTTTAAAAAAGATAAAAGAACAGGTAAAGTAATATTCACTTTTAATATAGCTCCAAGAGGAGCACAGTATGGAAAGTATGTACAGAATGGTACATACAAAATGAAGAAGAGACCTTTCGCAGAAATTGCCGCAGAATCACCTGAGTTTAAAAAGGCATTAGATGATTATATTAATACAACTGTTGTAGCTGGTAAGTTAGATGCTTTCTTTTTGAATATCGATAAACAAATGAAAGATGTTGGTGTTCAAGTGGATAGTACACTATAACATATAATTCAGTTCATAATGGTTATATGTATAAAAACAAGATATAACCCATGGCGGTAACAATACTCAATCATCCAGCAACAGCATCACTATCTGAATCACCAGTAATGTTTCAGGTACAAGATACAACGGATGCTACTACAAGTTCATCTTATCAGATGGTTTGTGATTTATATAGTTGGCAAGGACATATCACAACAGATAAACCTACCTCACCTTCTTATGTATTCAATAAGTTTCCTGTAACTGATTACACTGGTAATCCAGGTACTATATTTGATTTATCACCAATACTATCATCACAAATGTCAGCATCTTTAGCTGATATATACCAAGGTACATTATTAACTCCTATAACACAACCAAGATGGTTTACAGCAGAGTTCTATGGTAAGTACTTAGATACAGCTACACAATTGTTTGTAACTACATCACATCAAACTGTAAGTGGTTGGGATAACTTTGTTTCTTTAAATGGATATAACCTATGGGGTGAAAGAACTGGTAATGCAGGTTTAACATCACTTACACCATTTAGTGAATCAGTAGAACAGTATCCAATACTTAGTTCAATGCCTAATGATGCAACTCAAAGTTTAATTAGTACTGATATTCCTTATTACTTTTCAACATACAATTTAAAAGATAATAGTACACAAGGTCAAGTTTACTATGCAGAGATACGTTCAGATGTAACTCCTTCAGCTACTGGCTTTAATTTAGTATTAGATACTACTAACGCATATACAACATCTTCAGCAGTTATTACAGAAACAATGATTGAACCTCATATGTTTGCAACTATGTCAGCAGAGGGAGCAGATATCGTTACAATACAAGTAACAGATTCTTCTTTTACTCCAATAGGTAATAGATTAGCTATGAGTATAGGAGATTGTAAAAAGAAGTATCCACCTGTAAGAATAGTATTTAAAAATAGATATGGTGCATTCGAACAATTTGAATTTGGTTTAGTTAGTAAGAAAGCATTCTCTACTAATGTTAAATCGTATAAACAGAACGCATTAGAAACTCCATTGTATTCAACATACGATACATTCAAAGGAGATAAACTATATTATACAGAAGGAGCTGAAAGTATAACAGTTAATACAGATTATATTGATGAATCCTTTAATGATTTCTTTAAGGGTATGTTAGTTAGTGATGAGATTTATTTGGTAACTGCTAAGCCATCTGATGAGCAATTAGAAGATGGATTGTTAGCAACCTTCTTACCACTTGTACTAACAAACAATACAGTACAGTTTAAGACAGGAGTAGTTGATAAGCTAATACAATATACATTTGACTTTAGATTCTCAACACCTTATAAATTAACTTTATAATGACAAACTATTTTTTTAGAGTAATAGCGAATGGAGTAGAATTAGATACCTTCAAGGATGAAGAAGTACTTGTATCTAATAATGCAACTGGTTTGTTTGATATAGATAAACTACCATCTGATTTTACAAGAGATTTATCTATACCTGGTTCTAAGAAAAATAATGATTTCTTTCAACACGCATACGATATTAACATTGATACACCTTATTTGTTTCAAGCTACTACAAAAGTAGAATGTTATATCGAGATAAGTGGATATCTACTTGTACAAGGATACCTACAATTAAACAATGTAAATACTGTTAACAATCAAGTAGATACATACGATATATCTTTGTATGGTTCTCTTTCAGATTTCTCAAGAGATTTACAAACAAACTTATTAACAGATATTGGTGGTTTAGATATCTACAATCACACTTCATCTTATGCTAACGTTAGTGATTCGTGGGATAAAAACTTATTCAATGGTGATATTGTTTATCCACTTGCAGATTATGGTAAAGGATTCTTTTATCAATCAGCTGCATTGCCTGGTCAATTTGGTATAGATACAAGAAATGGAAGTATAAGTACACAAGATTTTAAACCTGCTATTAGAGTAGTTAAAGTACTTGATAAGATATTCGAAGAGTTTGGTTATACCTACACAAGTACATTCTTTTCACAATCTCAATTTGATAACTTCTACATGCTTTGTGATAGAGATAAACAATACCCTGTGTATGATGATGTAGATTTAGAAACCTTTGGTAAGGTTGCAATCAAACCTACTTCTGGTTCAACATCTGATATAGTACTTAATACATCTACCTATACACAATTAAACTTTGATAATATAGAATCAGACCCATCGTTTGTAATGGCTAGTGGTTCTGTGTATCAGTTAGCTGAAAAAGATGTACTTAGAGGTACAATTAAATTACAGATGTTCATATCAGGTTCAGCTACAGGTTCTATTGGACATCCACAATTAGATGTAGCTATGGTTAGTAGTAGTAATACCTATGGAATGGATATCGATGAAATAAATAGATACCTAAGAGAAACGTATTCACAATTACAAGCGATTGGAGAAAAATCTTATACTTTAGAAGAGACGTGGGTAAGCGAAACTGCTACAACTATGAGAGAGGGAGATTATGAGTTTAAGGCTAAATATAGTATTACTGGTTCTGGTGATTTCGATATAACGATTGCTAAAGATGGTAATACAGAATCAGAAATAAAAGTAGAAGAATTACGATTTGCAGCTGATAACAGAATCATGGAGATACCACAAAACATGCCTTTTGGTGATAGTGGTATTACTTGTTTAGATTTTCTAAAAGGATTACAAAAGAAATTTAATCTTGTTATTACACCATCAAAGTTAAACGCAAATCAGTTTGAAATAGAAACATTCAACGATTGGTATAAGTCTGGTAATGTTAAAGATTTAACTCAATTCATTAAGATGGATAAAAACATCCAAGTATCGCCTGCTAATAACCTAGCAGTCAATGAGTTAGAGTTTACTGATACACTTGGTAAAGATTATCTTGCAAGAAACTTTAATGATACAAATCAAAGAACTTATGGAGCTAGTATCTTTAGAGATTCAGAAAATCAATTCTCACAAGGTAAGTTAGATGTAGAATCTATATTCTCTTCAGGACCTTTACGATATATAGAAGGTACTGGTGGTACTGGTACTGGTTCTACTTTAGGATACGCACAATCAATTACTTATAATAACTCTAAGTTCCCTATATGTAATGATGATAGATTCGCAGGTACTGCTTACATTGCTTCTAGTAGAGGATATCTACAATATGGAGATGTACTGTATTGGGATATAAATCTTACGTTACCTCTAAGATATTACTTCTTAGTTAGAGATGAAACGAATGGACAGATTTGGACATTAAATACATCAACAGGACAAATAAATGGAGTAGGCTCAAACTGTTAAACTATGGCACAAGGATTATACATACCAACATTTATAGCAAACGAGAACTTTGACCCTGCGGTTATAAATCCTCGTGTGTTTTATTATAATGGGTTAAAAACAATACAACCTTCACCTGTATTTGCGAGTATAGATTCAACTAGATTCGCTACATCATATAATAGGCCAGGTGAGTTTCCTTACTTTGACCATTATAGTAGTGGTTCAACTGATGAAACTCCTGATGAGAATTCTGATTCTCTTTTGTTCTTTAACGAACAAACAGCATATGGTACGTTACCAACAAATACATTATACACAGAATATTGGCAAACTTATATAGAATTATTATATAATCCTAAGACTAGATTTATAGAGTGTGAAGCAAACTTACCATTTGCTATGTATAGAAATTTAAACTTAAATGATATTGTAGTATTTAAAGGTTCACACTTTCATTTAAGAGCAATAAATGATTACAATCTAAAAACAGGTGATTGTAAATTAGAGTTATTAGGTCCAATCATAAAGGATAGTTTGGATTAAAATTGTTATTAAGATATGATTAAGAACATAATTGATTTATTAAAAATGGATGATTTCCATAATGTTTCTAAAGATATCGATACTGCTAAAGGTAAGTATCAGATACCTCATGATTGGAAAGATGTAAGGAATCTATTTAGAAGATTATAATGGCAGACAATACTACTACATACAGAGCGGTTGTTGATGTTGATACCAAAGGTACTGACCAATTAGATAAGTTAAACAAAGATTTAGATAAAACTATTGATGGGTTTGAGGATATTGGTGCGGTAATTGAGAAAACAAGAAAAGCATTACAGAAAGCAAAATTAGATGGTGATAAGGTTGAGTTCAAAAGATTAAGAAAAGAACTTAATACCTTAGAAAGACAATTAGAAGATACAGAGATTACATCTCGTAGATTCTCAGATGCTTTAGCAGAACAGCCGGGTATTGTAGGATTGGTAGGTCAATCACTAAAAGGATTAGATGGTGGTTTAAAAGTACTTGCAGCTAACCCTATCATCGCGGTAGTAACACTACTTGCAGGTTTGTTCTTAGCATTTAGAGAATCTCTAAGTAAAACAGCAGAAGGACAAGAAACTCTTAATAGAATGGGTGAGGCATTCGGTAAGATAATGGGACCTGTCTTTGCGCTAATAGAAGCCGTTGCCTTACCTATCTTTGAAAAGTTTGCTGACCTATTAGAGTTAGCAGCAGAAGGATTCTCAAGGTTTGCTAGATTCTTAGGTATATCACAAGGTAAGATAGATGAAGCATCGAGAGCATCATCGGAATCATTACAAAAGAAATATGAAGAGAACCTTGCAGCTGAAGAAGAAGCTACTAAGAAGTTAGAAGAAGAAACTCAGAAACGTATTGATGCAGAGAAGAAAGAAGCAGATGAAAGAGCTAAGATAGCAGAACAAGCTGCTAAGGATAGAGCGGCACTAATCGCTGAAGCTCAAAAGATAATAGATGATGCTGAGTTATCTTTAATGGATGAGAGAGCAAGAGAACTTCTACTCAGAGAAAGAGAATACCAAGCAGAGTTAAAGAAACTAAAAGAAGCTGGTGTAGCAGATTTAACTGCATTCGAAGCTGAGTATAGAAATACTGTATTAGAAATCAATAAGAAGTTTGATGATGCTGAATTAGCTAGAGAAGAAGAAAAGTTAAAGAAAGAAAAAGAGTTAAGATTAAAAGATGAAGAAGAGAGAAAGAGAGAAGCAGAAGAGAAGTTAGCATTAGAAAGTGAACAAAGACAGAATGATTTAGCATTCTTAGAAGCTGATTTTGAATTTAGAAAAGAACTTTCTCAACTTACATTCCAAGATGAACTTAACTTCTTTGATAAGAGTAGAGATTTACAAAGACAAGAGTTAGTTGCTCAGAACGCTACAAACCAAGCGTTAATAGCATTTGATAAACAAACAGCAGCGGCAAGAATTGCAATAGAAAGAGCACAACAAGAAACCAAACTTGGTATTATATCAGATGCTCTTGGTACGATTGCAGAAGCAGTTGGTAAAGAAACTAAAGCTGGTAAAGCTCTAGCAATATCACAAGCACTTATCAATACATACTTAGGTGCTACTAAAGCACTTGCAACATACCCACCACCATTCGGTGCAATTGCTGCAGGTACAGTAATAGCAGCTGGTTTATTACAAGTAAACGCAATTAGAAAACAAAAGTTACCTGAGGTACCTAAGCCAGGTGGAGGAAGTGTAAGTACAGGTGGAGCAGAGGCTTCGTTTACACAACCATCATTACCTACAACTGCATTCTCTGCACCAGAGATACAAACGTTACCTGATGGAGTACAGACAGGAACACAGATTGGTGATTCAATTGCAGCAGCAACACAAAGACCAATTAGAGCATATGTAGTATCTTCAGATATATCATCTAAACAAGCATTTGATAGAAGAACTACCGCTGCCTCAACACTATAAATGAATAAAAGATTGTTAATAAGATATGGAACTATTTGAATTAAAAATTGATGATGAACTATTAGATGAAGTTTTCGCAATCAGTTTGGTTTCTGAACCAGCGATTGAAAGTAACTTTATATTCTTTGATAAAGAGAAAGTTCAATTTCAAAAAATAGATAACGAAAAAAGAATCGTAGCAGGACCTGTATTGATTCCTAATAAAAAGATTCTTCGTATAGATGGTGAAGGCAAACCTTATGAGGTATTCTTCTCACCACAAACAGTAGAGAAACTAGCACAAAACTATCTAAAACGAAGATACAATAATAAAGCAACCTTAGAACATGAAGAAGATGTTAATGGGGTATCCTTAGTTGAATCTTGGATTAAGACAACCAAGTTAGATAAATCAAATGGGTTAGGTCTAAATTTACCAGTTGGTTCTTGGGTTGGTTTATTTAAAATAGATAATGATAAGATATGGGAGGAATACGTTAAGAACGGCTCTGTGAAGGGTTTTAGTATCGAGGGTATATTCACTCATGATTTAATTAAAGCATCAAGAGAAGAGCTCCTATCCATTCAGGAAGAGGAAGCAGAGTACTTACTTAGTAAGATTAGAGCTTTAATCAAAAGAGATAGTAGATATTCAGATAAGAAAAGAGTAGATATGGAATCGTACTCAGATTATCCTCAATCAGTAAAGAACAATGCTAAAAGAGGTATAGAGTTAAACGAGAATCAGAATAACAAATGTGGAACACAGGTAGGAAAGGTTCGTGCGCAGCAATTAGCAAAGGGAGAACCGATTAGCGAAGCTACTATCAAGAGAATGCACAGTTACTTATCTCGTGCCGAAACTTATTACGACCCGAATCAAACGACAGAATGTGGAACTATATCATATCTTCTATGGGGAGGTAAGGCAGCTTTAGGATGGAGTAGAAACAAACTAAGAGAATTAGGGTTGTTAGAAGAGAACGAAGCTATACCAAGTGTAACCTCAACATATCCTGGTGAAACAAAGGATACTATATCAGAAGCAATAGAGACTGGTTATATGCAAAAGCCAGAAGATTTAGAATACCCAAGAAGAATTTTGTTTCCTGAAAAGGAAATGGCTGAACAATACGCTACCTTGATTGGTTGTGAAGGTTCTCATGAACATACAGCAGATGATGGTAACACTTATTATATGCCATGTCTCAAACATCCAGAACAATAATGAATATAGATAGTAAAATCTCTTTTATAAGTGGGTTTAGTTTAACTACACTTTGGACAATGCCTTTATACGAATTATCAATGGCTTTCTTATTAGGTTTAATAGGTGGTGTTGGTGGTTTAGTTGGTAAGTGGTTAATGAAAAAATTAGGTTGGTTTAACAAATGAATAAACTACAACAAAACGTTTTAAGTAAGATAGTAGATAAGGCAGCATATCTATTTGCTAAACCTGCTATTGAGTTATCTCGTAGAGAGATGACTAGGTTAATTAAAACTACCAAGTTTACTGATATGAAAGTGTGGAGTAAGAAACTATCAGGCGTTCGTATGAAGAGAGTAATGCAAACTTGGGATAAACAAGGTACACCTGTTTACAATTACATAGCAAGAGGATATTGGGTGATGAAGTATGATAACTCTTGGAGAACTATTGTACTTAAAACAGTAGAGAAGATAAAGTTAGGTAATCAATTTTATAAAGTAAAGTAATGCCAATAAAAGTAAACAGAGGAGAAACAGAACAAGAGTTTATAGATAGATGTATTCCTATTGAAATAGGATATGGAAAAGAAATCGATGTAGCTCAAGGTATATGTTACTCACTATGGGAGAATAGAAATATGAAGAAATCAGCAACGGATGTAGTAATAGCAAAAATTAACAGAATAAATTTATTAGACCCTAACCCATGTCAAACAGGTTACATCGCTTATGGTACTAAGATAAAAGATGGGAGAGAGGTACCAAACTGCATCCCAACTGATTAATTTGCTTTTATACAATATCGAACAAATTAAATATTGTTTGTTATATGTTTGAACATACACTACAAGTGGGTTATCGGGAGTTTGCCAACTACCTTTCCACCCCACTATATAAAAAGAGCTACTTTACCTTGTAGCTCTTTTTTTTGCTCTTTTTAAAAGTTTTGTATATTTATTAGTATAAGTAAATATATATATAAAAATATTTGGATATTTAAATTATTTTTCGTATATTTGTATTAACTAAAAAGGAAAAACACATGGCAAAGCAAAAAACAAATGGCAAGGACCCGGCTGTATTACTTTATACGCAGGACTTTATAGTGGGTACTCTTACAATGACTGATGAACAAAGAGGTAAATACATTCTACTATTATGTTACCAACATCAGAAACAAAACAAACTAACTCTTAACGATTTAAAATTAGCTGATGGAGATGAAACTATATTAGAAAAGTTTCCTCAACACTCTGATGGTTATTATTATAATGATAGAATGGCTATGGAAATAGAGAATAGAAAGATTAGAACTGATGCAAGTAGAAACAATGGTAAGTTAGGTGGTAGACCTAAAACCCAAAAAACCCAAGTGGTTAAAAATAAACCTATGGGTTATGACTTGGTTAACCTAAAAGAAACCAAGATTAAACCTAAACAAAACCTTTCTGGAACTGGAACTGGAAATGAAAATGCAATTGCGTCTGAAAGTGCAAATGTAAGTTATAAACTAGTAGATAAAATGTTTGATAAACTATTAGATGTAACTACATTTAGTCAAGGATACTCAGAACTGTTAGAAGATTTTGGTACTATTGATAAAGCATTAGATGTATATACAGATGATTTATCAGTTAGAAATAATTGGATAAGACAAATTAATAATAAATTAGATATATTAGTATGAGTAAAGAACAAGTACAACAACACGAAGAAAGATTAAGAAATGAATTCAGAGAATTAATGAGTTCATCATCAGGTAAAGCTAAAGTAAAGAAATTAGTAGAAGAAGCTAGAGATTACTTAAGTGATATATCTTCACCTGAAGGATATGAAGAAGCAGCTGAGGTAGCAGTAAGAGAAGCAACAGAGAATAAGAAGTTATACTTTGACCATTACTCTGCTATTAAACAATTTGTAGATTTTCAAAGAAAACTAAACAGAGAAGAAACAGATGATGATTTTATAGTATTATGAAACGAGAAGAAGTAATATCAGCATTAGAAGCTTTAACTAAAGAATCAAAGGTAGCTAATGCACAGATAGAATATTCTTACGAATTAGATAGAATAAAAAGGAGGCTAACAGAATTAGAAGATGAAGTTAAAAGACTTAGAGAAGAAAATAAAGGTTCTTGAAGAAGAACAAAGAGCACAATTAAAATTAGCTCAAGAAGGTAAAGATGATTATGCTTGGAGAAGATATGAAGTTATATCAAAACATATAGTTAAACTACGTTCTTTAAAAAACACAATATAATGTTTGAGAAGCATCTTACACCTAACGAGGGTATGATTTCATACCATAAGCTATTAAAGCTTGTTAGACATCAGATAAATGAGTATAAGAAGGTACAGAAGCAAATAGAAGAAGATACTTTGTATTATGTTTTCAATGAACCTGAAACTTTAAAAGATTATAAGATGTTGGAAGAAAAGATAGAAGAATGGGAGTGGTTACTTAACATCTTAGAAGATGAATTCGAAATAAAACTTATTGAAGTTTAATAAACAATAAAAAAATGGAAGAAATAGATATAGTAAATTACGATGGTTATTACACTATAACAAAAAATGGCGATGTATATTCATACAAAAACAAAAAGAAAAGAAGATTAAAACAACAGAAAGCAACTCAAAGTAAAAAGGGATACTATCAAGTTCGTTTGTTTTCACCTGAAGCTGATAAGAGAGGTAAGCTATGTTATGTTCACAGATTAATGTGGTTAACATTCAAAGGAGATATACCTAAAGGATATGAGATGGACCATATAGATGGTGATACTTCTAATAATACATTAGATAACTTACAACTTATAACAAGAAGAAGAAACGTAAAGAAATATATGGAAGGTAAGTATGGACCTTCGCTTAGGAAACAAAGAGATAAGATTATAAAAGATTACAAACAATTACAATCTTATTACAGAGTAGCTCAGAAGTGGGGTGTTAACTATCAACAGATATATAGAGTTGTTAAGGATGTGTATCATAAGTTAGATAGAACAACAGGTAAAACAAATACATTTAGATATGACCCTTCATTCAATGATGAATATACAGAAAAAGATTTTAGATACAAAAACGGAAAAACAAAAATAAATAGATGAATTGGTGTAAAATTAAATTAGGTAGTTGGTTAAGAGTTCTAATCAATATCGTAACATTAGGAACAGGCAAGTACATAGCAACTTGGATAGCAGTTGATTTGTTCAACTTTGAATCATGTGGTTGTTGTGAAAGAGAACAATGGTTAAACAGATTAACTTGTAAATCATTCGATGGTAAGTGTAATCAAATACAATTATGGTAAATGGGAAAGTATAAATTTAGTAAAGAAGAGCTTCAAGAAATGAAAGAAAGAATTGAAGCAGTTAGTAATCATTTACAAACAAATGAAGCTGAGTGGGTATGGAATACACACAATAAGATAAACGATACTAATGAAAGAAAACCATGTTTATGTGGTAAATCAGCAGTACATTGGAGAAGAGCAGTTGAAACAATTAGGGAGTTTGTTAAAAAACAATAAATGATTAGTGGTAGTGTAGAGTTCGATAATGTTAATAGGTTAGGTGTTCTGTATGAGAAACATCACGATTGGTTAAACGCTGTTAGTTATAATCTAACAAAGAACAAACCAGTTGCTGAAGATTTAGTACAAGAACTTTATCTGTACTTAGCAGAAAAGAAAAACAAGAAATTGTTTTATCAAGATTCTTTTAATTTATTATATTGCCATAACTTCTTACGCTCTCGGTACATAAACTTAATAAAAAGAGAGAACAAAAACGTTTATCCTCACCGATGGAAAGATACAGAAGATAAACAATACGATACAGAAGAAGATTTATCTAATCAAAAGTTATATGATGATATCAAGAAAGAAGTTAAGAAGTTACAACAAACCTCTATGTGGTCATCAGCAAAGATATATGAGCTATACGCATTTGGTAACATGACGATGGAAGAGTTAAGTAACGCAATTGGTATTAGTAAAAGTACAACATTTTTAAATGTAAAGAAAATAAAACAACATCTAAAAAATAAATTTAATAAAGAAGAATAAGTTATGGATACAAGAAATGAATCAGAAATGTTAGAAAACAAATACTATAAAAGGTATTGGGAAAGAAAGCAAAAGATAAAAAGTAAATATGGTAACATCTTTACTACACATGGTAATAGATTACAAAAAGGAAGAAGTGTTGAGGAAATGAAACTATGGAGAAAATATCTTACAGAGTTAGGTGATGAGATGTTTAAACCTAATGGACATTACCATAAGTTTGTATGGGATACTATGGCTCAATCTATGAAACGTTTTGATAGATGGAAAGTAAACGATTAATATATACATATATACAATGAGTAGAGGTAAAAAACAAGTACAAGTAAAAGTTAAGAATGGTGATATCGCAAGAGCACTTAAGAAGTTTAAAAGAAAAGTAAGAGATTCCGAGCATTTACTTGAATTAAAAAAAAGAACTCACTATCTTAAACCTTCGGTAAAGAAAAGATTATTAAGAAATGAAGCTATCAGAATGAATAAGTTCGCAGTTCTTAAAGAGAAAGAAGAAAGAGGCCATTCATAATATATTAATATATACTTGTTATATAGTTAAATACTATTAGAAACTATGGGATTCAAAAAAGGTGAAACATGGAATGGAAATAAGTTAGGTAGACCTAAAGGAGCCTTGAATAGAAGTACTGAACAAGCTAAGTTAACTATTGCAAGAGTTGCTAATCATGGTTTAAATAACATCTCCGAGGACTTAGAGAAGATTAGGAAAGAGAACCCCATAGAGGCCGCAAAACTTTATATGCGGTTGTTAGAATACGTTGTTCCAAAACAAAAGGCAATAGAGATGAGAGCAGAGATAGACCAGCGTATTCAACAAATTACAGTTAACATAAACAGAAGTGGAAGTGAAGAAACTAACGATTGATACATCAGTAACCTTTGATAACTTACTTGGTAGTAAGAAAAGAGTTACACAACATATAGGAGGAACAAGGAGTGGTAAGACATACGCTATTCTTCAACACCTCATCGTTAGAGCCATTCAAGAAAAATTAGATATAACGGTAGTGCGTAGAACTGTTCCATCGCTTAAACGTTCTGTTATCAAGGATTTCAAAGATATATTGACCACACTTCATATTTGGGAAACCGAGAGATACAACATCTCTGATAGAATCTTTTCCTTTGGTAATGGTTCTACCATATCGTTTATTAATACAGATGATCCTGAGAAGTTAAGAGGTGTTAAATCAAACATACTCTTTATTGATGAAGCATCAGAGATAGATGAAGAATCTTACTTCCAGCTTTCTATTCGTTGTACAGGTGATATCATCTTAGCATATAACCCAACTATCTCACCTTACCATTGGTTAAGGCAGATGGAAGATTGTGAAAGGTTTACAACTACATACAAAGATAATCCTTATCTACCTCAAGAGATGATTAAGGCAATTGAGGATTTAGAAGCAAAGAATCCTAAGTATTGGTTGATATATGGTAAAGGTGAGTTTGCACCTAATGATTCTGCTATCTTTAGTTTCCAAATTATAGATGAGATGCCGGTATCAGAATTAGTTGCAATAGGAATGGACTTTGGTTTTTCTAATGACCCAACGGCTTTGATAGCTGTACACAAACAAGGAGATATGTTGTACTTAAGAGAATTGCTATATGAAAAAGGTATGGTAACTAAAGATATAATAGATAAACTTGATAAACTAAACATTGGTAATACAGAGATATGGGCAGATAGTGCAGAGCCTCGATTAATAGAAGAGATATATAGAAGTGGTTTTAATATCAAGCCAGTTAAGAAAGGTCCTGATTCAATTAAGTTTGGTATAGGAGTATTACAGAACTATGGTTTATGTGTAGAGAGAAGCTCACAAAACTTAGTTAATGAATTGTATGCTTATGAATGGAGTAAGGATAAGTACGGAATACAATTAGATAAACCACAAGGAGGATTAGACCACTTAATAGATTCTATGAGATATGTAGCTATGAGTAGGTTATCAATCAAAGCAGAGAACAAAGGAAAGTACACATTAAGTTTTAAATAATATGAAAGAAGAAATACCAGACCAGTTTAAAGATAAGAGTAGAGAAGAGTTATACATGGATATTATTATGTTATCCAACTATGTTAACAAACTTAAGAATGAGCTATTAGATGTAAAAGCTAAGCTACACTTAAAGAGCGGTGAAGTTATTAAAAAGAGAGCAGATAACTTTATGTTAAAATCAGAGCTAGGTCATCAAGCCATTACAATCAATAAGATGAAGGATGATAATAACAACATAATAGATTTAGGTAATATAGAAGAATGAAGAAACAAATAGAAATACAAGTACCACATGATTTTAGTGCAATTACACTAAAACAATACATTCAATTCCAAAAGGATATGGATGCTAACGAAGGTGATACAGAAGCTCAAGATGCTTTTTTGGTATATAACCTAACAGGTATGACGCCTGATATGGTAAAAGAATTAGATAGTAATACTATTAGTAACATCAGAGGTGATTTAACTAAGTTGTTACAAAAGACAGATTACGATATACAAAGGATGATTACTATCGATGGTGTTGAATATGGATTCCAACCTAACTTATCTACAATGCCATACGGAGCTTATTTAGATATTAGCTCATTTGAGAACATTCAGTTGAATGATGATTGGCCAACTATCTTATCTATCCTATATAGGCCTGTAACTAAGAAGGTAGGTGCTCTCTATGAGATTGAGAACTATAAAGCACCTGAACCATGGGATGATGATAAATGGTGGGAAGTGGGAATGGATTTTCACTTTGGTTGTTTTTTTTTTTTTCATTCGTTTGTACAAGGACTTAGTGAAAGGTACCCTGAGCTATTTGAAGAACCAGGAGGAAATATCACCCAACATCAAGTCAATTTTGGGAGAAAGTGGGGAAGCTATTCAACAGTTGTCCAACTTGCAGGAGAAGATATCTTAAAATTTGATGAAGTAACACAACGCCCTTTAGAGGAATGTTTACTATACCTTGCTTATCAATCCGATAAATCTTTAATGGAAAACCTTATACATAAGGAGAACCTTAACAAATATAAACATTAAGTAGATTGTTATAGGTATAAAAGAATAATGTCATATTCAAGAAAACTGAGAAAACATAGAGAAACAGGTCTATATATAGGGCCTACTGTATCTCACTCTTCGCCAAAGAATTCTCGTAGAGGATGTCTTTGTTTAGATGCTAACACCTATTCAGTAAGATGTTGTAAAGGATATTTACAAAATCAAGGAATTGGTAGGATTAATGCATTGCCAAAAGTAGATACCGGAGCTTTCTCAAGTGGGTTTTCAAGTGGATTTGATATTTTCATAGAAGATTAAATACAGAAAAAGATATGAGCCAATTAGATAGAGAAGGATTAATATCACAGAGTAACGCTCTGTTCCCTAATAATACAAACCAAGAGATAACCCCAACTGATATACGTCAATTTGATTTAGATTGTATTGATTCGTTCTCATTAACAGGTTCGCTCGTGGTATCAGCATCACACGCTGAATTTGCAAAAGAAGCAGAGAATGCAGAACACGCAGATGCAGTACAGTTTCCTGTAATTGCTAAAGAAACACTTACTAAAGGAGACCCTGTCTATGTTAGTGGATATAATAATGGAGAAGGAAAGCCAGAAGTTTTAAAAGCAGATGCTAGTGATTCTTCTAAGATGCCAGTAGTTGGTTTAGCTATGGTAAATGCAAGTAACAATGACCACATCTTTATTGCAGTAGCTGGAAACTTTTCAAATGTAGATACTGATACAGGTCTAACTACTCCAGCGATAGGAGATACTTTATATGTTGCTAGTGGAGGTGGATATACTAATGTAAAACCAACAGGTACAAACCTTATACAGAACATAGGTGTAATTGGTAGAGTACAATCAAACAATGGAGAGATAGTAGTATCAGCGATACAAAGAACAAACGATTTACCAAACATACAAAATGGATACGCATGGGTAGGAGATGGTAGTGGTGTACCACAAGCAGTAGCAACTTCATCATTCGCTGGAAGTACAATAGATACAGGTTCATTTGCAACTACTGGTTCGAATACATTCAATGGTAACCAAACCATTAGTGGTTCAGTAACAGTATCAGACCCATCAGCAACAGCAGTAACAATCACATCAGGCCCTGGAGATGATTCACCTATCACGATAGAAGGTGGTACTAATGTAGGTGAAGGTAAGTTCACTCCTTCTTCAATTAAAGGTGTAGAATCTATCGAAGGTGTTTCTACTTATGGTGGAAATCAATTAAGTGGTTCTTGGGGACAAGTAGGAAAAGGTATACCAAATGCAGGAGCTGGATTATATAATCATCAAACAGCATCACAAAGAGATATAGAGATAAAACACTCATCATTAGGTTCACCAGAACCAGGTGGAGGAACAGAAATAGGTTATGCATCCCTTCGTAGTGTATCTTCAGCAGGTAATTCAGAATCACAACTAACATTAAAAGGTACTAAGATAAGTTTAGAAGCATCAACTGGTTCTAAACAAACATCAGTAACAGTAGATGGTGATGTAAGTGCATCAGTATTCACTGGTTCATTCATTGGAGATGCTACTGCAGCATTACCAAATGGAGTAGTTAGTGGCTCATCACAACTTACATCATCTTTTGATGGAAGATATGCAGTAACTGGTTCAAATACATTTAATGGTACACAAACTCTAAGCGCAGGAAATTCATTAACTCTTTTAGGAGGTAATGTACAAGTAACAGGTTCAGTAGATGCATTAGGAGGATTAGTTTCA
>Ga0213861_10001986_pt1 | contig 17943 bp, 17 predicted proteins | sample PICome_4_FD_160110 | JGI IMG/M metagenome (GOLD analysis project Ga0213861, IMG submission 160110) | Coastal seawater microbial communities near Pivers Island, North Carolina, United States - PICO131 | ecosystem: Environmental > Aquatic > Marine > Coastal | place: USA: North Carolina... | reverse complement strand
GCTTCAGCCAGTGGTGCAGCTACCTCAGCCACCAATGCTGCTGCAAGTGCTACAGCGGCTGCTGCTTCAGAGTCCTCTGTATCTGCGGATGCTAGTGCAGCGGCTACCTCAGCTACCAATGCAGCCAACAGCGCCACAGCAGCGTCAGGCAGTGCTACAACGGCTACGACCAAGGCTAGTGAGGCAGCTACATCAGCCACTAATGCAGCGACTAGCGCATCTACAGCTACTACTAAGGCTGGCGAAGCAAGCACCAGTGCTACCAATGCAGCAAGCTCTGCTACTAGCGCAGCTTCCAGCGCCACTACAGCAACTACCAAGGCTGCTGAAGCAGTAACCTCTGCAAGCAATGCAGCAACCTCTGCAAGCACTGCAACTACCAAGGCATCAGAGGCAAGCACCAGCGCAACTAACGCAGCCACTAGCGAGACTAACGCAGCATCAAGCGCCACAGCAGCAGCAGGGTCAGCTAGTACAGCGACTACTAAAGCATCTGAGGCAGCTACAAGTGCTACCAACGCAGCCTCTAGTGCTTCTACAGCGTCTACACAAGCAAGCAATGCAGCCACTAGTGCTACAGCAGCACAGACAGCACAGACCAATGCAGAGACTGCTGAGACTAACGCTGAGACTGCTGAGACTAACGCAGCCTCTAGTGCTACAGCAGCAGCCAGCAGCGCCACAGCAGCAGCTAACAGTGCTACAGCGGCGGCAGCGGAGTTGTCTACAGCAGCTCTGAAGGCTAACAACCTGTCTGACTTGGCTAACGCAGGCACAGCTAGAACTAACTTAGGACTAGGTACTGCTGCTACTACAGCGGCTACGGACTATGCTACAGCAGCTCAAGGTGCTTTGGCTGACTCAGCTTTACAATCTAACTCAACTTTAAACGCAGACAACATGACTACTGGTACGCTGAACGGCGGCACATACTAAGGGTATATAACTATGGCAACAAAAATTGTAACAAAGAACAGCTCTACTGCTTCTGCCGTTCCAACAGCAAGTGATCTTGTACAGGGTGAACTGGCAGTCAACGTAGCTGACAAACGACTATTTACTGAAGACAACGCAGGTGCTATTGTAGAGCTGGGTACTAATCCTAGTGGTAATGTAACCTTCCAAGACAACGGCAAAGCCATCTTCGGTGCTGGCTCTGACCTACAGATTTACCATGATGGTTCTAATAGCTATATTGATGACGCAGGTACTGGAAATCTAAGGATCAGAGGTAGTCAAGTAATACTGGAAAAGTACACTGGTGAAACTATATTGCAGGGTATTGCTGACGGTTCTGTTTATATCTTTCACAACAACGCAGAGAAACTAGCCACCACCTCCACAGGCATAAACGTTACTGGCAATTTAACAATGGCCTCTGGCGGCTCTATTGTAGCTGGCGGTGCAAATGACCTTATTTTAAACGCAGGCGAAAGCGGCACTCCTGACATTTACTTGCAGTCAGGTAGTAGCACAAAGGTTAAAATTGAAGGTTCCAATGGCAATGTGGGTATTGGTACTAGTTCGCCTAGTTCACAGTTACATATAAGTAGTACTGGTGCCACAACAGCAACAATAGAAGCAGGAGGTGGAGGTGATGCGGTATTAGATATAAAAGCCGCAGAAGCTAGTGGTGGTGAAAGCATAATCAGATTTAGTGATAGCGTTTCTGGCGTAGGTTTTATTACATACGCTCAAAACGACGGCGGCTCTGATTATATGCGTTTTGGTACTGCCTCAGCAGAACGCATGCGCATAGACTCCAGCGGCAACTTGATGGTGGGTAAGACTTCTACTGGTATTGCAACTGTTGGAGCAGAATTAAAATCAACTGGAGAATTATTAGCGACTGTTAACAGTGATGCGTGTGCTTTTTTAAACCGAAAAACCTCAGACGGTGACATAGCAGTCTTCCGCAAAGACGGCACAACCGTAGGTAGTATTGGTAGTGAAGGTGGTAACAGCCTATATATTGGCAATGGCGATGCAAATCTTAGATTCTCAGGCGGTTCAAATGCAATTATTCCTGCTGGCGTTGCAGGAGCTTCAAGCGATGGTTTATTAGATTTAGGATTGGGTAGTTTACGCTTCAACGACATCTACGCTACCAACGGCACTATCCAGACATCTGACCGTAACGAAAAGCAGGACATCGCAGAACTCTCTGACGCTGAACAACGCGTAGCTGTAGCCTGTAAAGGGTTGCTGCGTAAGTTCCGTTGGAAGTCTTCAGTATCTGAGAAGGGTGACGAGGCTCGTACACACTTTGGAATCATTGCTCAAGACCTACAGTCTGCATTTGCTGCTGAGGGTTTAGACGCAGGTGAATACGCTATGTTCATTAGCACTACGTGGACTGACGAAGAAACCAACGAAGAAAAGACAAGGATGGGTGTTCGCTACAGTGAACTACTCGCCTTCATCATCTCAGCAATTTAATTAGAGGAATAAAATCATGGCAGTAACTTGGACAATCTCAACACTAGAACGCAACACATCAGACGATGGCGTTATTGTTGCACACTGGCGAGCCTCAGACAGCGAAGTAGTAGGCGCTGGTGATGACGCAGTAACACACTCAGGCAGCAGCTATGGCACTTGTGGCTTTACACCTGACAGCTCTGCTGACGGTTACACAGCCTATGCAGACATCACAGAAGCTCAGGCTATTGGCTGGGTGAAGGACAGCATGGGCGAAGAAGCAGTCACTGGCGTAGAAGATTCTATCGCTGCACAGATTGCAGACAGTAAAGCTCCTGCGTTAGCTATTGGAACTCCTTGGTAATGATTGCAGAAATCTCAGCAGTTGTAGGTATCCTCAAGGCTCTTAACGATGGTATTGCTACCGTTAAAGAGTCTGGAGATCACTTGTCAGGTCTGTCGGGATTATTTACTAGCCTCACTGACAGCAAGGTAGCTGTAGAGAGCATTGAAGAGGCTACGAAAGCAGGCGATCATGTACTAACACAGGAAGAGGCTCTGGAGCTTGCATGGGCTAAGAACGCCATACGAGAGCAGGAGAAGGAGCTGAAGAAGATAACGCCTAAGCACGTCTGGCGTGACATGCTGATGATCCAGAATAAGTCTATATTGGATCACAAGCACAAGCTGGAGAAGGCTAGGCTGGCTAAACTCAAGAAGCAACGTCAGGTAGGAGATGCAGTTAAGAACGTACTAGCTACTATAGTAGTCCTTGCTGTGTTTGCTGGCACATACTGGTTATTTAACACAGGAACACTTTAATGGAATACTTACTTGACATGTACGTGCTTGCTACTTCACTGGTCACTGTCGCTAGTGTTATATGTAACTACACAGAGACTCCGAAGGATGACGAGTTTGTTGCTAAGGCTTACAAAATCCTAGAGCAGTTTGCTTTCTTAGGCAATAAAGCTAAACAATAAACAAGGACGTTATCATGATGATGGAAGAGTCTACAAAAGACATACTAGACGTTGCTGCTGCATCTACAGCGGTAATGTCACTAGCGGCTTGGCTACCACCTACAGCGTCTTTGCTGACTATTGTGTGGCTAGGTATTAGGATATACGAGTCAGATACTGTGCAGGGTATCCTAGGGAAAAAGAAACAGCTTGACAAACAAGACTAAATAGTGTATAATATATGAGTATTTTAACTTCGTTGATAGGCCCAGTTACAGGACTTTTAGATAAAGTTATAGAGGATAAAGACAAAAAGAACTCTATAGCTTTTGAACTGGCGACTATGGCAGAGAAGCATGCTCAAGAATTACTTAAGGGTCAGTTAGAGGTCAACAAGACTGAGGCTGCACACAAAAGTTTATTTGTCGCAGGCTGGCGACCAGCTATAGGATGGATATGTGGACTAGCTCTATTCTATTCTACCATCCTAGCTCCAATACTAAGCATCTGGTTTACTGTACCGCCTGTTGATAGCTCATTACTTACTAGTGTACTGATGGGCATGTTAGGACTAGGTGCTATGCGTACAGTGGAAAAAACTAAGAACGTACAGAGAGAACGATAATGGCGTTATCCCCTAGATTTGGTATTGATTTGTCACAAGCTGTAGCTACTGATAAAAAGCGAAGCAATCAGCCTGTTCGCAGTGTTCCTATTAAACAAGCACCTGCTCCTACCATAACACGCCCTACTGTTAACGATCCTATATCTACAGGGTTGATGAGACCTCTTGTATCTACAGCTCCTGTAGCTAAATCTCCTGTTAAAGCTATTGCTCCTAGTCTAGCAGCACCTGTAAAAAAAGAAACTCCAGAAGAAGCTATTGTAGGGTTTGGTGATTTTTTTAGTCAACAACAAGGTCAAAGCAGAGCATTAGCAGACATGGCGGCTGAGTCAGGTGACTACAGTGGTCTTGACAAATCAGTAGACATAAGCCGTATAACACAAAACCCATTAGGCGCTCTTGACGATTACTTTGGAGAAAAAGTAGACGACAACCTTGTTCAATACGTTGAAGAGAACGAGATTCCTACTTTCATAGAAAAAGAAGACGGAACTAAAGTATTTTTAAACACAGGTACGCAGACCTCTATTGCTCGTGTGGCTGGTGAAGAACATCAAGGCAGCGGTGGTAGGTACGAAGCCTCTGGCCCTGTAGGCACTTACTCAGCGGAGTGGATTGAAAGCCCTAGTACAGTAGCTGGCATACTAAACACACCGCCAATGCAAATACTAGGCGCACTTAATCCTGTAGCTAACGCTGTTATGACAGGCGTTAAAGTTGCAGCAGGTGAAGATGTATCTCCTCTGGAAATAGCAACAGCAGCTCTAACAGGCTTAGAAGTAGCTGGCGCTATTACACCTCCTTCATCAGGTGCTTTACCAACAGGCCAAGCTGGCCCAGCACTACCTACAACAGGTAATGGTTTGTTTGGCACTACTTACGCTCAAACACAAGCTGTAGTAAAAGCTGCCGCAGCGGGTAATGCTGAAGGAGCCGCTTTAGCATTAGTAGGTCAGCCCTTGATTAACAGCAGTTTAGCTTCAGTAGGTTTAACTGAAGATGTTATTACAGGAGCAGGTATACAGTATGATGACTTCCAAGCAGGTATTGGTAAGGCGGTAACTGAATTAGCTGGAGGCGCTGACTTAGACGATGCTTTACTTTCCGGATTAGGTAAATACATTATAGAAGGTGGCTCGCTAGGGGTAGACCTCCCAGATACTCCTAACATAGACTTAGGAATTGTTGAAGACGTTATAAGAGCTGTCGTGCGTCCTATTGGATCAGCTGGTACAGCTATTGCTGATTTTGTGGAAAACGCTGTAGGTCAAATTAAAGTACCTGAAGAGCTTAAAGCAGCAGGTAGGCAAGTTGAGGACATTGTTAGAACCGTAGGAAGCACTACAGAAGACGTTGCCAGAACCGTAGGCAGTGCTACAGATGATGTTATTATACAACCTGCTCGTACAATACTTAAAGAAGCAGACGACACGTTTGTACAACCCGCAGGAGAAGCGCTCTCTGCTTTAGATACAGCAATAAGAGAAGTAGTGCCCGGTATTGAAGACTTTGTAAGAGACGCGGTTAATCCTTTAGATAACTTTGTAGATGACATAGAGTTTCCTGATATCGGACTTCCTGACATTGGACTTCCTAATATAGGTCTTGGTCTTCCAGATTTAGGGGGCGTTTTAGGAGGTTTAGCTTTAATGCCTCAACCAGCCACAGCTACCACTAACAAAATATTTGACAACGAACTATTTAAATTTAAAACAGAAATAGGCATTACTGACAGGGACGCACTGATAGACATTGAAGATTTCTTAACGTCACCTTTTGAGTCCAGCTTTGCACAAACAGGAAGATTTTAATAATGACATACTTACAATTAGTCAACAGCGTGTTGCGTAGACTCAGAGAAGATGAAGTAACATCAGTCTCTCAGAACAGCTACTCTAAACTTATTGGAGAGTTTGTTAACGATGCTAAACGCTCCGTAGAAGATGCTTATGACTGGACAGCTCTGCGTACTACACTGACTGTAACCACAGACGTTACAACCTTTAACTATGTGTTGACTGGCTCACAGAACAGGATGAAGCTGTTAGACGTTATCAACGACACCTCAGACTTCTTCATGCAGTACCGCCCTTCTCGCTGGATGGACAACGCTTTCTTGATTGAGACACCTCCTCTGGGTTCTCCACAGTTCTACAGCTTCAACGGTGTTAACGCTGCTGGTGACAACGCTGTGGACATCTACCCCAAGCCTGACGGTGTGTATCAATTAAGATTTAACGTGGTGCTACGCACAGCGGACTTCACAGAAGATACAGAGACTCTGGCAGTGCCTTCATCACCTGTTGTGCAACTGGCTACAGCACTAGGTGCTAGAGAGCGTGGAGAGACTGGCGGTACAAGTTCAGCGGAGTTGTTTGGGCTTGCTGACAGAACACTGGCTGACGCTATTGCTATTGATGCGTCACAACACCCTGAAGAAACTATCTGGTATTCTTAATGGCACAACAACTACAGAACATTACAGTAGCTGCTCCGGGCTTTGCTGGTCTAAACACACAGGACTCACCAATAGGTGTTGATCCTTCGTTTGCTGCTGTTGCAGACAACTGTGTTATTGACAAGCTAGGTCGTATTGGTGCGCGTAAGGGCTGGGAAGAGGTCTCTACTAACGGTGCTTCTGTGTTAGGCAGTAGCCGTGGTATAGAAACCATGTACGAGTTTATTGATAACTCTGGCGATAAGTATGTCATATCAGCAGGTAACAATAAAATCTTTACAGGAACTACCACGTTAACAGATGCTACTCCTGCTGGGTACACGCCTACAGCTAATAACTGGAAAGCTGTTACTTTAAACAACCATGTCTACTTATTCCAAAGAGACCATGAGTACGTGATAGGTACAGACCACGATGGTTCGTTTGTACTGGAAGAACACTCAGCACACAGTCACGCAACAGGTACACCGCCAGAGGCTAACGAAGTCTTAGCCGCCTACGGTCGTCTTTGGGCAGCAGACATTACAGGTAACAAGCACACTGTCTACTGGTCTGATACACTTAATGGACACCACTGGACAGGCGGCACTACAGGCTCGTTAGACGTTACTACTGTATGGCCTACAGGCTTTGACGAGATAACGGCTCTAGCGGCCCACAATGGCTTCCTAATCATCTTTGGCAAGAAGTCTATACTGGTGTACTCAGGAGCCTCCTCTCCTGCCTCTATGACGCTTACAGACACCATAGAAGGCGTTGGCTGTATAGCCCGTGACTCAGTACAGCACACAGGCACAGATATACTGTTCTTGTCTGAGACAGGTGTACGTAGCTTTGGTAGGACTATACAAGAGAAGTCCATGCCTATGCGTGACATCAGCAAGAATGTACGCACAGATTTGGTGTCTTTGATTCCTTTACAGACTAATCCTATTAAGTCACTGTACAGCTCTGAGGAAGCCTTCTACCTGTTAACACTACCTGACAGCAACACTGTGTACTGCTTTGACATGCGTACTCCCCTGCCTGATGGCTCACACAGAGCTACTACGTGGTCAGGTATGTATCCTCTGTCCTTTGCTGTACTGGAAGATGGTGAGATATACATAGGCATCTCTTCAGGAATTGTTAAGTACAAAGGCTACATGGATGGCGCTAACAAGTACGAGATGCGTTACTTCAGTAACCCTATGGACTTTGGTAACACATCTAACCTGAAGTTCCTAAAGAAGTTTAACTTGACTATCATTGGTGGTCAGAACACACCTACTACTTTAAACTGGGGTTATGACTACACAGCTAACTACACTAAGCAAGCTTTTACATTTGCCTCTAGCAACATAGCTGAGTATGGCTTAACCGAATACAACACCACAGGCGAGTACACCTCTTCTATTCTCATCAATACACCAAAGGTTAACACCAGCGGTAGTGGTGAAGTAGTAACCATTGGCATAGAAGCAGAAGTCAACGGTGCTGCTTTTTCAATTCAAAAAATCGACATACACGCTCTATTAGGGAGACTTATCTAAATGTCTAATTACACTAAGACAACTAACTTTGCTACAAAGGATTCTCTCCCTTCAGGCAATGCTGCGAAGATTGTAAGGGGTACAGAGATTGACGCTGAGTTTAATAACATAGCGACAGCAAGTGCTACTAAGGCTAACTCTGCTGATCCTACATTTACTGGTACTGTAACAGCCGCTACCGTAAACGTGACAGGCACACTAACGGCTGACACAATTACTGGAGGGTCTTACTAATGGCTGTTGGCATTGACAAATATGGAAACACCTTTAATATAGGCGGCGTGTCGGCACCTTATATGGGCGGCGTGTCGGATCCTCTTGAGAACACCTACGATCCGGGTTATATCAGTAGTCTAATAAGAGCTGGAGAGACTCCTTCTGGATTTGCACCTCCTTTACAAGCCGGAGGAGGAAGAAACTCTGGAACTTCTCCTATAACCCTGCCACAAAGAGGCTCTAGCGGCCCTAGCAGTTCTTCGGTATATGGCGGTGCAGCTTTAGGAGGTTTGCTTTCAGGAAACTTACAGGGGGCTTTACAGACAGCCGCAGGTTACTACGCAGGGCAACAGGGCATTGAAGGAGCTATGGCCACAGGTCAAGCAGGTTTTGGCCTTGGTGAGCAGATAGGTCAAAGAGCCTTTGAACAGTCTCAGTTCAGACCTTTTGGTGTTACGTCTAACTTAGCTAACATAGGCACTACTGCCGCAGGCGGTGTTGACTTACGTTTGTCTCAGCCACAGCAAAGACTACAAAATCAGCTACTAGGAGGCGCACAAGCAGCCGCTAGTACATTAGGAGGAGCTTACGACCCTAGGGTTGGTCAGATTGGTGGTGCGGCTTACGGTCAAGCACAGCAGCAACTAGGCCAAGTAGGCGCTCTTGATCCCTCCATTGCAGCCCAGCGTGGTGCAGTAGGTGGACTGTTTGGTCAGACACTAGGTCAGATGGGTCAGCCTACAGGCTTTGAGGGTGTTACTCAAGCAGGTCTTGGAGGCGCTCAAGCGCAGCTAGGAAGAGCTGGTCAACCTGCTGACATTAATCAACTACGTGGTCAGTTTGCTGGTCAAGTTGGTGGTATGTTAGCACAAGCCCCTAGCGCACAGATTGGTCAACTAGGTCAACAAGCGTTAGGCTTAGGCTCACAAGGTCTTGCAGGGCTAGAAGCGCCTTCAGATATTGAATCTTTACGTTCTCAATATGCAGGACTTGCAGGAGCTGCTGGTCAAGGTTTGTTAACATCCCCTGAAGCTCGACAAGCTGATATTTACGAAGCTATTAGAGCTACACAGACTCCAGAGGAAGAACGTCAGCGTCTGGCTACAGAAGAACGTCTACTTGCTCAAGGCCGCTTAGGACTGTCCTCTGCTGCTTATGGTGGTGCATCTCCTGAGCTGTTGGCACAAGAGACTGCCCGTCAGGAAGCTATGGCTCGTGCTGGTCTATCTGCTCGACAGCAGGCGATGGCAGAACAACAACAAGAAATGGCTACAGCACAGAGCTTGACAGGTTTAGCTTCAGGATTGGCAGGCACTTCCTCTGATCTACAGTCTGCTGCACAATCACGCGCTTCACAGCTATCTCAGCTGGGTCTAAGTGCTGAACAGCTTGAGTCACAACTACAGAGCGAAGGTCTATCACGCGGAGTTACTGCTGGTTCTGCTGCTGGTCAACTAGCTGGTATAGCGTCAGACCTAGAAACAGCAGGTATAGGACGAGGTGCTACACTTGCTAATGTGGGTTTAGCGGGCGCACAAGCAGGCCGTGGGTTTGAGCAGCAAGACTTAGCTAATCTTCTACAACTACAACAAGCAGACATTGGTGCCGCAGGACAGCAACAGGCTCTACAGCAGGGTCGCTTGGGTCTAGGTACAGGTTTGTTTGGATTAGGTACACAAGCATCTCAGTTGCCTTCACAGCTACGTGCGGCTGACATAGCCAACATGCAGCAAATGATGGCAGCTGGTTACGTACCACAGCAACAAGCTCTTGGTTTGTTTGGCGCTGCTGAGTTACCTTCTCAGTTAGCAATGAAAGGACAACTAGGAGGCACAGAACTACAAGCTAAAGCAGCAGGAATGGGTCTTGAGTCTTACATGCAAGGCGCTAACATGGCTAACCTTTTACAGCAGCAACAGTTACAAGGTATGTTGTCTAGTGTAGTAGGTCAGCAAATGACTCCTCAAGAAAGGTTAATTAATCAAATATTAGGAGGAAATGCTGACGCTGGTAGTGGCGGGTTATTAGGAGCATTAGGCGTAGGGGAAGGCAAAACCCCTGACTTGATTAAAGCTATTGGAGACGCTTTAGGCTTTGGCGGTAGCGGCAATTTAGGTAGTGCTGAATATAACGACCTGTTGACATCTATTATTGGAAACGCCAGTGGCGGTCAATCCGAAGGAACAAAAGGTATGTTAGACGCTTTTAATGCATTAGGTATAGGAGGAGGGTAAGACAATGGCACAAACACTAGCAGGATTATTAACAGGTGTACCGCAGAATGCGATAGACCCTAACCTCAGCATACAGCAACAACAATTGGCCTTAGGGGCTAGTGCCGCAGATATGATGGGTAGTGGGCTTCGTAGCATGACGGGTCGGCAATCTCAAGGAGACAGAGCTGCTGAATTACAAATGGCAATGTCTAGACTAGACTTAAACAACACGGAAGACTTGACAAAACTAGCTAGAATAATGCAAGCTACTGGAGACATGGCTGGTGCAGGTAAAATAGCTGCTCTTATTCAAGACAAAAAACTAAAAGGCCAGCAGCGTGAAGGTTTAATTACACAAGCTAAGAGTTTAGGATTAGACCAGACTGTAGATATGTTAACAAGCGGTGGTGACGTTGAAACAGCTACTAAGCAAATACTAGAAGCTGAAGAACGCAACATTGTGTCAAAACAAGGCCGCAAGGGTAGGGCTAGAGTTGCTGAATCTAAAGGTGCTGGAAAGCCCGTGATAGATGCAATTTTAAAAGGAGACTATGACAATGTATCAGACGCTTTGTTTTTAGAAGAGTTGAGCGGTGAAAAAGCCGATCTTAAGTTTTTTCAGCAAACAGATTCAGAAGGAACTGTATCGTCGGTACCGTTCCCTGTTAATGCTGCTGGTCAAGTACGTAACCCTAAAACAGAAAAGTGGGTATACCCTGACGAGCTAGGCCTTACTCAAGCGCCTGTAACTACTAAACAGCTATCAGAAGCTAACTCTTTTGCACAAGCCTTAACCGAAGGCGCGGCACAGAATTTCTTAGAGTTGAGTAAAAAAGCACAGGATGCAAAGGAAATTTTAAGAACTAACGCAGAATCAATTGCTTTGCTAGATAAAGATGGAGGAATTAAAACAGGTTTTGGAGCTAACTTCCGTCTTAACGTAGCTAGAGTGGCTAAAGAATTAGGCGTGGTTCCTGAAAGTATGGACAACATAGCAGCTACTGAACAATATTTAATTCTTAGAGCAGAACAGCTAATGAAGATTATGCCTGCTTTTGGTGCCGGTAGTGGTCTTTCAGATTCAGATAGAGAAGTAGCTTCTTCTATTGCTTTAAGAGAAGTATCTATGGACGAAGCAGCTTTACGTAATCTGTTGCGTTTAGAAGCAAAGTATGCAAGACAGACAATAATTGACAACAATAAGGCTGTTGATCACGCTATAAAAATAGGCAAAGGAGGAATGTCTCCAGAACTTGCTCAAAGTTTTTACATTGCTTTACCGCAAAGAGAAGGCTATAAAACACCACCAGCAGCAGCAGCGTATCTGAATAAATAATAAGGATTGAAGCATGGACTATACAGAAGAAGAGTTAATTGCTGCTTTACGGGCTGCTGATACTGACGCAAGGACATCGCAAGACCCTGAAGTTTCAAGTAATGCTGCTCAAGCTGTAGAAGAGCTTACTCAAATGCTAGACACCTTACAGCAGGAAAAGCCTGTAGAAGGTTATGATCCTGCTTCTTTTACAGCTCCCGAACAATATCGTCAGGCTTTTGGTCAGATAAGAGAGACTGTTGAAGATTTTCCTAAGTTTGTTTCAGAGTTAGGCGAAGAGTTTGACGATCCTGCTAATCCAGAAAAAGTTTTTGCAGCAGCCGCCTCTTCAAGAGGAGCCTTGGGTACTGGTTTAGACCTCTTAGGACAAGGAGCTAGACTGTCTTTAATGGAGGTTAGTAAGTTTTTACCCGACCCTATTGAAAAAACAATTATAGATAACGTAACTCCTGTTGCTCAAGCAATAGCTGACAGTAAACTTGGAGATATTGTAAGCCAGACTTATGGAGATTATTTAAACTGGAAGACTGAAAATCCTCGTAAAGGTAGGGCGCTTGAAGGTGTTGTAAACATGGCGGAAGTTTTTGCACCCCCTTTAGCACGTAAGCCTGTTGCCGACACTTCTTTCATAAGGACACTTGCTGATGAGCAATATGGCAGGGCTGTACACTTAGAAACAGGACAACGTAGAGATTTTCTTAACACAGTTATTGAGCCAATTTCTACTCCAGCTAACGACCTTAAACGCGCTGAACGTTTAGAGCAGAATGAGAAAGGTAAAAATGTTTATATACCTACAGATGATGAAGTAGAAATGGTAAATGTCTTAAAAGGCATTGAGGGAATAAACCCAAAGACTTCTTTTGTAAAAATAAGGCAAGTTCTTGAAGATCAAGTAGAGAAAACGCATAGCTCCCTTACAAAACTGTTAAATAAGTCTAAATATAAATTCAACAAAAAAGAATTAGTGGATGACTTAGAGGCTAAAATTGCTATAGATTTAGATGAGAATCCTGTTTTAATAGGGGACGCTAAAGCTGTAGCCACTAAGATTTATAATAAAGCCTTAAGATTGTTAAAAGAATCAGACGGTTCTCCAGCAAGCATAATGGACGTTCGCAGGCAGTTAGACCTTTGGGCTAAGAAAAGCGGAAAAGACTCTTATGACGGTAATGAAAACGCTTGGACAGTTTCTCAAAGATCAGTTAGAGATTTTTTAAATCAAAAAGTAGCTGAAGCTGTTCCTGAAACACCTGTGTTGGAAAAACTAAGAAGACAGCACTTACTTCTTAGATCTAAAGACCGTGTTTTACCTAAAGCAGCTCAAGAAGCTGAGACTAGATTAGGCAGGCAGTTTCAGAACATAGGTAAAGCAACAGACACTACGCTTCCTAGAACACCTTTGGGTAAGGTCGCTACAGTAACCACAGCAGCCACTATTCTTGGAGGTTCAACTTTTATGGGATGGCTTCCGGGGTTGTCAGTATTGGCTGCTACAGGGACTTTAGGTTACGCTGCTTATCGTGGAAGCATTAGTCCTTCTTTACGTAGAACGCTTTCTGCTTCTTTACGTCAAATAGATAATGTGTTGAACAAACCTAGTTTAAATAAAGAAATGAGAGATGCTATACAAACAGACCGTGCAGCGATAGTTGAGTTGATGCAACTGCCCTCAGCTCCTGAAGGCGCTGATGATGACGGAGAAGACACCAATGAGTGATGCTTTAGACACAAATAATAGTTTCTGGAAACATATAAGCAAAACCCCAATGTCAGTCAGTCAAGGGCTGGCGCAAGGAAAACGGAACAAGGGAGTTGTTAACAACTTTAGCACTACTCAAGTAGGGATGGCGGGCCTTCTTAAAGCTGCTGGCGGGGCGGCTAAATTTAGAGTAGGTGTGCGTGAAGATCGTGATGCTAGAAGACAATCTATTGTAGATGTTATTAATAGAAGAGATGTTGTTAACAGCCTTCCTGAAAAATTTAGAACTCCTGAAGCATTAGCAAGGCTTAACGCTACCCTTCCTCCTGAAGAGAGAATTATAGATGCTACCGCAGGAGAGGTGGGTTTATCCTATTTAGGTAACGCTTTTGGTCTTGGTGGTGACATAGCTGCAAGAGGTGTTTCAGCAGTAGGCTCTGGCGTAGCAGGTTTGGGAAATGCTTTGACACCTAACTGGGTAGAAAGAGCAGGCAAGGCTTTACAAGACACAGATGTTGTTCAAGATGCCGCCAGTGCTACCGGCGAGCTGCTGCTTGATTTTTCAGATAAAGCAGGTAGTAAAATATCACAGATAACTGAGGCTTATCCTAGAACTACAGAAAACTTAGGCAATATTATTAACATAGCTTCCGCTGGTTTAGGTTCAGGTCTTATTAGTCAAGGAGCCAAGGCTAACGTAGGTGCGTGGGCTGCGGGGGTTAGAAACTACATTGATAATTTTTATACTAACGACAAACCATCTGTAGACCCTACTAAGCTAGAAAACACTTTAGGTAAAATAGCTTTAGAATACAAAGGAATGAGCGCAAACAACAAAGCAAACCGAGCCATGGCAGGTAAACGAGCTACGGGTATAATGAGGTGGGGAGCGCACGGTGCGGCTTCTGCTATCGACAGTCTCTTTAATCCTTACTCACGAGGGCTTTATAGGGACACAGGAATAAGTAGACGCGGTCAGAAGGCTGTAGACAATTACTTGTTTAAAAATGAAGGTAAGCCTTCAAAAAGAGACAGGGACAAAGCTGTAGCTCAAGTTATTTATAATCGTCATATAATTGAACAGTCTGATCGTAAAGGAGAAATAGGAGACCCTCTGTTTGAGATAGAAGATTTTGCTAATCTTCAAGGATACAAACCTGACACGGCCGCTAACTTTATTTCAGGGGCCAACGCTACTAAATTTGAAGTGTCTGAAGGTCAAGGGAAAGGAAAAAAAGCAACAAGAACAGTAAAGAAACCTGTGCCTGAAAAGGTTTTAAAGACAGCTAAAAATAAAATAGACAGTGCGTGGGGGCTTCCTGCAGATAGCAAAACTAGGAAAATAATATTTAAAGAGCCTAGCGGAGGTACTTCAGGAAACCATTATGGAGACTTGGCCAGCAAGCATCCAGCCATTAGACCGATACAGAAAATAATAGCAGACCATAAAGGGAAGCTATCTTCAAAACAATTCTATGAGAAGCTGAGAGAAGTCTCCCAGAAAGACGGAGGTTTCAAAGTCAACAAAACATGGGAAGAAGCAAAGAGAGATGGTATCTGGGTTCAAGCAGGAATGGGAGGTGGGTCTATTGTAGAAGGAGGTGTTAACGGTCTTCTTAAGGTTCTTCCTAACGGAAAAGCAATAGGTTTCATGTCAGATGTCCATGACTTCCTAGAGAAGCTACCGATTGTTGGCAAACTGCTTGAAAAAACATTACCTAGAGAACTTTTAGCTGTGTCTGGCCCTATGCACATGGATATTATTGGTCAAAAAGGCGGACAATCACTACTTGAAAAAGCTAGTAAGGCAGGGACTAAAAGAGAAGGAGCAACGCCGGTTGCAAGGAAAGATAGACCAGATGACAGGCAAATACTAGATGACTATGTAGCTGCTCGACCTACAACCATGGGGATGTTACGTGGGTTTGATCCTTATACTGGGACAGGTTTGCTTACAGCTAACGTAGGTGGACAACAAGAAGAATAAAAAAGGGGCCATTGCGGCCCCTAAGTTTTATCTACACTATCTCACACGCACCGCCTACACATGCTAACTCTTGACTTCCTGTCGTGTTATCCTCTTCCTCGTACTTCTCTAGGTCATTCCAATCCACCCCCTGCGGCATAGACGCTACCATCTCATCGTACTTCTCAGCGTCGATGTCCTCATAAGGAGCTTGTTGATATACATGGTCACTATATGGCAACAAACTAATCCCACTACACAGATCAAAGTTCTCCCATATCCACTGTGCTACTTGCAAGAACTCGTTATCAGTGTAATAAACAGTGATGCTTGGTTTATGTTCGCACCAGTGGTTCTGATATGCTTTCCAAAGTTCTAGCTGCTGCATAGCACCCACCTGCTTAACCGTCACAGAGGACTCTGGAGCCTTCACAGGGAAGCTAAAGACTGAGGACGTAGGTGACATCACATCCTGCTCTACAGGGAATCCTGACTGTGCCATGAAGACTGCAAGCGGGTCTTTGTGGTCGCTACGTACTCTGCGAATGTAATGCTTAGAGAAGCGAGGATGGATACCACTAGCACTATCGACAAGCTGAGATACAGTACCGCTAGGCTTGACGCATGTAATAGCCGCAGACTGGTTAATGCCAAGCTTCGCAGCCCACTCCTTATTCGTATCCACAGCAACATCTCGTACTTCCTCCAGCCACTTAGCCAAGTCCTTAGAGCAGCCCTTGCTCAACAGGTAGTGATCCATAATGCCTGTCATGCTGACACCCAGTAGTGCTTCCTCTTCAGTGTTCTTCTTCCAGCAGTTACGCAGGTATCTGAAGTCTGTCAAGGTAGCCTGTAGCGTACCAATGATAGCAGCCATCTCTGCCTTACTCTTGAGACTAGCCAGTGTGTCATCAGGACGTACTACAATCTCTGACAGGTTACAGAACTGGTTGCTACGCAGGATGATTTCAGAGCATGGGTTAGTACCAAAGTCCTGATCAGGGTCACGCCTACCGTTACGTGCTGCAATCTTCTGAGCTGCTATACGGCTAAAGATACCACGCTCTCCTGCCTTACTCTCGTACATGTTCTGCATCTCGCCTAAGAAGGACTCAAAGTCTGGCTTCTCAGTGTACGCTACGCTGTTGTTAGCAAGCCTACGGTGGCCTTCATGCCTCCACCAGTCTCCTGACTTAGCCTTCGCCATACGTGGGTCAGACAGGTTAGAGAGGCTGATCAGTGCAGACCTACGTACACCACCTACCACTACAATGTCCGCTATCTTACACACTACATCGTGACACTCAATGCTTGTCAGCTTACGTCCTGCTGCCTTCTGGAATATCTCTACACAGAAGTTGAACAGATCAATCAAAGGCTCTGGCCCTGAGGCTCTACCACCAAAGGTCTTCAGTCTAGCTCCTGCTGGTCGTACCCTGCTCATGTCCCACTCAGGTATCTTACCAGCATACAGCATAGCTATCAGCTCACGGAATGCAGATGCCCAGCCTATCTTGCTATCACTAACAACAATAACACTGTCAGTCTTGTGAAAGGTCTCTGCAATCACGGGTAGCTTGGTTATGAAGTTACGCTCTACGCTGAAGCCTACACCTGTACCACACATCAACACGTACATCAGCTCGTCAAAGCTACGTGGTGAGTCAATGGCTAAGTAACTACAATTAAAACCAGCTACGTTGTCCTTAGCCAGAGCTTCCCCTGCTGTCATCATACAGCGCATGCTAGGCATGACTTCCATGCTGTGAATGGCGTTAAACATTTTTAAAGCTACTGTCTCGTCTATCTGTCCACGGTCTTTCCAGAAGTCTACGTAACGGTTGACTGTCTCGTCCCAACGCTCTCTGCGCTTCTGCTCTGGTAGCCATCGTGCGTAGCGGCTCTTGTGTATAAACTGTTGGTACTGATCCATTATTCTTCCTCATCTAGTGGTATGTGGTAGGAGCATGCTTTTAAGAAGTAATCAAACTGCTCTCTCATGTCAGATAATGTTTGCCCATCACTATATATCGTATAGACTATCTTGACTGCTGGACATACCCTCTCTACTTCTCCGAACTCTGGATAGTGTATCAGCTCAAACTTAGGTTGTCTGTCCATCAGCTATTCTCCTCTGTTACCATTGCTGTTAGCTTTCGTAAGTACCAACCAGCTTTCTGTAGGTCTTCTACCTGCTTACCCTTGTAGTCATAGCGCCACAAATACTTCATGCAGTTGCCCTTGAGGTAGCCTTTGAATGCATGACTGGACATGGATTCCTCTATTGCATCAATACACTCTATATTCCCTGAGTTGTAGTGCTTAGGCGCACCTACCATGTCTTCTTCTTCGTCTTCCCAGAGGTCTGCATCTTCATCGTGTGCTGCCTTCATCCATGCCTCTAGTCCTGTCTTCTGCTTCTCAATAGCGGGTGCTTGCTTTCTCAAAGCATCCCACTGTGCTGGTGTTGCGTCATTAAGTCTCATCATCAAAGTCCTCTGTTATTCTG
>Ga0213861_10001983_pt1 | contig 17964 bp, 15 predicted proteins | sample PICome_4_FD_160110 | JGI IMG/M metagenome (GOLD analysis project Ga0213861, IMG submission 160110) | Coastal seawater microbial communities near Pivers Island, North Carolina, United States - PICO131 | ecosystem: Environmental > Aquatic > Marine > Coastal | place: USA: North Carolina... | reverse complement strand
ATTTTAATGCCTGTACCAATTAATGAAACAATTACACCATTTTTTTTGATATCCCCAAGCACAAGGTAATCAACACTTAGGCCAACTATCGCATTAGCCTCCAATCTAATTGCTTTAGCTTTAAGCTCGAGCATGGCAAATTCGATCGACTCCTGCAGGAAGTCCACTTTTTTCTCCGGTTTTGCTCGCAAAATATTCCAGATACGCCTCGTAATGGGAGGTGTTTTAAATTTATAGTGGAAATCGGTTGTGATAACACCGCAGCGTCCTTTTATCCGCAAATTAACGGTGTTTTCCGTCGTCACCAACATATCCTGAAACTTATTAAACACTGTTTCCGTAGATTTCTGAGTTGAAGAAACCGCAGGGTCCTTGGACGTAACTATTTTAGTATGGACGCGTTCTTTTACATGGCACGTGATACACAAACCGTTGTAATTTAGTGCCGCTTGGCTCTCTGCATAGCCCATAGAAATAGAACAATCACGACACTTACCCAAAACCTTTGCCTCCCACGATGCGCACAACGAAACTCATTTTAGTTCGATATAATCAAACGTCTTATGAATGGCATCAAAAATTCAACAATAGCACCATTTTACCGAGTTAATTTCTCAATCATATCAGAATTTGTCTGCATAATGCGAGCAGCCCCATTAAATTGTTGTTGTGCTCGGATCATGTTAGTCATCTCAGTGGTAATATCTACGTTAGAACCCTCAACATAACCTGTTTCAAGGTTTCCAAAGCCAGCCGAGCTTGGGTTACCCATAAATATTTTTCCAGCTAGATCTGTTGGGGAATATTTACCACCACCAAGCTGCTTCAAGCCATTTGGGTTGGAAAAAATAGCTAGAGGTATTGTTGCAATTGGAACCTCATCGCCTTCACCAAATGCGGCCAAGATATTTCCGTTACTTTTAACACTGATACTCGACAGAGGATCTTCTGATGCAGCGATAGGAATCTGTATTCTCTGCAAAGTTTCTGGATCGGCGCCCGCACCGACAAACTCTCCTTCGACTGCAGTCATTCCCAGTACAAAATCACCATCTTGGGATGTCAAAAAGCCATTAGCGTCTAAAGCAAATGAGCCGTTTCGTGTAACAGAATAACCAATTTGATCAGGATGCTGAGTCATAAAGTAACCATTCCCTACAATGGCTGCATCCAAAGTGCCACCCATTTCGACAAGAGCGCCTTGTGCATCACTACGTCTGGAATCTAACGAGTTGGCGCCTAGCCCAACCAACGCTCTTTCTACACCCTCAGCAGTCCTACCATTGTAGAATTCTGAGAATGATACAGAGCTCTTCTTATACCCCGTAGAGTTCGCATTAGAAATGTTATTCGAAATTAGAGACAGCTCTTGAAGCGCGGTATCCATTCCCGATTTGATTACTGAAAACATCTAACGAACCCCTCTTTAATTCAAGGAGATGCTGCAAATTTAATGCCATTCAGGTTACCAGTTAAATCAATTCATCAATAAAATGAAAAAAATAGCTAAATCAAGCGATCTATCCTAAAAAATCAAATAAGTTTTTACTGGACAAGCGAGAAAATGTAGCCTGCGCTGCTTCTTTATTTGTTAATAATCCTTGCAGTTTAGTAAGCAATTCAGCCATATCCGCATCTTCAATTTTTGATATGTCTTCATTCAGGTTTACTAAAATGTTTTCTGAATTTTCAACAAAATTTTGTGCAGATTTTGCTGCGATTCCTAAATCGGTGCGCATTGATACAAAATGCTCAAACACATTATGTAATTTATCTTGGACCACCTCATTAGAGATTGAATGGGGTATAATAATCTCATCTATAATATCAGGTACAGCACCTTTTTTAACCCCTATTGTTTGCGAAGAAGTATTTGGCAAATCTGTAGAGAAATTTGATATTTTTAATTCCGTAGGCGTTCCATAAAGTGTAATTTGGTTGCCTGATGTAATTGTGGCAGTAACGCCAGTCGAAGAAGTATAGCTATTCAATTCCGCGACTAATCCACTAAAATCGTTTCCGTACACGTTAGAATCAATTTTGTAAGTCTGCCCATCAACAGAAAGATCAAATTTATACTGAGCAGCTGCACCAGAAGCAGGAAGAATTAAACCAACCGATTGTCCTTCTGATAATAGATTTGAGGAAGTGCCTGATGACCTCTCATGATTTAAGCTTTCAGAGAATTCATCAATAGCTTCAAATATTGAAAATTTATTGCCAGCAGAACCCGCTGAAAGAAAAACTTCATCTCCAGAAAAGTTCTGACGTAATTGGGTGTCGCGCGAAACCTGCAAGGTTTTCTCAACAGTTGTGCCGGTATAGCCAATTACACCTAAATTACTGACTTTGAATGGCTCAGATTCGCCCGAAGTACCTGAAAAATAGCCATTCCCAAGTGCATCACGACCATTAGCAACGCTCAAAATTTCTTCCTTAATACCGGCTATTTCCAGTTGGAATAATTTCCGCTCATTGACAGTTAAAAAACCGTTTGAACTTTCAATATGTAACTCCTTCAAACGTACTGCAGCATTCTGTAATTGCTCAAAACTAATATCAATTCTTTCAAGATCAGAAATTATTCGGCCGGCGTTATCATTAAATTTTTTAACCTCTACCTTATGCTCCTCTGAGGCATTTAAGTTCGATATGGCTTGAACATCTTGCTTTAGCGATAGGCTCTTTTTACCGGTACTTACCTGAACCTGCAGATCAGTGACTTCATTATTCAAACGAATGAAATTATCTATGTTTTTCTGGTAGAATCCAGAGGTAGTGATCGTCATAGCAACTAGCTCCCGTTACATTGATCTCAGTAAAGTATCTAATAATTCGCGAGCTGTGCTTAGCACACGTGCCAAAGCTTGATATGCTTGCTGCTGCTCCATCAAGCGTGCAGCTTCTGTGTCTAGATCCACGCCAGTAAACTCGCTTTTATTATCTAATGCCAATTGATAAGCTGCTTCAGTTGTTTCTAAAGTCTGCTGGTTGGCCTGAATTTCTGAACCCGTATTGGAGACAATTTTGCCAAATAATTCAGAGTAACCACCCACTCCAGTCTCTTTATTAAGGAACGACGTTTCTAACATATTGTTTAGGTTACTAGCATCATCAGCATTTGCTCCTGATATCAAAACATTATAACGATCACCACCAGTTGTTGTGCCTTTGAAGTCAATTGAGAGACCTTGAAATACAGCGCTGTTATCATTTGCAATCGATCGGGATCCAACAATATGTCCCGTGGAAAAATCATGGATATCAATACTTGATGGATCAGTTTCATTTACTATAAGTGAATATTCTCGAGCTGCCTTTTCAGTAGTTGTGGCCACTTTACCGATGGCACTTGGGTTGCGAGTTCCATTAGAGACAAAAATCAAATCTTCACCCTGCAAGCCTGAGATTGACAAAACTTCACTCGCCAATGAATTCACAGATACACTAGATTTCACGCGTTGATCACCAACATTGAAAATCCTTAAACCCTCTTCTGTCACCAGTAGTTGCGCTGATACAGTTGAAATTCCATAAGCTGCAGAATTAGCGTTTGCTTTCAGACGGATGCTTTCACTAGCCGAATTCGCTGTAACTGAAACTTTGAGTTGAATTTTAGTTGTGTCAAGTGGATTGGTTACCGCTGAAAGCGTTACAGCCGCCGGCAAACCAGGAGTAGTGCTAAAACCATTTGTCGTTGTATCAAAGGCGATTACGTATTCTGTTTTGTCAATAATTACACTAGCAATATCAGCGTTTGTTCCTGCTGTTTCAACAAAATTATTAGAGAATAATTCTGTTGTTGAAGTATTAGAGACGTGAAAATTTGTTTTTTCAGCATCAGAATTCGTTGAAGAAACAAGCAAACTATGCCCACTCACCACACCACTATTAGCGGCAACATTTAACCGAACACCATTAGCGGTCGCTTCAAACTGAGCTGAAAGGCGGTCATCTTCTGGCCCACTAATTGAAAACGTTGATCGGGCTGCAAGCTCCTCCAGGCCTTCCGTCAACGAAAACACTTCATTCCCAATTTTTACATCGGTCGCCCTAATTTCAAAAGTATCAGTGATATTCAGAGTAACCACATATTTTTGGTCCCCTAGTGTAAAGTCAATTTTTGAACCATCCAAGGGAAAGCCATTAGCCAGTATAAATTCATCTCCATGAAATACGGTGGACGTAGCGCTGTTGCGCAAATCGGAAACAAGGCCCCGAGCAATTTTACTCGATGAGAAGTCTTCTGACTTCTGTGGTCGAAAATCACTTCCAAGAGTTCCAAACGCGGAGTCAACCAAATCCAAGCTATACTTTGAAGATGAAGCAACAGCATTTAAATGTTTGGCATCGGCGTAACCACCATCAAGCTGATGGTTTGCGTAAAAACTTATGTCAGTAAAATCATTCGCTAAATCAAACTTCTTATCTGCAAAACCCATTTCAAAAGCCGCATTCTCACTATTTTTAGAATTTCCATCATAGCTCGCAGAAAAATCAGATGTACTTTTAATTTGAACATGACCACCAGCCACTAAAGAGTCGCCACCAAAGAGTGTCTTTGAGGTTGCTAATAATCTATCACCATCTTGATTGAGTTGATTTACTGAAACACCAACACCACTGGTTAAGTTGAATTTTTTTAAAGAAATATCACCAGCATCAGTATGTTCCAGTATTACCGTTGAATCTCCAGCCAAGTGAGATCTTATGCCAGTAACATCTGAAAAAGAGTTTATTTTATCCACCAGCTCTGCTTGTGAGCCATTTGTAATACTAGCACTAACGTGCAAGCCTTCTAAGTTATTACCAAACAGTTCAAATTCGACTAGGCCATCAGATATACCGGATAATTCTACAAAATTCGAGGCGGTGACGCCCATTCCCAACCGACCCAAATCCTTCGATAATTGCTCAGCAATCTGCCCAGCCATCATACCGCTTTCAAAGTCTACGCTAATACTTTGGCCGTTAGACGTAGCTACAATAACTGGGCTGGTTAACTGTGTACGAGTTTCCGGAAACGTATTTGCAGCGTAGATCGAAATATTATTATCAATGCCATCATCCAAACCGGCTCCAGATAGGGTTACAATATCCAAACCATCGGTAGTTTTCCGATCTACAGCGGCCCCCGCAAAACCCTGGCTACTCTCGGTAGGTAAGTATCTAGCGATATAATTAGCTTCAGTGGTAAAACCGTTTTCTATTGTTATTAAATTGGTAACTTCCTCTGAGCTCAAAATTTTACCAGATATCTGAATACCTTCTCTTGTAAAAACACTCAGATCAGAGGCACTATTATCCTGTGCTACAAGCATTCCTGACACAGCACCTAAATTGCCTGCCTTTAACTCCGCAAAATCAGTACTAGCAGGCTGTGAAGCTGATCCAATTACGAAACTAGTCTCAGTTGCAACTGATTGAAGGCCAAGATCTGTGAAAGATTTAGAGGTCGTATTCGAAAGAATTACTCCTGAATTCAAAGCTTCAGCTAAATTATTTGGAGTATCTAAATTTGGCGTCAAATTTGAAATATCAAACACAAAAGTATCTGTTCCAAGAGTAACAGTGAGACTGTTAGTTGCCCTTAAAGTATCTATGTCCGTCGAGAAACTTAAATTAGATTGAGATTTTAAAATTGATAGTTCCTGAATGGAATCGACGCCCTTAACTATACCCAGCGCGTCAGTAGAATTAAATTTTATTGGGTTTGCTGAGTTACGAGTCTCTGTAAATAAGCTCTCAAGGTTTGAAGTATCTGAAAGAAAATCTTCAGAAAAATATCCAACTTTTAACTCTGAACTTCCTGAATTTTTTACACCCTCTTCAATAGAATGCAGGCCCGCTGCAGCCAATTTTCCAGCATCAGAAACCAAAACCCTCATATTGGAAGCCGAACTGTTAGATAGCCCTAAGGTAAACTTATCACCATCTTTTGGTTGACCCTGAACCAAAACAGATAAGCCATCCAAGTTTAGCCTTGAACTAAAGTTCTCGACTGATGAGCCGCTGCTGCTGGTAACGCTCCAGCTTTTAGACTTTTCGTTAAAAATCATCTCTAATTCAGATCCAGAAAAATTTTCTGAGTAGCCCTCAACTCTCAGGGAACTACTTCCAGTGTTAGTCGCACCCTGTGTAATTGCCACCGTATCCAAGCTAAAAAGGTCAGTACCTCGAATGCCATCCAAATCTAAACCCATCCTATGGATTGAGTTTTGTTCTTCCACAAATTTTTTTGCTAAACCATCAACTTCAGCTATCGTACTTTTTGTTAAACTGTCCGCAGAAACCAAGCCAGCCAGCTGACCAGAGGAAAAATGCACACTGGTGCGTCCGCCACTCGCTCCAGTTAAATATGCCTTTACACTTTGATTATCTAATTCAAATGAAATTTTATTGAAGGAATTGTCTTTTAATAAGGTTCCAACTTCACCAAGCTGCCCAAGGGACACCTCCAAACCTCCGTTATTATGATATTCAACAGAAATATCAGCAAACTCACTTAATTTTGATAACAGATTATCGCGTTGGTCCAACAGAATATTTGGCGCACCACTTTTAATAGAATTACCTAAAATTTCATTTTGTAACTCAGACAGGTTTTTAAGAGTGTTGTTGAACTCACCAGCGGCTAATTCAAGAGTATCCTGCGTCAACTTACGTAAATCACTGAGGCCAGAATGCAGGGTGGAAATCTCTCTTGAGACAGCTTCAGCTCCAGACAAAACTAATGTTCTCAAATTCGTATCTGAAGAGTCTTGAGCTAAATTACTAATGCCATCGAAGAACTCACGAAAACGAGTGCCTACTGTTGCAGTTTTAGGTATTAATACATTCTCCAACCGCTCGAGGACTTCAGATTTTGATTTTGAAAAAGAAAATGAAGACGATGAGTTTTGTAATTGCAAATCTAAAAATTGATCAAAGGCTCTCGTTATACCTCCCATTCGAACGCCCAACCCACTGGTGTTCGAAATGCTTAGAACATCGGCGTTTGCTGTGCTGATTTCTTCAATAGAGGCATCTCTGCGCGCATAACCCTCAGTGCCCACATTTGCGATATTTTGACCTGTAGCCGCTAGACTACTTTTATAGGCGCTTATACCAGCCTTTCCGATATCAAATAAGTCTCCCATGGAATACCTTATTTAACCACATCTGTTCTCAGTTGACGCACAATCACGTCTGTCAAACCCAAGTTCATAGAAGATCCACCAGCTTTCGAAAGCTCATTATCAAACATTTCTTGAAAATTATCACTTGCTGAGGAACCCAGAAGGTCATCGCTCAATTTACTTTGACGAGCCTGATCAAGAAACATTTTTAGGAAAATTGATTCAAACTGATCGGCAGCACTTTCCAACTCTGCAATATTTTGATTTTGAGATCCATTTGGCTTCAACGCATTTAACTGCCGTGAAGATGAAGTTAGATCGATAGCTGGATTACTGGAAATGTTAGTCATACGATAAATTTCCTTAAATTACAATTAATTCAGCATTAAGTGCACCGGCTTCTCTGAGTGCTTCTAGTATAGCAACCAAGTCAGATGATGATGCTCCTACAGCGTTAATTGAATCAACAAGATCATTTAAAGAAACGCCTTGACCAAAGAGAAATGCCTTGGCGACATCCTCTTCAACTTCAATCTCAGTATCAGGGTTTTGAACAGGAGGTCCTGCAACAGCATTAGCTCCAGCACCGACGGCTAAGGCGTCAGCTTGCTCCACATTCAAGTCTTCTTTGACTGTAACTTTAAGTGAACCATGTGCAACGGCTGCAGGCATAACTTTAACATCGCCACTGATAACAATCGTGCCAGTTCGAGAATTTATAATAATCTTGGCTGGGGGTCTTGCTTTTTCAACTTCTAAATTTTCCAACATAGACACAAAACCAACTTTTTGACTGGGATCTGATGGAGCTCGGACCCGAATACTATTTTTGTCAAGCGGCGTAGCTATGCCTTCACCAAAAGTTGCATTAATGGCTTCTGAAATATTATTTGCTGTCGAGAAATCACCTTGATGTAAGTTTAAAATCACAAAATCGGTATCTAAAAAAGCTGTTTGAACGATTTTTTCAACAGATCCCCCGCGTGGAATCCGTCCAACAGTCGGAATATTCACCGTTAAAGAAGAATTATCTGCACCCTCAACACCCAATCCACCCACAACCACATTGCCCTGAGCAACGGCATAGGTTTCGCCATCAGCTCCAAGCAAGGGGGACATTAAAAGTGTACCACCTTTTAAAGATTCAGATCCCCCTATAGTAGACACGGTGACATCTATAGTCTGGCCAGGCTTTGAGAAGGGCGGCAATTCAGCAGTTAACATTACCGCTGCAGCATTATCGCCATTAAAACCGTCAACCCCACTGGTAATTCCAAAACGTGCGACCAACGACTGCATGGATTGCAAAGTGATACCAGTGTTACCATCACCTGTTCCCGCAAGCCCGACTACGATCCCATAACCAACAAGTTGGTTAGATCGAATTCCAGCCAATGAAGTAATATCTTTAATTCTGTCAGCATATGCTACAGGAACCAAACATAAGAACGTGGCACATAATAAAAGATATCTAAGGATTATTTTCATTGCTACATCTCTTATAATGGATTTACGTTATCTAGCATTTTGCTATACCAACCTTTTTTTCCAGATGCCGCTATATCTCCAGCACCGATATATTGGATATTTGCGTTAGCTATACGATCAGAAGACACAACATTATTGGCATCGATGTCTTGTGGCCTTACAATTCCATGCACACGAATATACTCATCACCATTATTCAATGTTAGCTTTTTCTGACCGAGAATTTCTAGATTTCCATTCCGAAAAACGCGCACAACGTGTACTGAAACTTGACCAGTCAAAGAATTTGACTGTGCGGAAGACCCACTACCCGCAAAAGAGTTTTCGCTGCCGGCCGCTAATTTAGTAGAAAGATCAGCTGCAGATGTCCCAGAGGGTGTTATTAAGTCCATAATCCCAGGTAGTGTAACCTGGTTGTCCAACGATCTGGAGGTTGCAGCATTCTGCGACTTAGTCGCCTGAAAACTTTCAGCAAATGATACGGTAATAATGTCACCAACCATCTGCGCCTTCGATTCCATCGAAAATAAACTGCCTTGAGCTGAGTTGAAAATTGTTCCAGATTTACCGCTTGTTGCTACAAGTGGCATTTCTTGTGGATACAATGGCTCAAAATCAATAGACTCTCGGTCTGCATTATGTTGGGCGCAACTAGCAAGTAAAATTAGAAATGGGGCGGCTATCTTATTCATATTTCACCTAAAGGTTATTTGAAATGTAACGCATCATTTCATCCACTGCAGTGATCGATTTTGAACTAACTTCATAAGCACGCTGCGTCTCGATCATATCCACTAGTTGCTGAACAACATTTACGTTAGAACCCTCGACAAACCCCTGAATAACAGAGCCAAAGCCTCCATCTAGTGGCGCGCCCTGCTGAGGTTGACCACTTTCAGTCGACTCCACCAAAAAATTTTGGCCAACTGGGAGTAAACCTCTTGGATTCCCAAAGGTTGCAAGGGCAATTTGTCCAACTTCTTGAGCGAAATCGTTTCCAGGCACTGTGACACTCACCATACCATTAGCTGCTATATTAATATTAGTAGCATCTTCTGGAATTTGAACCTGCGGTTGTACAACATAACCGCTAGCCGTAGTCATCAGTCCCTCTGCATTACGTGAAAATGCCCCTGCACGGGTGTATCCCACCCTACCATCCGGCATCAAAGCTTGAAAAAATCCAGAACCGTCAATAGCAAGATCAAGGGAGTTGTCAGTACTGACTAAACCGCCTTGAGTAAAAAGTTTTTGGGTGCTTACGACCTTAACACCAGTACCAACAGCAAGTGGAGATGTTAAAGCTGCGTCATCAGCAGTCTGCGCTCCAGCCTCTTTTACCACCTGATAAAAAAGTGTTTCAAAATTTGCTCGGTCGCGCTTGAAGCCAGTTGTATTTACATTCGCCAAGTTGTTGGCAATGACCTGCATCTTAAATTGCTGGGCGTTTAAACCAGTTTTGGCGACATGCATTGCAGCTGTTGACATTTTCTTGACCTTTCAACTCTCTTACATGTTGAAAGAGCAAAGATCGTGCCAAAGACTTTTTAAGTGGGTAAACTCATTAATTTCGTACCCGCTTTATCAATTTCTTCGGCTTGTTTGATTAATTTAACATTAATTTCAAATTGCCGCTGCATATCCATATTAAGAACCATTTCCTCAATGGCATTAACATTGGATCCCTCTAACATACCTTGTGCAAATAATCCTGATTGATCAGGGTCAGGCACTGTACCGTCAAGTTTTCTAATTTTCCCATCTAAACTCTTAGTGAGATCTTCTCCAGTTGCTGCAGTGGATCCTAAAAACCCCATACTAGTAAATTCACCCGGCAATGCACCAAGTTGTTTAACCAGTATTTCGCCATTATCACTAAATTTCATAGCGGTAAAAGGCGGCAGCTCAATAGGCTGCAAACCATCATTTAAAACGATATTACCAGATCCGTCTACGAGCTGATTATCAGTATTAATGCCAAAGTCTCCCCGTCGGGACAGTGCCACCTCACCATCTACAGGTTGAACAAATAAATAAGATCCGTTTAGGATCGCTACATCCGTTTCAACCCCAGTATTTTGAATTTGACCGGTTTCATTGGAAAAAATACGATCACCACTTTCAAGCGGTAAAATTCGGGCTGTTGCCTGATTGAGCGTAGATAAAAACCCTGCACTGCCTTGATTAGGCAAATCTTTTCGAAAACCTGGAACATTAGCGTTAGCCAAATTATTAGCCAAATCAAATTTTAGATCTTTCAAACCCGTTATGGAGCTTAGGGCAGTTTGAACCATTCTATCCATGATACAGAGCCTCTAATTATAACCTGATATTAATAATAGTCTGCGTCATACTAGTTGTAGTTTCCATTGCCTTTGCAGCAGCCTGATAGTTTCGTTGAGCGGTTATTAAATTTACCAGCTCTTCCGTAATATCCACATTAGACTTCTCTAAAGAGCCAGATAGGATATTTCCAAATCCATCTTCAGCGGCTTCTCCAAGTTCAGGATCGCCACTGGCCGCAGACGCCGAAAACGTAGAATTCCCAATTTGTTTCAGACCACTATTATTTGCAAAATTAGCTATAATAATTTTCCCAAGGGTAACATTAGACCCGTTAGAATAACCGGCATTAACATTACCGTAATTATCTATTTCAAGGTTAGTCAGGCGACCAGACGCAAAGCCATCTTGCCCTACATCTGTTGCCGAAAATGGTTGAGAAAAACTAGTGGCACTCGAATAATCAACAATCATATCTGAGTTGGGCAGCCCCTCATATGTTACCTTCGTAATTGGACTAGTTAGCTCTCCAGTTTTGCTAAATGTTAGCTCACCATCATCTAAAAATACTGGAAAAAAGTCTTTGACAAGGTTGTCAGCAAAATCCTCGTTTTTAGCAGTAATTTCACCCGTCGGTGACACCCATAGAGGCCGGCCTAGCTCATCAGTCGCCTGTACAGGAGTTCTAACCTGGGCTGTTTCACCAATGCCAAGTGGAATATCCAGCAAACCAAATCTCTGGGCACCCGCAACTTTAAAGGTTGAGGAACCGCCAGTTGTGCCTGATGTAAACGTTAGATTATTTAAGCCAAGGTCAAAGGTAACTTTTACGCCACCAATAGGATTTCCAGTGGTGGGATGCTGCATTTGATTGATACGTTTTTCAAGCGCCTGAGCCAAGCTTGTGCCATTATAATTTCCCTCAGGAACTGTTATAAAAGCAGCCACTCCGTCCACTACTATGTTGAACTTATTTTCATTCGCCAAATCAGTAATCGAGAAAGCGTTTGCCATGTCAACCAGTGCCTCTGCACCTACAGCTACGGCTGGTTTCGAAGAAAGCCCCGTTGCGGGAATAAAATCAGATGTTTCTCCCAAACGTGGATAGCCCAAAATGGAGTTTTCACCTTGGCCAATTGCATGGAAGTTTAGCTGCAGATCATCAGTAGGTACTGGCTCACCAAACTGGTCCAACGCTACGCGGCCCACACTTACATTCGAAGCGGATTGATTTGACGTCACGCCCAGTGCACTATTCGCCGCAAGAGCTTCACCGGTGGTTCCACTTTTCACACTGAAATTATAGTTAACGGTATCGAAATCAACTTCAATGCCGTACCTCTTATTAGCAACTTGGAGTTCATCACCGTCATTTATAAACGAATTTCCAAGAAAGAGATCATCTGTTGAAAGGCTAACCTCAACGTTACTACCAAAAGATGGTATACCGACAGAGTTTGTACCTGAGTCCATTGCCGGGCTGTAAACCGTAAAGGTATTCATACCGACACCGGTTCCTAACCCAAGGGATGTGTTAGAAGCATCAAACGTGAGACGCTGTTCGTTTTCATCATAAGCTATCTTAACAGTTGGATCGCGCTCATCTACCCAGTTTGTGGAGAGGGAACTTGTATCCAAACCCAGAGTTGAAAGAGCGTTTGTCGATTTCAAATTTGCGCCCCACGCCAGGGCCAATGAGCCTGCATTGTAGGCAGTTGTATCGTCAGCATGTTCCCGCTTAGCAGAACTTTGTATCTCTCTTACAGCGATTTTTCCACTATAATATGCCGTCTCTACGCCATCTACTAGTCCCTCAGTATTTTCAAAATAAGCTTCAATATGGTCTGAGGGTTTAGCCAAAATGGTCACAGGGGCCTCAGTTCCAACATCAAAGGTAGGCATCGTGGCCGTAGTTGTGGTTCCTGGATCAAAGTCTAAATAAACTCGGTAATTAGTGTTCGCGTTAGGATCTTCAATGACATTTGCAACGGCTATATCCTCAGTCCCAAAAAAATCAGTCCAAGCCGTATCAACTTGCAAGTTTTTGTCAAATTGCATAAATCTCACTGTCTCAGGAGTGTCACTAAATGTAGTTTTAGTAACACTGAAATATGGTTTACCCGTATTAACACCAGTAGTTTCTACACCAACAGCGGTGGCCAGAGTGGCAACCTTGATCATACCATTTCCATCACTGTCTATACTTATATCATAAGCTTTTACAGCTGGCTTACCGTCAGTATTTGAATACGCTACATGCCGAGTATTTACCTGGTCTGCTGCATAATTGGCGTCTGCAGTATCACCCTCTTTCTGTATTACAGTAAAAATATCATTTCCCGTTGGCACGTCAGTATTATCGATCTCACCCCCGACAAGCCTTTTAAAGAGCCGACCATCTGCACCAAGATCATCAATCTGTGTCGCATTAACACCACCCAAGTTAGCTGCAGCGGTGCCACCTGTACCTTGGACATAAGTGTTCATAGCTTCAGTAAGTTTTAATTGGGCGTGAACTAAAAACCTGTCCGTAGACAGGCCAGCTGCCGCCTCCGTCGCATCGGCGACGTATGATGCACCATGCAGATCGACTTCTATCGGACCTGCGTCCAAGCCCTCTGATTTACCATCCCCAGTAGTCTGTTTCAGATCTAGGCTGAAGGTGTTATCCACGCCAGGCTCAAGTTGTACCTTACGGTCATCCCCAGCAGCTTCTCGAATGGCAACTTCAACGGCGTCAGCCAACTGCGTCCCATTGTATGTTCCAGGAGGAATATCGATGGAAATCGGCCCACTTTCGTCGACGTCAATTAATAAGAAATCTTTCCCCCAAAAAGTTCCAGTGTTTGCAGTGGGGACCACGGCGTCTATAGCATCGTAGTACTCTTGGGTTGAAGAAAACTTAAGCGGATCTGTCACTATCTCTATCGTTTTACCATCTGCCAGGTAAGTATCAACCGGCAGCCCATGCAATGTAGCTGGTGTAGAGTCTTCCGCTGGACCAAGATCGTCAACTTTATAAAGCGGATAACCCTTGCCACCTAGAAGGTATGCTGGATCCTGCGGCGTCGTTGTCTGATTCCCAAATTTATCGATGTATAACTCAGCTTCTTGTGGATCCACGGCACGAGTTAGAGTCGGAGTAATTTCTAGACCATCAACAAAGAGCTTGGTGTCATATTTAAAAGTTGGGTCAGCTTCCACATCTGATGCATTTTGTCTTTTTATATAGAAAACTGTTGCAGACTGAGGATTGCCTCCATTATCAAAAATGGTAACGGCGGACGTAGATGAGTAGGTATCCGGATCTTCGGTATCAAATATGGTATCTTTAGGAATGACTGGACTACTGGCGTCTAAATTAACCCCCATCGTTATACTGCTCGTCTGCTTTGGGTCTCCATAAGACCCATCAAGCTTCAATTTATTTGAACCTGCCAAGGTTTTATCAGAGACCTGCCCGTCACTATCGACTGGATACCCCAGTAAAAATTGGCCATTCGAGTCGACAATAAAGCCGTTATCATCCACGTTAAATGCGCCGTTTCGTGTGTAGACTGTCTGTGAGGAATTCCCACCAGCCTCCATGGCAAAAAAGCCCTGGCCTGAAATTGCCATATCTAATGTGTTTGCTGAAGCGGAAATATTACCCTGAGAAAATTGCTGAGTAATGGACTTGGTGACAGTACCAACACCAACCGTTTTAGCTTGCAACGGAGTTGAACCAAAAATGTCTCCAAATTCTGCTCGGCTCTTCTTAAACCCGTTCGAACCAACGTTTGCAATGTTGTTTGACGTTGTAGAGATATCGGTCTGCGCGCCTTTGAGGCCGGTAAGTGCTGTATAAAACGACATCAAGTCACTCCTTGTAGAAAATAGTTCAATTCTTGTTGATTGAGAAATGCAATATTTGTGCCAGTGTTCATCAAAAGGTTAGTTTTTTTGCCAACTCCACAATAGCGGCTAATTTTACCTAAAGTTAACCGCTGTACTAATGTCCATTTCACCAAAGTCTTCGACGTCAATGAGCACATTTTCTGAATCCCCGGATCCAACGGAAGCCGACAATACACGCGCATACACAGACGGGTTAAGTTCCTGAGGACCATCACCAAAATTAATAGTTGCATTAATCTGTATACGACGATTTGAGTTTTGAATTTCCTCAGGAATGTTTTTCCAAGAGAAGCCAACCAGCCCCGCAGCCTGTGGACCAAGGTCCATGACGTTAAGCTCCTCTCCGGTGTCTGCATCACTAATCACGATCTTCGCCATACTGGACGCTTGCGGTAAATCAAGCACACCGTGTAGTTCGCCGTTTTCATCCGGTCTTGAAATACTTCCAGGGACCAAAACAGAATGCCCAAGAAGGTTCGCGGCGGTAGCGATTCTGCCTTGTTCAAACTTGTCAACAAGTTTTTCCAAAGACGAATTCACTTCACCAATTCCAGTAACTGTAGAAAATTGTGCCATTTGGGCAATGAAATCGCCATTATCCATGGGTGCAAATGGATCCTGATTTTGAAGTTGAGTAGTCATAAGTTTTAAAAAATCCGATTGGCCAAGTGTATCAGATGTAGCTTTTTTAACATCCGTATTTTTCGCTATTCCTAGTTTTTCAAAGAGTGCAGTCTGAGCTGCAGATGGATCTATTGACGACATAATTTTCTAACCTCACTTACCCATATTAATGGTGCGCATCATCAAGCCACGTAAAGTCGTGACCATTTCTACATTATTTTCGTACTGTCGTGATGCCTCGAGCATCTCGACTAATTCCTCATCAACATTGACAGCAGCAGTATAAATGAAACCGTCCTTATCTGCTTTTGGATGCCCAGGCTGATATGATTTTTCAGCAGGCCGATCGACTTCAATAATTTCATCCACATCAACAGAGGAAATGCCAGTTTTCTGAACATCATCAGCGTAAACAGTTTTGAAGACTGCCTTCACTGCTTTGTAAGCTTCAGCATCAGATGAGGCGACAGAGCGCGCATTAGCTAAATTGCTGGCAACCGTATTAAGCCGAACCATTTGCGCAGACATGCCACGGGAGGCTATATCAAAAATATTTTTGATATCAGACAATCTATTCTCCTTTAATGGCTGACATTAAGCCACTGAATTTACGGTTGAGAAATTCCAACGATGTTTGATACCGCATTACGTTCTCAGAAAATTGCATTTGCTCAACGTGTAATTCAACTGTGTTACCATCTTGAGATGCATTTACTGATTGACGGAATTGAGCACCCTCGTCTCCAGTGCCCGTGTATACTTTAAAATGACGGTCATTCGAAACAGAGACAGGTCCAACGTCCATCCGGGCTTGTAAGGCCTTAGAGAAGTCAATATCCCGAGCCTTGAAATTAGGAGTTGCGGAGTTTGCTATATTTGATGCCAAAATTTCGTTACGCTTAGCACGCAGGTTGAGAGCATCCGCATGAGCCTGTATATGATTTTCAATCGATTTCATTTTGATATCATCACTTGCAATGTTTTGTTTGGTGTGAATGTTGCAAGGAGTGTGCCAAATGATAATGGAGATACACAATGGCTGCAGACCAAGACAAATTGCTCTCACCAACTATGCTAAAGGCTCGAAACAAGATCCTAGTAGAATATGCGGATTTGAGTTTCAGTGATGCTCTAGATGAGGTTAAGTTATCTCTAAAATCTGAAAAAAATAACTCTACCCGCTTAGCATTATTAGCAGCCAAAAGCTGGATTATAAGAAATAAAGTCTACGCTATGATGAATGAGCCTTTTGTTTACTCGCTAAACGAGTTGGAAAATACAAAGATTTTCTCTGAGGCCGAAGATGATGATGATGTCGGCGTTGATGGTCTTTTTGACGATGACGATGACGATGACGATGACAACGCAGATGGAGCCGTTGAAGTTTCGATACTTAAGGCAACAACTCACAACGGCGTTAAGTACATGAAGGACATGTTAATTAAAGTCAGCCAGGAAGATGCTGATAAATTAGTATCTGAGAAAAAAGCAAAGTACATTAAATGATGCAAAAAAACGTTGTAGTTATCTTATCAGTATTTTCTGCACTCGCTTTCGTATTGTATTTCATGACACAAAATACACGTTTTGAGAGTAACATCCTGAAATGCAAGCAGGCAAAAAATAATTTTCAAATTACCTATGCTTCTTTAAAAAACGGAGCTTCGGTGTCCTTTGAAAAGAATGATCAAGCATTAACAAATATTTCTATATCCAACGTCGAAAAAAATTCATTTCATTTCAAGCACCAATATTCTGACTTTAAATTAGATTTAGACAAGCTAATTGCCTCAGAGCTTCTTGAAGGGGAAACTCTTTTATACTCGTGTGATTTGAAGAAATTCAAAATGTAATTAGAAAAGAGGGTGTCTCCAAGACACGTCAACGATGTTTAAGACAAAATCTTTGGTCGAAATTAATACCTCTCCATTGTGAATTTCTCGACTTTTTTCGATTTTTAAATAGAGTGAAATTGGGCGAACAGGTTCACCATTGCTACACATGCGCTTTAATTTTTCAAAATCAGAAAAATTCAAAGTGAGATCAGCTAACACCAACGGCCTATTGGCCTGAAAACGCATGTAACCAGGAACTTCGTTTCTCACTTTAGCCGTTCTGAAAATTACATTGCAATTATGATTTGGTAATGACGAGATCTCGCACGCAAAAACTATTTCTTCGTCTAGATTCAGGCCCGGCAAAACCATTTCAGCACTTGAAACCGTCAGCCGTAACTCCTCAAATGAGGGTTTTAGTGGTAAAACAACCATTTTACAGCAATTCCAATTCAATCTTTTTGCGTAATTGGGAAATTGCTGCCGATTTGATTTGAGATACTCGGCCAGTACTAACAGAGAGAATTTCTGCAATTTCGTAAACATTCAATTCTTTTACATAGTAAAGCTCTACAACTAGTATTTGTTGTTGATTTAGCTCACCGATTGCATCTCTTAAATATTTCTTGAGCTCACCATTAAATATTTTTTCCTCAACATTGGGCTCCGTTGAAAAAATAAAATCACCATATAGCTCTGTTACTTCATCAATACTTTGA
>Ga0213861_10001982_pt1 | contig 17964 bp, 11 predicted proteins | sample PICome_4_FD_160110 | JGI IMG/M metagenome (GOLD analysis project Ga0213861, IMG submission 160110) | Coastal seawater microbial communities near Pivers Island, North Carolina, United States - PICO131 | ecosystem: Environmental > Aquatic > Marine > Coastal | place: USA: North Carolina... | reverse complement strand
ATTATTTAACCCTTCCCTTTCTACATACATTAATAACGCTTTACCATTTGCATCATTACCAACACAACTTATCATGGTTACATTATCATTAAAAGAATTTAGCCTTAAAGCCACATTAAGTGGGGCCCCTCCAATTTTTTTATACGTTGGAAAGACATCCCACAAAACTTCACCAAAACAAACAATATTTGACATCTTTAAATCGGGTTATTCAAACTTAAATTCTTCAATTTTTATATTGTCTATTACAAACTTTTCATCTAAAGTCTCGATCGATAAAGTCTCAAACGGCTCGTTAGGAAAAAAAATTTCAGTCATTACAGTTTCTCCATCATTATAAAAAATCTCTATTGATGTTTTATCTATAAGGGCTCGTAATTTTAAAGTATTAGATTGGCTTATTTTCTTTGCTTTTGATATAATATTCGCAAATTTATCTGAAAAATCAACCTTTCCTGATTTTTGCCTATTCACAAAGTAGTTCTTTTCAATATTATCTAACCCGAATGAAAGACTGTCTCCAAATTTATTATGAAATAGAAATGTATATTTATTTTCTGTTAAATTATTAATTTCAAGTTCCACACATAAACGAGATAAATCTACTTCGTTTCTAGAAATAATTGTTTTCTGCTTATCTACAACCAAGGTGTCCCTAATAATGGTTTTAGAAACAAATTTATAAAGTTCTGTAATAGGATTGGAAACCAATACATATTTGTCTCCCATTTTTTTAAGTTTAAGCTCTCTAGAAACGGTCATTGCACTGCGCCAAGTTTCTGTTGGCACATCTCTAGCATATTCCCAATTAGACATCCAACCAATAAATAATTTTCGCCCATCTTCTTTTGGAATATTGGACCACGTTACGCCAGCATAATTGTCTCTACCAAAATCTAACCATGCAGCTTTTTGTGTCTGTAATTGTGTGTTAAAATCAACATCAAGTGTGAATTTGTTACCATCAAAATCTCCGATAAAATATTGTGTCCCACTACCTCCATTTGGCGCAGCTGGGTTTATACTTACAATTAACACCCATTTTGTTTCATCAGTTCCATTAATTTTTATTGGAAATAAATCTGGGCATTCCCAAACACCTCCATGCTCTCCTATTTGAGCTCCAAAATCTGACAACAACTTCCAATCCTTCAAATTAGTAGAACTATAAAACATAATTTTTTGACCAGCTGCCAAAGCCATAATCCATTTATTGTTTTTATCATCCCAAATTACTTTTGGGTCTCTAAAATCTTTAATCCCTGGATTAGAAATCACTGGGTTTTTATCGTATTTAGTCCACGTCATCCCTTCATCCAATGAATACGCAATGGCTTGAGTTTGAAAATCTATATCACCATCTTTTTCCCCCTTCATATTATGGTATGTATAAATAGCAACTATTGGAGAAATACCATCTTTTCCAAATTTGGAGGTATTATTTTTATCCACTACAGCACTTCCCGAAAAAATAAGACCTAAGTCATCTGGATAAAGTGCAATAGGCTGTTCTTCCCAAGTAATCATATTTTCACTAATGGCATGCCCCCAATGCATTGGGCCCCAAACATTATCATCAGGATAATATTGAAAATACAAATGATATTTACCATTTAAATAAAACATCCCATTGGGATCATTCATCCAATTAGCTTTTGGTGTAAAATGAAAATTAGGTCTATATAATATTTCTTCTCTATTATCTTCTAATGCAGCTATTGATTCGGTATCATTTTTTTTTATATTCTTTTTACAACTTATTGAAGTCACAAAAAAAGAGACCACCAATAAAACAAATAACATGTAGCACTGTTTTTTATTTTTCATCCCGTGTTAATTTTTTACTTAATTCTTCAAGTGAAATTCCTTTTGTTTCTGGCATCATAAAAATTACAAACAACAGTTGGAAAACCATCATAATAGCAAATATCATAAAAACCACTCCTGCACCAATAGTTGAAAAAAGCAGCGGCACTAAAGAAGGTATAATGGCGGCCAAAACCCAATGTGTTGATGTTCCGAAGGATTGACCACTTGCCCTTAAATGGTTTGGGAAAATTTCGGAAATAAACACCCAAATTATAGCACCTTGACCAATGGCATGCGATGCTATAAACATAAATAAGAATATGGGAACTGCTAAGCCTCCCCAATCTAAAAAGAAAGCCATTGAAACCAAGCTTAACGAAATTATATAGCCAATGGAACCTATGTACATTAATACTTTTCTACCTAATCTATCAATTAAGAAAACACCTAATAATGTGAATATCAAATTAGTTATACCAATACCTATACTGCTCAATAAAGCTGTGCTTTCACCTAAACCTGCTTCTTCAAAAATTCTTGGGGCGTAATACAGAAAGGCGTTTATACCTGAGAATTGATTGAACATGGCTATTAAAAAAGCTAGTATCAAGGGAAAACGGTATTTTTTCATGAATATATTTTCGCCAGAGGCATGACTCTCACTTTCTTTTTTTATTTCTAACATTAATTTTTCAGCATCTCCATCTGGATTAATAAGGTCTAAAACTTTTTTAGCTTCCTCATTTCTATTTTTTGAAATTAACCATCTTGGACTTTTTGGAACGGTAAAAATGAGTAGTGTGTAAATAAGGGCAGGAAATGCTTCAACGCCTATCATCCAACGCCATGCATTTTCACCCACATTCCGTAATAAATAATTAGATAAAAAGGCTATTAATATCCCTAGTACAATATTAAACTGGTATAATGCTACTAACCTCCCTCTATCTTTAGCGGGAGAAATTTCAGAAACATAAGCTGGTGCAGCAATGGTTGAAGCACCAACACCAACACCTCCTAAAAATCTAAAAAAAGCAAAAGTATAGGGATCATTAACCAAAGAAGACCCTACTGCGGAAACAAAATAAAAAATTCCAATCCAAATTAACGTTTTCTTTCTTCCTAATCTATTGGTAGGAATCCCGCCAAACAAGGCTCCTATAACGGTACCCCACAGTGCCATTGCCATAACAACAGAGCCATGAAAAGCGTCAGAAGAACCCCAAAGTGTCTGTAATTTTTTATCTGCTCCAGAAATAACAACAGTATCAAACCCAAAAAGAAATCCAGCCAAAGCAGCAGTTATCGACCATATTAAAATTTTATTATTCATAGCTTAGCTTAATTGGTTATATATTAATGAGTTAAATTAATTAAACTTTATTGTAATCCTTATTAATACTATACAAATCACTAACTATATAATCGAAAACGTTTTCGATTATATAAAGCTCACTTTTTGATTGTAAAAAATATAAACTTGATCTGAAAAAAGTGATATTGGAGTAGTAATCAACTATTAAATTTATTGAAGACTAAAAGTAATTATAAGCATCAAAACATCCCAATTGGAACTCGAACCAAACAGCTTTCTTACTGATTTTATAATTAAAGAATCTTGTTGATTATTTTAGAAAATCTATGTTTCTTTTTAATCCTGAAAATTTAGTGCGTTTTACTGCTGAATTTTTAAACACTTTTTTGAAAGTATCTTCCGTAATTTCTTCCCAGTCCTTCTTTGTTAAGGATAATAATTCAGGATGTGGATTGAACAAGGGCTGGCTATGCGGTTTTGAAAATCGATTCCAAGGACAAACATCTTGACACACATCACAACCAAACATCCAATCGTCCATTTTACCTTTAAACTCAGTTGGAATATTTTCTCTTAATTCTATAGTAAAGTATGAAATGCATTTGCTGCCATCTACCACATAAGGTTCTGTTATCGCTTCGGTAGGGCACGCATCAATACACGCTGTGCATGAACCACAGTGATCAGTAGTTGCGGAATCGTATTCTAAGTCTAAATCAACAATGAGTTCAGCAATAAAATAGAAAGAGCCTACTTGTTGTGTTAGTAGATTACTATGCTTCCCAATCCAGCCCAATCCAGATTTGGCGGCCCACGCTTTATCGAGCACGGGTGCTGAGTCTACAAAAGCACGACCATGTACATCTCCGATTTCATCTTGTATAAAATGAAGCAATTGTTTCAGTTTGTCTTTAATAACAAAGTGATAATCGGTTCCGTAAGCGTACTTACTAATCTTGGGCGCTGTTTTATCGGTTTGCTCTTCTGAAGGAAAATAATTAAGTAATAAAGAAATGACGCTTTTAGAGCCCTCAACTAAAAGTGTTGGATCTAAACGCTTGTCAAAATGGTTCTCCATATATTGCATTTGCCCATGCATATTGTTCTTTAACCATTTCTCTAAACGAGGGGCTTCTTCTTCTAAAAATTCAGCTTTACTTATACCACAAGATAAAAAACCGAGGCGTTTGGCTTCGGTTTTTATTATATTAGAATAGTTTAGATTTTTCACTCTTAATTTTAAAGTCCTAAACTACGATTTAGTTTTTATTTTATGATTTTTAACACCATTTAATTACACCCCATATCTATAGATGATTGAGAGTCTGCATTAGGAAAACAGTTGCCACTTGGTAAAGTGTTTGGCTGATAACGCTTTAAATTTGGATCATAAAGTGAGTTTTCCACAAATAAAGTAATTAAATCAACTTCCTCATCAGTTAAATTTAATGGTTGAAATAAGGAAGATAATTTATTTGAAGATACATCACTATTCTCATGCGCAGCTTCATTTTTATAACTAATAACTTCTCGTACAGATGTAAAACTTCCTCCGTGTCCATAAAAATCAACATCTTTTAAGTTATAGAGTTGCGGTGTTTTAAACTTGTAATCATCCTCACTATTTCCCGTAAATCCGCCACGTCCTTTTTTAGTCGCTTCATCGACAACGGTTAAAACGTTATCTCCAGCTAAATCATTCATTCCTAAGGCATGAAATTCCATACCATTTAAACCAGGACCTGAATGACAAGTATAACATTGCCCCTTGTCAAAAAACAATCTAGCCCCTTGTAATTCATCATCACTCATGGCAAAATCATCTCCATTTAACCATATCTGAAAAGGTGCTTCATTTGACAAAACCGTTCTTTCATATGCCGCTACTGCAAGTGCAGCATTTAACTTTGTATAACGATTATCTTCGGTGTCATTTAGAAAAGCCACGTCAAATAGTACTTTGTAAGATGAATTTTTAATAAAATCTTCATCTATAAGCAAACGGTGTACATCTAAACCTGCTATAGCCTGAGTCTCAACACCTTCAAAACCTAAACTATTATTCTCTTTTGGTGTTCCAACTGTCCAATTTGCTTCTGTTCCTGCATTAGAGCCTATAGCTCCAAATTGACCATTCCAGAGCATAACTTCTTGGTAAGCCACATTCAATATACTTGGGCTTTTAATGGGTTGCACATCTAAATCGCTTTCTAGATAGCTTGAAGATTTAACTCTACCTTCACCGTGTAATCCAAAACCTATACCGCCTTCACCAATTCCTTGTAATATCCCACTTTGAAAACCAGCTGCAGCATGATGACAACTAGCACATGAATAAGAATTCATGCTTTCATCCATATTTGGATTTTTACCAAGAAATGTTTCGTGAAATAATAATTTTCCTAATTCAACTTTTGCTTCTGTAATGCTATTCTTTGCATCATTAGGAATAGTATTATAATCATTTGAAGCGGGAAGTATAAGTGATTCTTTAGAACCAAATAGTTCTATGATTTGCTTTTCTAAACTAGATTGTAATGGCGTTTGCACATAGTCGTCTTGATCAGTTGCACAAGAACTTAAAAAATAAGCGCACACCATTAATAAGCTAAAAGATTTTAGGTTTTTCATATTTTGATAGATTGGGTTATCTAAATGTTATATTCTGAAACCAAATATAAACGATGATCTTAAAACTCCATAAAAATTTTGATGAAAAACTATTTTATTAGTTGTTCTGTATAAAACCCGATGAAATACAGGTTATAATTAACTGAAAATTAACACTCTAAAATTTTATAATTAAAATAGTCCACCTTGTGTTGGCCCTTTAACTTTTCCTAAGTGTTTATAAGCTTGTTCCGTAACTTCTCGTCCGCGTGGGGTTCGCATAATAAAACCTTGTTGTATTAAAAAGGGCTCGTACACTTCTTCTATAGTTTCAGGACTTTCACTTACCGCAGTAGCAATGGTAGAAATTCCAACGGGACCACCTTTGAACTTTTCAATGATCGTGGTTAAAATTTTATTATCCATTTCATCCAATCCGTGTGCATCAACATTTAAGGCTTCTAGAGCGTATTTTGCGATTTTAATATCGATACTTCCATTGCCTTTTATTTGTGCAAAATCGCGTACACGGCGCAACAAAGCATTCGCTATTCTTGGTGTACCTCTACTTCTGCCTGCAATTTCAATAGCTGCTTCCATTGAAATGGGAACATCTAAAATTTCGGCACTTCGTTGCACAATAGTTGTAAGTAACTCTGTCTTATAATATTGTAATCTGCTTTGAATACCAAAACGCGCACGCATAGGTGCCGTTAATAACCCTGAACGTGTTGTTGCACCAACCAAAGTAAACGGGTTCAAATTGATTTGTACCGAACGTGCGTTTGGCCCAGATTCAATCATGATATCGATTTTATAATCTTCCATGGCTGAGTATAAATATTCCTCAACTATTGGGCTTAATCGATGAATTTCATCAATAAATAAAACATCGCGCTCTTCTAAATTTGTTAGTAAGCCTGCTAAATCACCTGGTTTGTCTAAAACAGGACCAGACGTTACTTTGATACCCACAGTTAATTCGTTAGCTAAAATATAAGCTAAGGTTGTTTTTCCTAATCCTGGAGGACCATGAAATAACGTGTGATCTAAAGCTTCTGTTCTTAAGTTTGCAGCTTGAACAAAAATTTTAAGATTTTCAAGTACTTGATCCTGACCCGTAAAATCATCAAATGACAAGGGCCTTAACTTTCTTTCTACATCTAATTCTTCTGGTGAAAAATTTTCGTCTGTAGGATCTAGGTTTTCGTTCATTTTTATAGTGTGACTTAATCCGATTGACCGTTCGGATTTTTAAAACATTTAAAGGGGTAAAACATTCAAGGCTTTTATAATATATACAAGGGCAAGGACAATTACAGCACTTAAACCTAGAACACCCTCCCAGTGATAGATACTCCAAAGCTCTCTTCTATTTGGTATTCTACCTTTCAATTTTTTAAACCTTTTGTAGGCTAATTTGTGGATAATATAACCAACTAACAAAAACAAAACTATTGCAGCTATATAATACACCATATCCTTATCAATTTAATATGATAAAAATACGCAAAAAATTGACTTACTTGGAAATTAATGAATGATAAAAACATATGTAAAAAAGCCTTTCAATTCTAACAGTGTTAGAGAGAAAGGCTCTTCTGGCTTTTGGTTGGTATAAAAATGGTTGGTTAATTCAAAATTGTAAACTCACAGCGTCGGTTAATATCATATTCTCTATCATCGCAAATGCCTTCTTTAACACATTCGTTAAGGGGTTGCATTTCACCATAGCCAATACTTTTTAATCGATTTCTTTCAATGCCTTGACTCACTAAATACTCAAGTGTTGAAGCGGCACGTTTTTTCGACAAGTTTAAGTTGTACTCATCTGGTCCTCGGGCATCTGTATGAGCAGACACTTCTACTTCCATAGATAGATATTTCTTCATTAAATCGACTAATACGTTTAAAGTAACAGCGGCATCTTCACGAATAATAGCTTCATCAAAATCGAAATAGATCTTATCTAATTTTACTTGCACATCGCCTGTTTCATTTTCTTTTACACGCTCTTCAGCATCAGCAAAAGATTCTAAAGACAAATAAATGTTATGCTGCACTTTCCCTTTACTATCCGTTGAGAACTCAACGTCTTGCGGAATATATGCTTTTCTAGTTCCTCTAACTTTATACTTTTTATTTGGTTCAATTTTGAAAATGTAATAAGCATCATCACCAACAATAGCATCCTGAATTACAGTGTCAGATTCATCAAACAATGTTACTAATGAGCCAGCAAGTAATTCTTTGCTATTTAAGTCTTGCACAATACCTTCTACTTGGTATTTAGTTAATGGGTTTTCTTCTCTAGCAAATCCAAATAATCTATCGTAGCCTGTTCTGTTTGAAGACACATAGCCTTTATTATTCTTTTCTCTCACAACATAAGCGAAATCGTCTAGATTACTATTTATAGAGTTCCCTAAGTTTACAGGTTTATCAAAAACATCATTAACCCTATTGCTTCTGAACACATCCAATCCGCCATAACCAAGATGCCCAATCGAAGAAAAGTACAATACATTAAACTCACTAATAAATGGAAACTGCTCTCTATGTTTGGTGTTGATTGTTTCTCCCAAATTTTCTGGCTCGCTATAGGTGCCATCATCATTAATTGAAACTCTGTAAATATCAAAACTCCCAAAAGTACCTGGCATATCACTAGCAAAGTAAAGTGTTTTTTCGTCTTTACTTATAGCTGGATGCTCTGTACTAAATGCATTTGATGTAAATGGCAATGCTGTAACATTAGTCCATATGCTATCTACCAATTCAGCTTTATAAATTTTAACATGTGCAATTCGTTCTTCATCTGTTTTTTTACGCGTTGTATTTGTTCTATTAAAATACATCGTTTTACCATCTTTAGTAAATACCGCGTTACTCTCATGCGAACCTGTATTAATTATTTCTGAAAATGATTGAATATCTTCTAAAACATTTTGACTCGTTATTTTTGCGCTATACAAATCTAGATACGGAAGATTATTCCATGAATACGATGGGTTTTCGGAATTTCTTCCAGAAGCAAACACTACTTTATTATCACCATAAAACGACAAACCAAAATCACTACTAGAATTTTTATTTTCTATTTGTTTTAATTTGAACGTATGTGGTGTGGTTTTAGCATTTTGTTCTATAAAAGCAAGGGTATTAACAGGGGTGTTATAATACATTCTTAAATGCTTATCGGCATCTTTGTATTCCTTTACGCCTTTTAAAGCCTGAGCAAATCTAAAATGATATTCAATATCAATAGAATCGCCATACTCTACAAATAGCTCTCGATAAGTTTTAATAGCCTTTTGAAGACTGGTATTGTAATAATAACTGTCACCTAAATTTTGAAGCACTTCCTGATTGCGCTCTTTAGTTTCGTAAATTTCAGCGGCATCTTTATAAGCTCTCATTTCAAAAAGCTTATTAACGCGCTTTAAATTTTTCTTTTGTGCAAATGCCATTCCACTAAATAATAAAAGGCCTGCAAGTATGTATGTGTATTTTTTCATGGTTTCCATTTATTAAAATGTTAGAAGAATCTAGGTGAACGATCGTAACCGCTTTTAAATCCGAATAAATCGACATCAAACAAAATGACTATTTCGTGCGACCCAGAATTATAATCTCCTAAGTTAGTAGTTGTATAATCGTAGGCATAACCTACTCTAAGCTCTGGTGTAATTCTGAAATTTACCAAAGCACTCACAGCATCATCTAAACGATAACCTAATCCTACTTCTAGTTTGTCATTAACCAACACATTTGCTGTAATATCTAATGCTAACGGAGCGCCCTTTACACCTCTAGCCATAAAGGCAGGTTTTAGCTTTACATTTCCATCAATATCGAAAACATAACCACCAGTAAGAAAGTAATGTACATTTTGAACACCAGTAGCTTTGATGCCATTTTGATTTTCAAGATGTTTAGTAGATAACATATTTGGTGCAGAAAATCCTAAATAATAAGTGTCGGTAAAAAAGAAAGCACCAATTCCTAAATTTGGAAAAGCTTTACTCATGTTTTCATCAAAAGCTTGATCTGTGCTTGCGCCTCCTGATTGCAATTGAAATCCATTAAAATTAGTATCGAAAAGCGTTACTCCGGCTTTTACACCAAAGGATATTTTACTTTCTATACCTACTGGTAATACATAGGCGAAATCTGCAAATATGTTATTTTCATTTACTACATCGCCAATATTATCATTGGTGAATGAGATTCCCATCTCAATTTTATCGTTAATAGGTGTGTGTGCAAAGAAGCTTCCTGTTTTAGGGGCGCCTTCTAAACCTACCCATTGTGTTCTGTATAATCCTCCTAACTTTAATATGCCTTCTTCCGCAGTAGCGTAAGCAGGATTTATTACACTCATGTTATACATATATTGAGTGAATTGAGAATCTTGTTGAGCGTTACTTTGAAAAGACAGTATTATTATACTTAACAAAGCAGCTATTTTATGATATATATTTAAATGTTTCATCTTTTTGAATTTTGCTTTATCTAATAAATTATCTGCTTAAGTATAAGCTTCCTTGTTCTGGTTTATTTTCACCGTCATTAAAATTGAAAATATAGAAGTAAACACCAACTGGTAAATCCCCTTTTGAGACAATTCTAGATTGATTGGAAGTTCCATCAAACCTTGGTGAATTTGCATTTCCTTTGTAAACAATATTTCCATTTCTATTATAAATCTCCATTACAAAATTTGGATATAAAATGACTAAATTATCTACATCGAATGTATCGTTTGTTCCATCTCCATTAGGAGAGAATCCGTCTGGAATAATAAGTTTGCCACAAGCCGTTAAATCTGGAATAACCTCTAAACGCATACTGCTTTCACAACCTGTTATTTGATCTACCAGTGCTACATAATATGTAATATTGGTTAATAGCGAACTATTTGAAATAGCTGACCCTCCGGTTGAAGTATCATACCATCTTAAGTTGTCTAGGTTACTATCATACTCAACAATGTTTGATGATAATGTGCTTATAGTTGGATTATCATTTATACAATATTCCATAGCCGCATCATCCAGTGTTGGTGTTGGCGTATCGTTAACTGTTACATTAATTTGAACTGGTATTGATGACTCACAACCTGTGCTATTAGTTTGGGTTGCGTAATAATCTTCACCATCTACTAAACTATCAGTAAATATTAATGGGATTGTCAGCGCTATATCATCGTACCAATTAACAGTGCTCGTTGGACGTATGCTAATTGATAAATCTGTAACTGTTGGATTGTCTACTAAACAAAATTCAGGGTCTGAATCTAATACAATAATCGTTGGACTATCATTTATAGTTACTGAGATTTCTGCAGTTGAATCTGGCGAGCATGGTGCTAAAGCAACTACTGTATAAGTATATATGCTAGAAGCATCAATAGAAGGATCAAAAACACCTGTGCCACTAGTTAATGCTGGAGACCAAACTCCTCCACTTTGAGCTCCGGTTCCTAATATGGCAAATAAATCTGTTGGGCTATCACCTGCGCAAATCGTTAGTGAATTGTCCACTCCTGCATTTGGTGCTAAAGTTACGGTTACCTCTACTTGATTAGTATATGTACCACAACTATTTGTTAAGGTGTAAGTATAAGTTCCATCAGTGTCTACTAATGGATCAAAAACTCCAGTAGTACTTGTCATTTCTGGAGACCATACGCCTCCTGCATCAGCTCCTCCTAATAGAGTTAATAAATCTGTTGTGCCTTCATTACTACAAATATCCAAAGTAGGATCAATAGTTGAACCAGCATTTAGAGGTTCTTCAATAGTAACCGATATGGTTTCACTATCATCAACACAAGTCGCTGAGGCAGTAACTAAATACGTAAAACTGTATTTCCCAGCTGAAACACCGGTAGCATCAAAAATATTATCTGTTAAGTTACCAACACCATCTTCATTTGTCCATGTTCCTCCTGCGTCTTCAGTACCATTTAGTCCTGTAAATAAATCAATACTATTAGTATCAGTACAAGACACAATTGCAGTTGCATTTGGCCCTCCTGCAATTGGTGATTGGTAAATTATTGCTGTTACAGCTGTTCTAACTGAAGATTCACAACCTGTTGTTGCATCCGTTTGAGTTGCATAGTAGATTTGAGCATCTACTAAAGCTGTTGCCTCTGCTAAAAGATTACCTCCAGTTACTGCATCATACCATTGAATGGTTGTTCCAGTAGCAACTAAATCAGCAACAGTTGCTGTATCACAAAATTCTTGCGGCGTTGTTGCCCTAGGTGCTGGTGTATCATTAATAATAATACTTACTGTTACATTTACATCATCACAAGTTCCAATAGCATCTACATCATAAGTAAAATTATAAGTTGCTGGTGATAATTCATCTAATGTTACTAAATTTCCTGATAGAGCTCCAGAGCCATCATCATCATTCCATGTTCCTGCTTGGTCTTCATCAGTCAATAGATCGAATAAATCATAGGTTTCAGCTGCAGTTATATTTGCAACACAAAATTCAATAGGCGTATTTGCTACACCAGATTCTGGTGCATCTACAACAATAATGGTTACTGTTGAACTGTTTGTACAACTATTTGAATTTGTAATTGTATAAGTGAAATTATAAGAACCGATTGTTAAAACGGTTAAATCAACATCCGTTCCAGATAAAGCACCTGAAGTATTATCATCTGTCCATACACCGCCTGCATCTTCTCCTGTTAATTGACCAAATAGGTCTAACGGTGAATTCGCTGCTAAATCATTTTCACAATATGTTTCAGGTGTTGGAGTCCCTGTATTTGGTAACGGATTTATTGTTACACTCACTGTAACTAATACATCATCACAACTTCCTAAAGCATCTACATCAAAAGTGAAATTATAGGTTGCTGGTGTTAACCCAGACAAATCAACTAAATTTAATGATAATGCTCCTGAAGCATCATCATCACTCCAAGTTCCAGTTTGATCTTCTCCTTCTAATAAAGTAAATAAATCAAAACTAGCTGACCCCCCCCCTTCACAAAATTCTGGGAAAGCTGTTACTGGGGTTCCTGACTCTGGTGCTGGCTCAATAGTAATAGAAATTTGCTCGGTATCTGAACAAATACCATTATCGATTGTGTAATTAAATAAGTAAGGGCTACCTGCAACCGTAAACCCTGTTATATCAATAGAATTTGATATAGTTGTGTTGGCCGAATCTGTCCAAGTTCCACTGTTATTATCTTGGGAATCATCTAAAGCATTAAATAAGTTAAAAGGTGAATTTGAAATTAGATCATTTTCACAAAACATCTGATTGATAGCGATTCCTGCATTCGGATCTTTAAGTACAATTACTTGTACTGTTGTTGATTCTTCTGGACAAGGATTCGGTAATACATTTTGAGTATACGTAAAACTATAATTCCCTGAAATAAAGCCTGTAAGGTCCAAGGTTGGTGTTGCTGCAGGATCTGAACTTGTTGTACCCTGTGTCCACTGTCCTCCGAGATCATGATTTTCTAATAATGTATATAAATCAAACGCTGAAGGTAAGCTAGCTTCACAAAATGACGCTGGATTTGCCACTGAAGGATTACCAGATGTAAGCGTTTCATAAACTGTAATCGTTAAATTTGAAATACTATCTGGACAAACTCCAAGGCTAGGAACTGTGTAAGTAAATGTATAGGTTCCTGCAGTAGTTAATGTTGAAATATTGACAGTACCTCTATTTCCATTTGAAGTTGTTAATGGTCCTGACCAATTACCTGTAATATCAGGAGTCCCTCCCAATTCATCAAACAAATCAAAATCTGCTACAGGTAGACTATCATCACAATATTCTAAATTACCAGGTGTTCCTGGATCAACAGGAATATCAATATTTACTATAACTTCAACTGCATTACTCTCGCAAAAAACGTCATTAACTTGTATGTAATAACTATTTCCATCCACTAGTAGTGAGAGCAAAGATAAAGCAGGCAAAATAGGATTACCTGAACCATCAATATTAGCATACCAATTAAAATTAGTAGCTGTAGTCCCTGGGTCTAAATCACCAACTGTTGGGTTAGTATCAGAGCAAAATAGTTGAGGATTTGCAGGTGTAGGGTCTGCAGGAGAGCCAAAAACTCCTAATAGGGCCAATTCTAATTGACTTTTACATCCTGAGTTGTCAACAAATACAATAAAATAATCAGATCCTCCAATTGGAATTATATCCGTACCATTTCCTTGATCAATTAACTCAAAATCATTGTAAACTTCAACAGAACCACCAACAGGAATAATAGATTGTAAAACATCATCTATATAAGTTTGTATCGTTGGGTCTTCATTACTACAATAAATACGATCTAAATTTTGACCAGAAGTACCTAATTCAAAATCAATAGTCAATGATGCTCTAGAACCACAAGTTCCTGAATTATCATCAGCATAATATAGACCCTCTGTAACTAACTCATTAACATTAAATGGGCTACCTCCTGCTGGTACATCATACCAGACAATACCGTTTCCTCCATCTGTGGCAAAAGTATTCAAATCATTAAAAGTAAAGCCCGATGCGTCGCAAATAGGTAGTGGGGTGGGATCAGTTATTGTTGGACATTGAGAAAATCCTGAGTAAGACATCACGAATAGCAACATATAAAAAAACGCATAGAATAAAGCATTCTTTCTAGTAGGTTTGGTCTTCATAATTAAAAATTTAAAATCGAGTTATTAATAAGATATAAAAAATCGAAATCTTGAAATCTATTATGAAATAGATAAGGTTATGATTTAATTATACGTGCAATTTAACTGATATTTTTGTATTTCGTCGTATTATTTTGAAATACTTTGCATTTCATCGAATATAAATGCTTATAAACAGATAAAGCTCACCTTTATTAGATGAGCTTTATTTATAAATTATGTATTGACTCTTTAGTGCTGTAACTCTTCTTCGCCGTCTTTTAAAGGAATATTCTGAGGAACAAAATCTACATCGTAACCTGGCTTACTATAATCGTAAGGCCAACGGTACACATGAGGAATATCACCAGGCCAGTTACCATGAATATGTTCAACAGGCGCTGTCCATTCTAGAGTAGTAGATTTCCATGGATTTTGAACTGCTTTTTTTCCATAAAATATACTACTAAAGAAGTTATATAAATATACTATTTGAACTACACCACCAATTAAAGCGAACATAGTTATAATGACGTTTACATTAGCTAAATCATCAAATAATGGGAAATTACTATTTGTATAATAACGACGTGGCAAACCTGCCATACCTATAAAGTGCATTGGAAAGAATACCCCGTAAGCACAGACAGCTGTTACCCAAAAATGAATATACCCTAAATTTTTGTTTAGCATGCGACCAAACATTTTAGGATACCAGTGATAAATACCAGCAAACATACCATACAATGCAGAAATACCCATAACCAAGTGAAAGTGAGCCACTACAAAATAGGTGTCATGTACATTAATATCTAATGCACTATCACCTAAAATAATCCCTGTTAATCCCCCTGTAATAAATGTTGACACAAAACCAATTGAGAACAACATGGCAGGATTCATCTGTAAATTACCCTTCCAAAGTGTCGTTATCCAGTTGAATGCTTTCACTGCTGATGGAATAGCAATCAATAAAGTAGTAAAAGTAAACACAGAGCCTAAAAATGGATTCATCCCTGAAATAAACATGTGATGACCCCAAACTATAGTTGAAAGGAATGCAATAGCTAAAATAGATGCTATCATAGCTCGATATCCAAATACGGGCTTACGAGAATTAGATGCTAAAATTTCAGACACTAATCCCATCGCTGGTAATATTACAATATATACCTCTGGATGTCCCAAGAACCAAAATAAGTGTTCAAATAATACTGGTGAACCTCCTTGATAATGCAGCACTTCACCTTGAATAAATATATCAGATAAGAAGAATGATGTTCCAAAACTTCTATCCATAATTAACAATAACGCTGCAGACAATAATACTGGGAATGAAATAACACCTATAATGGCTGTTACAAAAAATGCCCATATTGTTAAAGGTAATCTTGTCATAGACATCCCTTTTGTACGTAAATTAATTACAGTAACAATATAATTAAGAGATCCTAATAATGAAGAAGCAATAAATATAGCCATAGATACTAGCCAAAGGGTCATACCCATACCAGAACCACCTTGTGCCATTGGAAGTGCACTTAATGGTGGATAGATCGTCCATCCAGCTGCTGCTGGTCCCGCCTCTACAAATAAGGAAATAACCATGATTATACTTGACAAAAAGAATAACCAATAAGAAACCATATTTAAGAAACCTGACGCCATATCTCGTGCACCAATTTGCAACGGAATCAAAAGGTTACTAAATGTACCACTCAATCCAGCTGTTAATACAAAGAATACCATTATCGTTCCATGAATAGTAACCAATGCCAAATAAATATCAGCATCCATAACACCATCTGGTGCCCATTTGCCTAATAACGCTTCAAAAAGTACATTAGGTTCTTCTGGCCATGCTATCTGCATACGCATCATCATAGACATTAAAACACCTATAACCCCCATAATAGTACCTGTAACCAGATACTGCTTAGCAATCATTTTATGGTCTTGACTAAATATATATTTAGTTACAAACGTTTCTTTATGATGATGTCCGTGGTCGTCGTCGGTAGCGTGAGTATCTGCGTGTGCTGACATAATCTTATATCGTTTTTTCTTTTTTATTAGTTAATTAGCGAATTTTTGAATTCCTTTTGCTCTTTTACCCAAGCATCATATTCTCCTTGAGTTTCTACAACAATTTTCATTTGCATATTGTAATGCGATTTTCCACAAATCTTGTTACACAATAACAAATAGTCAAATTCATAACGTTCTAAAGCCTCTTCCCCTTTAGCCAAGAGCTTTTCGCTTTTTTCAACTCTAATTTTATTAATTCTTGTAATCTTTTCTTGCATTTGAGGTGTTTCACGCATGTCAGCCGTAGTAACTGTTGGTGTAAAACCGAATTGTGTAATCATTCCTGGCACACAATTCATTTGAGCCCTAAAATGAGGCATGTATGCTGAGTGTAAAACATCTTGAGAACGCATTTTGAATAATACTGGTCTTCCAACCGGTAAATGTAATTCTGTAGTAATGACATCATCTTGCGCGTTCGGATCAGATTCATCTAAACCTAAAATATTGGCACGGTCAATATCAATTAAACGAACGTTTGCTTTACCTAAAGTATTATCTGCACCACCATATCTCGCTTTCCAGTTAAACTGCTGTGCATATAATTCTACTATTAATGGATCTTCACTTTCGTCAACACCCATAATGGTAATCCACGCATTTAAACCATAAATAATTAAACCAGCTAAAACAATAACTGGTATTATAGTCCAAATGGCTTCTAGCTTATTATTATCTGCAAAAAATAAAGCTTTTTTACCTTTTTCACCTTTATATTTAAAAGCGAAATAGTGTAATAAAAATTGAGTTACAGTTTGAACAAAAAAGATAACTATCATGGTAATTACCATTAAACTATCAATAGTTTGTCCATGCTCTGAAGCTGAATTGGACATTAAAGGTAAATCACCATATTTAACAAAACACACAATAGTAATGATATAGATGAATGCTAAAAAGCCCATCATTAAATAACCATTCATTGTATTATCCTTATCGGTAGCAACCCCAGCGGTAGTGTTTTCGTTTTTAGCTTGAGCTAAATCGAAAATCTTAACCATTTGCCAAATGGCAATCACAATAAATACTAAAACTATAATTGTTAATAACGCAGTCATTGGTATCGTTCGTCTTTATTTATAACTTATTAATAATGAAATTCTTCACTCTCTTTTCTAAAAGGATATCCTTTTACAAGCAATGGTGCTTTTGTTAAAGCCGTAAACACAACAAATATGAATAACCCAGCGAACAGTAGAACTGAACTTATTTCTGGTATGCCGATAAACCATCTGTCTCCAACAGTAGCCGGCATAATCATATTAAATATATCAATATAGTGTCCAAATAAGATGACTAAACCTGACATAACTACAAACCATGGAATTCGTTTGTAATCAGCATTCATTAACATCAATATTGGGAATACAAAATTCATAACCACCATACCTAAGAATGGTAATTTATAATCTTGGAAACGTGTTACGAAATAGGTTACCTCTTCAGGTATATTTGAATACCATATTAACA